>JAEEGL011722959.1_pt1 | contig 14924 bp, 12 predicted proteins | sample 9134231 | NCBI WGS metagenome assembly JAEEGL01 (sample SAMN16246548, study PRJNA631951) | gut metagenome | biome: gut microbiome; feature: rumen; material: fiber-attached | host: Bos | place: Iran: Karaj | collected 2018-10
CTTGATGTGATAATGCTCGGCGTATCCATTTACGGATACTATAACTTTAGTTCCCAGGAGGATGAACTACTCGTCCGAGTACTGAGCGGACAGTCACTCGATCCGCTCATATTCTTGAGTTCTTCACTCTTCATTCTGGGTGCGGGACTGTTCTCTTTGAGAATACATTCACTTCTTGTAAGAGTCCTCTACGGTGTGGGCAAGAATAAATGGAAGCCTGCGAGCTATACTTCGTTCCTTCAGTTGATCCGTACGGGAAGCAAGCAGGCATTCATCATGGTATTCCTGGTACTTACCGTAGCATTCGGTATGTTCAATACCACTATTGCGAGAACCATCCTGGCAAATGCCGAGAAAAACAACGATTATAACATCGGTGCCGATGTAGTACTTAAGGAGTTCTGGAAGAACAATGCGGTATATGCCGCTCACGATCCTTCACAGCAGGTAGAACTTTCGTACACGGAACCCGATTCAGGAAAATACAACGATCTTCCCGGCGTAAAGTCCATGGCTAAGGTATTTAAGTCGGAGAATACCATCGTTGCTACAGGCAAAGACGAAAAAGCTGTGACACTTCTCGGAATCAACACAAAGGATTTCGGAGAGACCACAAGGCTCGACAGGAATTTACTGAAATATAATTACAGGGAATATCTGAATGTCCTTTCAAAGAATTCGGATGCCGTACTTGTATCAGCAAACTTCAGGGACAAGCTCGGACTTAAGCTCGGAGATCAGATCACCTATACCGTAACCGACGATATAAAGACCGGCAGCGGAACAGGTATCATCTACGGATTCTTTGAGTACTGGCCCGGATATCAGAAGAATAAAGTCATCATCTCTTCAGACGGCACATCGAAGAACGAAGAGCAGTACATGGTAGTGGCACATCTCTCCGCAGTTCAGGAAAAAGTAGGTGTGTTGCCTTATGAGATATGGATCAACATGGACGGCAATACCGAGAGCGTATATTCGTTCATAAAGGATAAAAATATCCAGCTTACCAAATTCATAGATGCTGTTGAGAACAAAGAAGCCATCAGCCGTGAAGCTTTGTTCCAGGGTACCAACGGTATCCTTACCATGAGCTTTATCACCATACTTCTGATCTGCGGCATCGGATATCTGATCTACTGGACATTGTCCATACGCTCCAGAGAATTGCTCTTTGGTATCTTCAGAGCTATGGGTATGGGCAAAAACGAGATTATACACATGCTTGTAAACGAACAGGTACTGACCGGTGTGGTAGCCATAGGCTTCGGCCTGATCATAGGTTTTGTATCGTCCAGACTGTTCGTGCCTATCATCCAGATAGCATACTCGGCTACAGACAGGTCGCTTCCTCTTGAACTTATCACGAGGAATTCGGATGTGGCCAGACTGCTCATCATTATAGGACTTGTATTTGCGGCATGTCTCACTGTTCTTATCAGACAGGTATACAGTATGAAGATTTCACAGGCATTGAAGCTTGGAGAGGATTAAGTTTTATGAAATATATAATCGAGACAAAAGACATCGACAGGAACTTCCCTATAGCCGGACGCGAACCTATAAAGGTTTTAAAGAAGGTGAGCGTCCAGATACCGGAAAAAAGCCTGACAATCCTTAGAGGTCCTTCAGGATCGGGTAAAACCACGCTTATGAATATCATAGGCGCGCTGGATACTCCTACCGCGGGCAAGGTTTTCTTCGACGGTCAGGAGATATCGGCCATGTCCGATACCGGAAGAGAAAAGCTCAGACGTAAAAATGTCGGATTCGTATTCCAGTCGGTTTCACTCATACCGATGATGACAGTGTATGAGAATGTAGAGTTCAGCCTTCGTCTTTCGGGTTTTGAAGGTGACAGGAAGGCGAGAGTTCATCAGTGTTTGAAAATGGTTGGTCTTCAGAATCGTGCGGATCATATGCCCCAGGAGCTTTCGGGTGGTGAGCAGCAGCGTGTGGCTATAGCCCGTGCCATAGCACACAGACCCCGCGTGGTATTTGCGGACGAACCTACAGCAGAGCTCGACAGCCAGACAGCCATCACGGTAGTTAACATTTTCAAAAAGCTGGTAGCCGAAGAGGGTGTTACCATAGTCATGACCACACATGATGTCGGACTTATGGATGCCGGAGATACGGTTTACACCATAGAAGACGGTGCTGTAGCAAACTGCGTGGTAAATGCCACACGAGAGATTTAACAAAACCGTTCAGGGTCCCGGAAGGACCGACAGACTGATAAACATACCCGGGAGGCACAAATGGGAAAGCCCGATAAAATGAACAAAAACATAAAAGATACAAATGAAGAAGTAAAGGACATACAGGACACATCTGCTGAAGAAGTTAAAGAGGGTAGTGCCGAGTCCATGTCAGCCATTACCTCCGATATGGCGAATGAGGCAACGGACAATGACCTCATCTCGGGAGATAATGCTCCCATGGTACTGGCAGAGAACCTGGTAAAAATCTATAAAACATCCGAACTTGAGGTTCTGGCTCTTCAGGGACTGGACTTAAGGGTTGAGCGCGGAGAACTTACCGCCATTATCGGAAACAGCGGTTCCGGTAAGTCCACATTTCTGAACATGCTCGGCGGACTCGATGAGCCGAGTGCCGGAAAACTGTTCGTAGACGGCAAGAACCTTTTTAAGCTCACAAACAAAGAGAAAGTCTTATATAAAAGAGATACCGTAGGGTTTGTATGGCAGAACAACGGAAGAAACCTGCTTCCTTTCATGAACGCCATGGAGAATATCATGACTCCCATGCACCTTACGAGCGATAAAAACAAAAAGGAGAGGGCTCTGGAGCTTCTGGACCTTGTCGGAATGTCACACAGAAAATACAGCAGGATGAACCAGCTCTCCGGTGGTGAACAGCAGCGTATAGCCATAGCCATAGCGCTTGCCAACAGGCCGAAGCTGCTTTTGGCCGATGAGCCCACGGGTTCTGTCGACAGAAAAACTGCGGATTACATTTTCGATCTCTTCAAGAGACTGAACACCGAATACCACCAGACCATCATCATAGTAACGCATGATGTGGAACTTTCGAAGAAGGTAGCGAGAGTTGTAGCCATCAGGGATGGAAAGATAAGCAGCGAGAGAATCCTTAAAGAGCACTACAGCAATCTCGGTAACGGTGAGATCAACTGGATGGAAGAGGAGACTCAGGACGAGTTCTCTATCGTAGACCGTGCCGGACGTATCCAGATACCCAGGAATATGCTGGATTCACTGGAGCTTAAGGGCAACAAGATAAAGGTAACGATCGAGGATAAGACCATCATGCTTCAGAACCCCGAAGAAAAAATTTAAAAATATATTTGACATTTTTGATTTATATGTTATAATAGCCTATGTGTGTGAATTTTGGACGGAAACATTCAAGGAAGAAATTCCCGAATAAAGTTTTAAGGAGGTGTGAAGAATGGGAGCTATTTGCCCGAAAAACAGAACTTCTAAGGCCAGAAGAGACAGCCGTCGTGCTAATTGGAAGATGACTGCTCCGAACCTTGTAAAGTGCAGCAAGTGTGGTGCGCTTATGATGCCTCACAGAGTATGCAAGGCTTGTGGATCATATAACAAGAAGGAGATCATCCCTCAGGAAGCATAATGTCAGAAGAGCATATGCCGGGTTTAAACCCGGCACTTTTGCTTTATTGCGTCTATAGTGGAATGGATACCACGCAAGCTTCCGAAGCTTGTACTATGGGTTCGAATCCCATTAGACGCGTCAGCGGATTACTATACGGATAGTAATCCGTTTTTTTATTTTTCCCTTGCCTCTTTTTGTCGTTTATGGTAATATTATAAGATAGGATTAGAAGACATTCTGGAAGGCAATTCGGAGGAGGAATTATGGTTGGTAAATTTTTTGCGGCTGGATTCTTAGATCTTCCCAAGCCGGTAATAGTTACTATTACATTAAGTGTCCTTGCGGTCGTGATGCTGGGAGTATTTGTTTTCTATATGTGGAGCAACCAGGAGAGGTCTGCTGAGATAGCCCGTGAAGTACAGCATATCACGAACGAGATAGGAGCGGGCATAGTAGATTTTATAGGCGGTAATGACGGCTATATCACATACGGCAGCAAGGGATTCTATACATTTCTGGGTTTTTCACCCGAAGAAGTAAAAGAGAAGTATTCGAACGGATTCTATAATCTGTTGGAGGATCCCTATTCGGATCTTTTCCGCAAAGCAAAGATAGATGCTTCGTTTAAGATAAAAGAAGAGATGAAGATTCAGACAAAGTGGGGTTCGAAATGGGTCATCATCTCGGGTAATGCCGTTCAGAGAAAAAAGGTTTACACCGTTTCCGTAGTCATAGTCGATATCACGAATGAGAAGCTCCTGAACGAACAGGTAGCTGTTCAGGAGGAAAGATACAGACTGGTAACGGAACTTTCGAACGACGTTATATTTGATTATGTCTTGGAAGACGATCAGCTCATCATGTCTGAGAACTATAGCAATTTCTATTCCGGAAATACAGTGATACCTGATTTTATCAGGGGACAGCACTGGAACGATCCTTTTGTATCCCAGGATGATTCGGAGAAGTTTGCGGAACTTTTCAGAATTCTTATTTCGAAGGGCGAGAATGTTGACGAACAGCTCCGCATCAAGAATCTGAACAATACTTATGTATGGTGCAGAATGATAGGTATGCCCGTAAAGGATCAGGAAGGACATATCAAGGAAGTTATAGGAAAGATCATCAACATCGATCTGCATAAGAAGGAACTGGCTCGTCTGGAGACGAAGGCCATGAGGGATCCTCTGACAGGAGCTCTCAACAAAGAGTACACGAAGGTGTTCATCGAAAGATATATGGAAGAGAATCCTGACAAGAACGGTATGCTCTTTGTAGTGGATATCGATAAGTTCAAGGAAGTAAACGATAACTACGGACATCTGGCAGGCGATAATATCATCATCGAGGTGGTAAAGGCTATTCAGAAGTCCTTCCGTTCGAGCGATATAGTCGGACGTATCGGCGGCGACGAATTCGTAGTATTCGCATGCAACGTTCAGAAGAAGGAAGACCAGATAAAGCAGGCACAGAAGCTCCACGGAGTCTTAAGGCTTCCTGTTGAGTTTAACGGTCAGGTTATCAAAAAATCTGCCAGTATCGGTGTTGCGATGTTCCCGGATCACGGAACTTCTTACGAGAGGCTGGTTGAATGTGCCGATAAAGCCCTGTATGCAGTAAAGGGCGGCGGAAGAGACGCATTCATTATTTACGACGAGTCATTTGAACGTGTAAAGAGGGAATAGTACGGATGAACAGGATATATCTGGATAATGCCGCCACTACACGCATGGATGAAAGAGTTCTGGAAGCCATGATGCCCTACATGACCGATGCGTACGGGAATGCCGGCGGAAAGTATTCTTTGGGATATGAGGCGAGACGCGCGGTAAATGAAGCCCGGAAAAAAGCTGCAGCGCTGATAGGCGCGGAACCGGATGAGATATTTTTTACATCCGGAGGTACCGAGAGTAACAATACGGTGATAAACAGCTTCCTCGGTGATGGCGGAGCTCAAATGATTATTTCTACAGAAGTAGAACATGATTCCGTCTTAAACTCCATAAAGCAGGCTTCAAAGAAAAATATAACGACTCATCTCCTAAAGCCGGATATTAAGGGAAGCATACACCCTGAGGAACTGAGAGATTTTCTGGATAAAGGCACTTCTCACAGGAAAAGGTCCGATGTAAAAAAGGATCTGATCTCCGTGATGATGGTGAATAACGAACTCGGAACCGAAGAACCGGTAGAAGAACTGGCGCACATAGCTCATGAGTACGGATTCCTGTTCCATACCGATGCGGTACAGGCAGCCGGGCACATGATGATAAATGTAAAAAAGCTGGATGTAGATTTCTTAAGTATCAGCGGACACAAGCTGTACGGACCGAAAGGAACAGGCTTTTTATACGTAAAGCGCGGAACTCCTTTTAGACCTCTGATATTCGGAGGAGGACAGGAGATGGGGATGCGCTCCGGTACCGAAAACGTGGCGGGAATTGCAGGTCTTGGTGTGGCCTGCGAACTGGCTTTTCGAGAAAATGAAAAAAACAGGGGTATGGAGGCTGCACTTGGAAAGTTTTTAAAGAACAAGCTGCAGGAAAATATACCCGATACATCGATAAACGGAGAAAGTGACAGGATTGTAAACGTATCTTTTGCGGGGATAAACGGTACATCCCTTATGCTGAGGCTCGATATGGAAGGAATATGTGTTTCCACCGGCTCGGCCTGCAGTTCGGGGCTTGATGAACGCTCGCATGTGCTGACGGCTTTGGGGCTGTCACCTGAGAGATGTGATTCTTCGATAAGGATCAGCATCGGGAAGTACAATACTAAAAATGAGATGGAACGGACCTGTGAATGTATAGAAAGACTGGTAGCTGAATTAAGACAGTTATCACAAACATAATCAAATTACAATGTAAAGTATGGGGAATGGGGGATACATATGATAAAATACGACATTCATCTTCACTCTGATTTTTCTACGGATTCGGGAGAGAATCAGGAAAGAATTATCGAGACGGCTATAAAGAAGGGGCTGAACGGTCTGTGTTTTACGGATCATATGGATCTCTATTTTCCGGTGGAATGCTCCGAAAAATCCGGTGGTGACTTTACCTTTGATCTGGACGAATACTTTGACCATATTTCAAAGTTAAAGGATCTCTATTTCGAAAGAGCCGATATCAGGATAGGTATCGAGCTGGGATTCCGTAACGAGTCCGAATTAAAGGATAAGTGTATAAAAGAATACAACGAGATGATATCAAAATATCCTTTTGATTTTGTCATAGGGTCTACACATTGTTTGGAGAATATCGATCCTTACTGGGAGGAGTACTGGAATGGAAGGACGGCAGAAGAAGGTCTTGGCAGATATTTTGATGCCATTGATAAAAACGTTACTGATTATGATTGTTTTGATTCCCTGGGTCATCTTGACTATCTTGTTCGCTATGTCTCGGCGGAAGCATGCATGAAGAGTGTGGAAGTGAGGGAACTGGACAGCGTTCTGGAGAATGCGGCTGCGGCCGAAAAAGGCACAAATCTGTACAGCCCCACGAATTTAAAAAGACTTTACGGAAGGCTCATCTATAAGCCTGAGGATTTTCAGGATTATATAGACAGCATATTAAAAAAGATTATAGATAAAGGAAAAGCTCTCGAAGTAAATACGGCAGGACTTAAGTACGGATTGGGATTTGCACATCCCAAAAAAGAAATACTTAAAAGATACAGAGAGCTCGGAGGAGAACTTATAACCATAGGCTCGGATGCTCATATCGCTACACATATCGCATATGATTTCGATACGGTATGTGATGAGCTCAAAGACCTCGGATATAAGTATTACTTCGTGTACAGGGACAGAAAACCTGACGGATTATTACTGTAATATGAGGAATTACCCAAATGGCATTTGACGGAATAGTAATAGCAAATATAGTCCGTGATATGAAAGAAAAACTCGTAGGCGGCAGAATCCTAAAGATCCAGCAGCCCGAGAAGGACGAGCTCATTATCACGATAAAGAACTACGATCAGTACAGATTGTTTATCTCGGCTGACGCAAGTCTTCCGCTTATATATCTCAGCTCGTCCAAAAAAGAAGCTCCGATAACGGCACCGAATTTTTGCATGCTGCTGAGGAAATATATCGGAACAGCCAGAATAGTTGATATTTACCAGCCCGATCTCGAGAGGGTGGTCGTTATAGAACTCGAACATCTCGACGAGATGGGAGATGTATGTAAGAAGAAGCTCATAGTGGAGATCATGGGCAAGCACAGTAACATCATCTTCTGTGGTGAAGAGGACGGAAAACTGAAGATAGTTGACAGCATCAAGCATGTATCTGCTGCCATGAGTTCCGTGAGGGAAGTTCTTCCGGGCAGGGAATACTTTATACCCCGTCAGGAGAACAAGATAAATCCCCTGACCGCTACGGAAGAAGATTTTGTGAGACTTATAGGGAATTATCCGGATAAACTTGGAAAAGCTATCTATATGAGCTTTACGGGATTCAGTCCCCTGATGGCAAATGAGATAGTATTTAGAGCCGGATTTGACGGAGAGACCAACGCCAAAGATCTCGACAGGGATCTGCTTTTACATCTGTTTAAGAGATTTGAAGAAGTGGTGGAAGATGTAAAAAACGGAGAGTTCGTTCCGTGTATCTGTTCTGACTCGGCTCCCGTGGATTTTGCGTCGGTGAAGCTCACCGTATACGCCGATACTCCGGGCATGACCGTAGAGGAGTACGATAGCATAAGTCATGTTTTGGAGGACTACTACGCAAAGAAGAATGTCATAACCAATATTCGCCAGAAGTCTTCGGATCTTCGCAGAGTAGTTGGTAATGCCATAGAGAGAACCGTAAAAAAGCTTGAGCTTCAAAAGAAGCAGTTAGCTGATACCGAAAAAAGAGATAAATATAAGCTTTACGGAGAACTGCTCACCACATACGGTTACGGTCTGGAAGAGGGTATAAAGGAATGTACCTTAAATAACTTCTATACAGGGGAAGATATGAGAGTTCCGCTCGATCCCGACATAAGCCCTCTCGATAACGCCAAAAAGTATTTCGAAAAATACGCAAAACTAAAGAGGACATACGAAGCGGTATCGGTTCAGGTAAAAACCAGCGAGGAGGAACTCGAGCACCTCGAATCGGTGAATATCTCGTTAAACATAGCGGATTGCAACGAAGATCTTGAGACCATAAAAAAAGAGCTTATAGAGTGCGGATATGTCAAAGGTCATTTCGGACACGGAAACGCTCTGGGTAAAAACGGTTCCAAGAACGGCAAAAACATAAACAAAAACGCCGGCAGCCGTGAGAAGTCGAAGCCTCTGCACTACGTGACAGAGGAAGGATTCCACATTTATGTCGGAAAAAACAACTATCAGAATGATGAGCTGACATTTAAGGTGGCAAACGGGGGAGACTGGTGGTTCCATGCAAAGAAAAACGCCGGATCCCATGTGATAGTTAAAACCGAAGGCAGGGAAATGCCGGACAGGGTGTTTGAGCAGGCAGCCGCACTTGCGGCATATTATTCGAAATCGGCTGAAAATACAAAGACAGATGTGGACTATCTTCAGAGAAAAGACGTGAAAAAGCCGAACGGAGCTAAACCCGGATTTGTTGTGTATTATACCAACTATTCGATGACGGTGGTTCCAAAGATAGATGGGCTTACACTCATATCGTGATAAGGCCGATCCGATGTCATCCTGAACGGAGTGAAGGATCTTTAAAATAAATTATATCCTTGGAGAATTAGGAAATGATAGACAAGCTTGAGAAGAAATTCGGCAAGTATGCCATAAGAGGACTTATGAAATATCTCATAATCCTTTATGCCGCAGGCTTTATTATAAATGCTATAAATCCGGATCTGTATGGGACATGGCTTATGCTGGATATAGATAAGCTGCTGGAAGGTCAGGTATGGAGGATTATCACCTTTATCATCCAGCCCGTGGATACAAACAATATATTCAGGATACTCCTTACTTTATATGTCAACTTCCTGTTCGGAATGATGCTTGAAAGCATGTGGGGAAGCTTCCGGTTTAATCTCTATTATTTTTCGGGAATTTTCTTTAATGCGCTGGCTATAGTTGCGATTTATATTTTTACATACTGTGTTCTGGGCAGCGGTATCAGCTATCCCCTGGATCTGACGTATCTGAACCTTACCCTATTCCTTGCTTTTGCGGTTACTTTCCCGGAGCAGAGGTTCGGTTTCGGTGGGAACGGCATCAGCATGTTTATGATCGTCTATCTGATGGCGGTTGCTCTCGATGTGGCACAAGCATTTGCTGTTAGCCCCTATTCAGGCATCGTTACGTTATTTACGAATCTGGTATGGGTTGCTATTTTCTGCCTGTCTCCCAAGGGCAAGTATCTGGCACTTGGCTACCTCGTACTTATTGGTGTTGAGGTATTCCAGGCATTTATGTCGGGATGGATCCTCGGAGTTATCGTGCTCATCGCGATTGTTTTCTCAATGTTCAATTTCCTGATTTTCTTTATCTCATTAAAGAAAAAAGGTTTTGCCCCGAACAATCCCGCACGCCGCATGTTCCAGCAGAGCATGCGTCAGCAGGCCGCACGTCACAGCGCACCCAGGGGAGATGTAAATCGTGGCAAGATTATAAATATTTACAAACCATCTGATTCTAAAACTATGCATAAGTGTGCTATATGCGGCAGGACCGAGAAGGATGACGATTCTCTCGAATTCAGATTCTGCAGCAAATGCAACGGAAGCTATGAATATTGCAGCGACCATCTGTACACTCATGAACATAAAACCTGACGGGCGGTAGAAAAATGCTGTTAAAAGATTTAAAGCTGATCTTCAGCGATAAAAAAATGATAATCCTGCTTATAGCATTGCTTGTCCTGTCTGCAGTCGGAGTTCTTTTCTGTGTAAAGGAATCCACGGGACCGGCCATCAAATTCGGAATAGCAGATGAGGACCAGACAGAATATTCGGGATTACTCGTTACATATTTTGATGAGAACGAAGTGTTCAGTTCCTACTTTCAGGTTATCCGCGGAACTGCGGATGAACTATCAGGCATGTTTGACCGTGGGGAACTCGACATGTATATCGTGATCCCGAAGGACTTTACAGAGAATCTGTCCGATATCATAAACATGCCCATAGAAGGCAGGATAAACAGTTCTGACAGGACCAAAGCTGTCATGCTTACAAACCTTATAAACGCATATTCGACATATATATCCTCTGTAGAGATGAACTGCCAGGGTATCGTTGATATCATGCGTGAGGAGGGATATGATTCCGCAAAGATCACCGAGGTGAACAGAAGCGTATCGTTTGAACTTTTGTTTACGGCTCTCGGCAAGGATTCGTTCTTTAAGAGACAGAATATAGAAAGATTTGAAGGAATCTCACTCATCAATTATTATGTATATGCCGGGATGATAGTCATTATCATGTACGCCGGGCTTCTTGCCGGTCTTAAGACCTTAAAGGAAAGACTCGGAAAAGTAGGAGACAGGCTCGTTTCAGCAGGTATAGGAAAAGCACGTATATTTGCATCGGGACTTTTTGCATTCCTTATCGTATACGGTTTTATCATGCTGATCGCGGTGGGAGTCATATCCATTTTCGGAGACCTGAATATTCCGGCTGCTGCCGTATTCTTTATATTCTCGGCTATCGTTGTTGCATGCGTGCTTTTTATGATCATAGCGAGATTCGTGAACTCGGTATCCGGATATATGGTGCTCGGAAATATGCTGATACTTTTTATGACCATAGCCGGAGGCGGCATCATACCAGTTATGTATCTGCCCGAGGGAGTGGTTTCGGTGGCACGGTTTACTCCGACATACTGGTTTATAAAACTGATACTTAAGGCAGGAGCTTAAAGATGAGCAGGTTTGTACTCAGATTAAAAATATGCTTAAAAGACAGGACTGCCGGTATATGTTATCTGATCTCGGCGATAGTGATGCTGGCGCTACTTTTAAGTCTTGACAGTGCGGGCGAAGAGAGAAGTGCCATACCTGTCGGTGTTGTGGTAAATGATGACAGCCCCGAGGCCCGGAACTTTGTCGAAGGGATGAAGAATACCCCGTCCGTATATGTGAATGAAGGCAGTCTCGAAGAATTAAAAGAAAAACTGCTGGACGGTTTACTGAACTGCATATTTGTTATAGATGAAGGATTCGGTGAAAAAATCAGGATGGGTTTCCCTGATGAGATCATTACGGTCATATCCGGTGAAGATGACAGAATGAGTGTTATCTTAAGTGATATCACTGCCGGTAACATGATCTATGATATATGCGTGAATAAAACATATAAGGCATATCTGGCTTTAGGTGCTGAAAACAAAAAGTCCAGGGATGAGTTCATGAAGAGCATGGATAAGGAAAAAGAAGACTCTTCGTATGACTTTACCTTTGATGTGAAATATGAAAATGTTTCATCAAAAAAGCTTGAAGAAAAACAGATTACAAACGGTATGATATACAAACAGATGATAGCAGGAATGCTGGCCATGCTTCTGTGTCTTATAGCATTTGTTTCCTGCAACTGTTTCTGTCTCGAATACGAATCCGGTATCGCGACCAGGTTAAAAGAAATACCCGGAAAAAGAGTTTCTTTCGAAATTATGGACTTTTTGGGAATTTTCGTGTATACTTTACCATTGAGCCTGGTAGCAGGATTTTTACTGTCGGATATCAAGGGTGTGATATGCAGTATAGTGTATCTGCTCGTTATGTGCATACTCTGTACTTTTGTATCAAAACTGATAAAAAGGACGGAATCATATCAGATCGCGGGAGCGGTACTGGTCATAGGACTCGGCGTTCTGGGATTTGTCAGTGTATTTTCGGGAATTATCGGCGGGCCTGAATTCTTAAAATATACGCCCAATGCATTTTATATAAATCTTCTGGTCTGACTCAGGGAAGGAGCATATTTTGAACAATCAGCTTGAAAAATGCTATTTTGAACTTGCAATCACCGAACTTGCGATGGAGTATTACTCCTTGAACGAGAGAGAAAAAGAACTCGGTGATGTAATAAAAGAAGAAAAGGCGTGTCAGTTTAGGGATAGGCTTACAAAAATTGTTGAATCGATATTTGATTCGGATTATGATGCAGTGGAGCTGTCAAAAAATGCCGGTGGATTAAGAGAAGAGATAAAAGCTCAGGTAGAATCCCTCGTGAGAAAAATAGACCGGCTGGAACTTGAGAAATATGTGGACCAAAGACAGGAAAACGTGAGCGAAGCTTACGACTACGCAAATGATGATGAAGCGGCAAAAGCTGTGCTTCGCAGTGTTTTCGGAGTAAATGACAACAATCTGATAAACGAAAGAATTAAAATGGCCGTTTATGAGCTTCCTGTCCGTATGACAAAAGTGAGATTCTTCGATATATTAAAGAATTCACTTAAAGTGTATATAGGACTCAGCGGTGATGTACTTGACAAAATGATCTATCTTCTCGAAAGTTCATCGGGACTTGCGGGAGACGCGGAGTTTGGCAATGAAGATCTTCACACGTTTGATAAGGAATCGCTCGAAGCAAAATATGATTATTTAAATGATCTCGCCGGTATCTGCAATTATTTATGTGTTATCGGAAAGTGCAGCGACGAGGTACGTGGTGCTGACAGCGAACGTACCGGCAGCCTGATAAATCTGATAAAGGCAGCATCCGAACTGGGAGAAGAGTCGAACGCAAAAACAGCCGAGAAGATTCTGACTGAACTAGAAGGACGTCTTGAGGAGCTGTCCGAGAAAAAACTTGTACTCGAAGCGCGTCTTGAAGGATATCTCGAATCAAATAAAAAGCCCGATGAAGAAGCTGTAAAGCTTGAAAGTATGAAAAGGCTGTTATCCTCATCCGTATATGCTGATATCGGAGAAGGGTTTGAGGAAAATGTCGACGAGGCACGGGTAGAAAAGAAATATGAGGAACTCGCAGCAAAGCTTGACGAAGCATTTAAGAACGGAACCAAGGCACTGAATCACGCGAGACAGGCAGCGGTTCTCTCGACACTTCCCGTATTTTTCAATTCACACAACGAAGTCATGGAATATGTGAGAAAGTCCCTTTCGTCCTGCAGCAATATTCATGAAAAGAATGTGGCGGTAGCAAAAATACTGGCGTTGGAATTCTGATCACTTACAATAGAGGTGGAATCAATTGATAGTCTGGAGCAAAAAGCTGTTTACTTCTGACAGTATAAACGAGAAAAAACTGAAAAAAATAAAGAAGAAACTGCTTAAACCTGACAAGATCAGGTTTGGAGCACATCTTATCACGCTCAATACAAACGGTTCCGACCTGTTTGATATATACAGTATCATGTTTTTCCCTGCCAGGCACTTTAAAAAAGATGAATATGATGCTAAAATCATAGGAGTGGCAGGCGGAGGAAAAGAAGCGCAGGAACTTGCGGGTGAGATTATCACGAAGTTTATGGAGGAAGGAATTGAACTGTCGCCGGAGGGCGCAAAGGAATATTTTAACGAATAGGAGTAGGGAGTAAGCATGCTTTCGGTTATTCTTACAATTTTGAAAATTATAGGAATAGTTTTAGCAGTACTAATCGGATTAGTATTGCTGATTGTCGTGCTTGTAGGTTTTGTCCCCATAAGATATAAAGGTGATGCGGAGTATCCTGTAAAAGGAGATATGAATGAAGAGGTTGTGAGCCGCCGAAAACGTGATGTTCTGATGAATAAAGTAAAAGCCTCGGATGAAAAAGAAGACGGCGATGAATACGGTGAAGATAAAAAAGAATTACCGCTAAAAGCCGGAGTTGTAGTATCGTGGCTCCTTCACATAGTTCATATCAGTGTTAAACTTGACAGTACGGGAATGTTGATTTCAGCACGGCTTTTCGGAATATTTAAGCTCTATTCGAATGATCCCGAAACAGTAAAAAAGAAGGAAGAAAAGCAGAAGAAAAAAGAAGAAAAACAGAAGAAAGAGGAAAAAGAAAAATTAAAAGAAGCAAAGAAAAAGAAAAAAGAAAATGATATTGAAACGGAAATTGAAAAACCGGATGATGAAATAAAAGAAAATAAAGACGAGAAAATTAAATCAGAAAATAAAGAAACAGAAAAAGATAAGGACGAAGAGAAAAAAGAAAATAAGGAAAAAGATAATAAAGAAAAATCGGATACGGAAAAAACAGAAGATTCCGAAAATGATGAAATAGATGATTTCGATCTTGATGATGAATCTGAAGAAAAAGAATCCGAAGAAAAAGGAATATTTACAAAAATAGCAGGTATCCCGAAAAAGATAAAAGAAAAGATCAACGGGATCCGTGAGAAATTTAAGAATATAAAAGATAAGATTTCA
>JAEEGL012023290.1_pt1 | contig 14924 bp, 10 predicted proteins | sample 9134231 | NCBI WGS metagenome assembly JAEEGL01 (sample SAMN16246548, study PRJNA631951) | gut metagenome | biome: gut microbiome; feature: rumen; material: fiber-attached | host: Bos | place: Iran: Karaj | collected 2018-10
GAGTTACTTAAAGTATCTCCTATATAAAGTTCGCCGTCGGTAATCTCTTCAAGACCGGCTATCATACGAAGGGTTGTGGACTTGCCGCAGCCTGAAGGACCTACGAGTACCACGAACTCTTTGTCTTTAATTTCAAGGTTAAAGTCCTGTACCGCTACCACGCCTTCGTCCGTAATCTGAAGGTTGGGCACGAAACCGTCTGCGGGTACAGGGGGCATGGCACCTTTTACGCGTTTCTTCTTTTTCTTCTTAATGTCATCCGCGATGGGATAAACTTTTCGGATTCCTTTTAAAGTAATACTTGACATATTGACTCCTCTTCTAACCCCAAGCGGGTTATGTCTATTATCTATGAGACCATTATTGCATCTTTCTTTTTACATGCCTTGCAAATATGTAAACTCAACTTGCAAAAAAAACGAAAGTAGAGCCGGAATATTCCCAAGGGTTTTATTCGAAGGCGACCGATAATAAAACGCTTCAGCGATTTATTATAGAAAATTTAAAGTCAATGAGTTTTTTTTAAGAGTATTGCCCCTCCCGATTTTGTATGATAGGTGCATGAGAATGTAAAAGAAAGGACATTGGCATTATGAAACTTCAACCTGCATTGATATTCGGAGAGCATATGGTGCTCCAGAGAGATAAGGAAATTAAAGTATTCGGAACAACCGCGGCAGATGATACCGTCACGGTAACTTTGTGCGGCGAGTCGGTATCGGCAGTCGCAGAGGATGGCCTGTGGGAAGTTACATTAAGTCCCAAGAATGCATGCGACAAGACCGCGATGGTTATTTCGTCAAAGGTTACCGGAGAGACGATAGAGTTTAAAGATGTAGCTATCGGAGAGGTGTGGCTTGCGGGCGGACAGTCCAATATGGAGTTTCTTATGAAGTTCGACTATGACTTTAAAGAGACGGCGGAACTTCCGGATGATAATGAATTAAGATATTTCTGCTATCCACAGACTGCATTCAAGGGATTTCTTGAGACAGAAAATAACTGTCCGAACTGGGGATTCTGGAGAAGATGGGATGATGTTGAGAACAGGAAACAGTTCTCGGCTGTGGCCACATACGCAGCAATGATACTTCGTAAAAAGCTTGGCATACCCGTGGGAATCGTAGCCTGCAACTGGGGCGGAACACCTGCATCGGCCTGGACGAAGCGAGAGGACCTGGAGGCCAATCCCGCATTAAAACCCGTGCTTGACTGGCATGAGTCGGAACTTAAGAAGATTAACTGGGCTAAGTACATAACCGCAAGCGACAAGAAAGCGGCGCCGCAGGACCCTAAAATGCAGGAAGTATTCGAACGCATGATGATGGGCGAGGATATGTCCGATTTCTTTAAAGATTTCGATCCTTCCGTATTTATGCAGGCAGACTTTGTGCCCTTTATGCCGGGGCCGCGCTCAACTGTAAGACCTTCGGGACTGTATGAGAATATGCTTACAAAGGTAGCACCCTACACAATACGTGGCGCGCTCTGGTATCAGGGTGAGGACGACGACGCAAGAGACTGGGCTGAGTTTTACGATGAAAGCATGAAGACCATGATTAAAAGCTGGCGTAATCTTTGGGGTTACCACTTCCCCTTCTATCAGGTGGAACTTGCTCCCTTTAAAGGCGTAGGTCCGACAGCGGCCAAGAACTATCCGCTTATAAGACATAAGCAGGCCAAGGCGGTTGCTGAGACCGAAGATGCTTACGATATCTGTATTCTCGATGCGGGGGAAGAACTTAACATCCATCCCCGTCACAAGAAAATCGTGGGCGAGCGCCTGGGAAGAGTGGTGATGAAGCATACTTACGGTGACGATTCCCTGGTGGCCGATTGCCCGAGAGTTATAGGTATATCAAAAGAACCTGAAGCGATAGTGATTTCTTTTGCCAATGCCGCAGGAGGTATTGAGATTCGCGAGGGCCTTGGAGAAGTGCTTAAGATTAAGCAGGGCGGACTCTTTAAGTCATATATTGCCGAGACTGACGGCGACAGGCTTGTTCTTTTGTTAAGATATGAAGCCCATAAGCCTGTTGAAATAACATATTGCGAAGAGAATTTCTGTAACGCGGCGCTTTTCAATTCGGAAGGCAATCCCGTGTACGGATTTAAATTTGAAGCGTAGGAGGAACGGTTAAGATGCTTATTAAAGATGTGCTGCTAAAGGTTCAGACCCACGGCAGAGTATTTTATGATGACGAAAGAAAGGTTTTATTCTGCAACTGGAGTTGCTCGGGCTTTTCGGTTAAATTAAAGGGCAAAAGTTTAAAGGTTAAAGTTCAGGCTTGGTCCGATCAGATTCCCGGAATGCCCGGTATGCCTACGCCCCCGCCGGACTGGCCCTGTATCGGAGCAGTGACAGACGATGCTCTTGTATATCGGCATGAATGCAAGGAATTGCCCGAAGACGGCGAATGGCTGACTTTGTGGGAAAGTGACACGGAAGTCGAAAAGGTGATTCGCGTGATTAAGATATCCGAGAATTCTCGCGGCAAGCTTGGAGTTTTGGAAGTTGAAACAGACGGGGAAATCCTTGAATATAAGCCTGAGAAACGCCCCACCATCGAAATTGTGGGCGACTCTATTACCTGTGGATTCGGTAATGAAGCGCCGGACAATTCTTTTGAATTTAAAACAAGCGAAGAAAACGGCTGGGAGACTTACGGCGCTTTGGCGGCAAGAGAGCTGGGATATGAGTTCTCTCTCATAAGCGAGTCGGGTATCAGCGCTGCCAAGCCTGAGCATCCGATGTTCCCCATGCATGCAATGGAGGATATTTATGGGCTTCGGGATGAACTCTGCGATAAGAAGTTTAACAAAGAGCCCGTTTCGTGGGATTTTAAAGAACATAAAAATGACATCGTAGTCATTAACCTTGGCACCAACGATGCCAATCCCATCAGATTCTATCGTGAATTCGGCGAGATTGAGGGGATGGAGCAATGGTTCAAGGCCCGCTACAAAGAGTTCATTAAGCAGGTGCGCGCCTGCAACGGCTCGGAGACATACATCTGCTGTACCCTCGGCCCCATGGACCAGTACTTGTACTATATTATCAGGGAAGCAGTTTCAGAACTTGCGGCAGAGACCGGCGATGCTCGACTTATCACTTTCCAATACGTATCCATCAACGTCATGACGGAAGGATATGGTGCGGCGGGGCATCCTTCGCTTAAGACGCACTCCCGCATGGGTAAAGAGCTTGCAGCCTACATCAGAAAGTACATAGGAGAACTCTAATGTTAAAAGATAGAATAAACGTTATACTCTCAGATATCAATAATTGGTCGGCACCTGCAGTAACCGCAGACATGCCCAAAGGCGATATGCCGGGCGATAAGATTGCTATCGGCGAAGAACATATTAAGAAAGCTTCTAAGATATTCCCGAAATTGGTAAAGCTTATTGCCGATGCGGATTCAGATAAAGTTGTTGTATCCGTTTTTGGCGGCTCAGGCGTGGGAAAGAGCGAGACGGCATCGCTTCTTGCGCATTACCTGAAGGCAGCTGGTGTAGGTGTATACGTGCTTTCGGGTGATAACTATCCGAGACGTATTCCTTTGTACAATGATGCGGAAAGGTTGTCTGTATTCAGAAGTAAAGGCTTGAAGGGAATTGTTGATTCCGGCTGTTATGACGATTCTGTCAGGGAAGAACTCGCCAAACTGTGGGCGGCCGAGACTGACGCAGATCCGGGAGAAAGTGCTTCACGCGACTGGCTTTTTAGCTACCAGGCAGCAGGAAGAAGGGCGCTTAGAGGTTATCTCGGTACTCCTGCCGAACAGGATTATGATGAGATAAATTCTATTATCGAAGCCTTTAAGCGAGGTGATAAGGACATTTTTTTGAAGCGCATGGGTCGCAGCGAAGATGAACGGTGGTACGATAGGGTTTCTTTTGCCGACATTAATGTCTTAATTATTGAGTGGACTCACGGGGGTAATGAGAACCTCCGTAATGTAGATATACCGATTCTTCTTAACTCTACGCCGGAAGAGACGAGAGAACACAGGAGATTAAGGGCCAGAGACGGTAAGACGGATTCGGCATTTACCACGATGGTACTTGAAATCGAGCAGGAAGAACTGGACCGCGTGGGTAAGAATGCCAAGATTATTATGGCCAAGAGTGGCGAGTTTATCGACCCTGCAAAGTTTTAGGAGGTTATATGCAGACTAAGAAAATGAGTATCGGTGCGATGCTTAATGCATACCCCGACAGTATCGGCGGCAGGCTTTCGGATATTGTTAATCTTCTTGACGATGAAAAGTTTAAGGATGTGTTTCGCTCGATTTATCTGCTTCCGAGTGTTTTCAATACCGACCTTGACAGAGGATTTTCTCTTATCAATTACGAGATAAGCGAAACGCTTGCTTCAAAGCACGATATTGAGAGGCTTCATGAGATAAACATCGATCTTACGATGGATTTTATTCTTAATCATATATCAGTTCTTTCGCCGCAGTTTCAGGATATTGTGAAGAAGGGCGAGGAGTCGGAGTACAAGGATTTCTTTATAAACTGGAACAGGTTCTGGGAAGGCTGCGGAAAGATGACGGAGCAGGGCTATATTCAGCCCGATGATAAATATCTTAAGAACATGTTCTTTAGAAAAGAAGGGCTGCCGATTCTGATGGTAAGATTTCCTGATGGAACCGATGTGCCTTACTGGAATACGTTTTATCAGAAAGTAATTTATAATGCTGTAGATCCGCTTAAACTTGTAAGTGAGTGCGGGCTGCAGTATGAGACGGCGGCGCGGGTGAGTGAGATTATCAATGCTGCCGTGACTGAGGGTAAGACTCCGGAAGAGATTGATTTTGGCGGATTTGAGCAGTATGCGGATAAGCTTCGCGATTATCTTAAAGCGAACCGCAGCTACTTAGGCCAGATGGATTTAAATATCAAGTCGCCGCTTGTGTGGGACTATTACAGGGATACGCTTAAGAAACTTTCTGACTACGGTGTATCGATTGTAAGGCTGGATGCTTTTGCTTATGCGCCCAAAGAGCCCGGACTTAGAAATTTCCTAAATGACCCCGGTACCTGGGACCTTCTTCAGAAGATTGATGATATTGCTTCAGAGCACGCTCTTACGCTTCTTCCGGAGATTCATGCAAGCTACGGCGAGGGTACGTACAAGGTGCTTGCCGACAAGGGATATATGGTATATGATTTCTTTCTCCCGGGACTCTTGATAGATGCGTTTATCAGGAAGAACGGAAGCTACTTAAAGAAGTGGGGCGATGAAGTCATCGATAATAACATCATGACCGTTAATATGCTCGGCTGTCATGACGGTATACCGCTTCTGGATTTAAAAGGACTGCTTCCCGAAGAAGATATTGAGAATCTTATAGATACCGTTGTTAAGCGTGGCGGCTATGTGAAAGACCTTCACGGCGCCAAGAATGTTTATTATCAGGTTAATGCTACGTATTTCAGTGCTCTCGGCGAGAGTGAGCAGCATATGCTTATGGCGAGGGCTATTCAGCTCTTCATGCCGGGTAAGCCCCAGATATGGTACCTTGACCTCTTTGCCGGCAGGAACGACTACGAAGCCATGAAGCGCGCAGGAGCAGGCGGTCATAAGGAAATCAACCGCACGAATCTTTCTTTGGCTGAGGCAAGGGAACTTCTTGATAAGCCTGTAGTTAAGAAGCAGCTTGAGATGCTCCGCTTCAGAAACACTTGCCCGGCGTTTACCGAGGACGCGAAAATTACAATAGAATGTAACGACTCGGAGATGACTGTTACATGGGTTAATGATAAGGCCAAAGCAAGACTGACAGTGGATTTTGAAAAAGAAACATATGAGATTCAATGACGATTGTCATTAAAAAAGCTCCGGCCCCCGGAACAAACCGGGAAGCCGGAGCTTTTGTGTATCTATGAATTATTTCTTGGGTGTAAATCTCGGAGCTCCGAACAATGTAATCACGAAATTGTTGCTCTGAAGCTTCTCGTAGTAGTAATTGTATTTGGCCTGTTCATCGGCGGGAATCATCGCTGTATTGTTGTTTAAGTTGATGATGTCGAAATTATCGGCGTATTTTTTCCAAGCGGGTCGTCCTTCGCCGTTGGGATCACCGGTAGCTGCGAAAGAGTACCAGTAGCCCTGAATGAGTTCCATGAAGTCGTAATCGGCGCCGACCCAGTGATAAGGGAAGAAAGGATTACGCTCACCGGAGTCTACACGGCCGAATACGTAAGGCATTTCGGCACAGTGAGGGGAGCCTTCGTTGCGACCGCGTTCGGTTTCGTTCTCTTTGCTCATAAGCCATATGTATGCGTTTCTGCCGTGGCCTGCGCAGAGCTCGCCGATTTTGGCGCTGCCAAGAAGCATGATGTCGGAAGCAATGGTGGATACCTGTTTGGCGGCTTCGATTCCGTTAGATGCGGGGTACCACTTTTTCATATTCTCAACATTGTCGGGGAAGGCTTCTTCCAGATATTTATGGAATTCCTCCACAGAGTATTTGGAAGCGTCAACTGCAGGAAATTCCTGCGCACAGGAGCCCATAAGCACATCAAAGTCATTGAACTCGCCTGCATCCATAATTTCAGAATAAGGCTTCGGGATGAATTCGCCGTCTACACAGAAGGTGAAGCCAAAGCCCATGGGGCCGATGCCCTTGGAACGCTGGAATTCTTCGTACTTGTCAAATAGCTCCCAGGTGTCGCGGGTGCGAAGTTCCGCGATGCTCTTACAGCCGATGTAGTTCATATATTCAACGCCGAGCTTTTCCATGTCTTCGCGGGGACCGGGCTGCATGAAGCCCCAGTAAATAGGACCGCTTTCTATAGATACGCGATTGATAAGACCTTTCATAAGCGGAGAAGCGTGCAAAGCACCTGTCCCTGCCGCGCCGCCGGACTGGCCTGCTACGGTTATACGCTCAGGGTCACCGCCGAATGCCGCAATATTCTCTTTAACCCACTGACAAGCCTTTCTCATATCGTAAAGAGCATAGTTACCGCTGGTTCCACCCGCTTCCTCAGTTAAGTCGGGATGGGCAAAGAAACCGAAGAATCCAAGCCTATAGTTAATGGTAACCACCACGATATCTTTTCTCTTGGCAAATCCGATACCGTCGCATACCACCTCACAACCGCTTCCGGCTACCATTCCGCCACCATGAATCCATACAAATACCGGAAGCTTTGCATCGGGCTTTTCAGCGGGAGTCCATACATTAAGGTACAGACAATCTTCCTCGTACTGGGAAGGGGCCATGAACTGCGGAACACCGTGAACATTGGCGGGCATATCGGCCATTTCCATAACGTGCTGAACAGCTGCCGCACTGTACTGAGTAGCCTTTCTTACGCCACGCCAGCACTCGGGGTCTTCGGGCTTTTTAAACCGGCGACTGCCTACAGGAGGAGCTGCATAAGGGATGCCCTTGAAAATCTTTACGTTTTTTTCTGAGTAGCCCTGAAGCCACCCTTGCCTTACTTTGACTTTTGCATTCTCAAAATCTGTCATAATAATCCTCTCCTTATGATAATTTACTTAGTAAATATTCGATTCCTGTGTAAGTGTGAGGAGTCCAAAAATTCCAGTCATGGACGCCGGGACCCTCTTCATATTTAAAGTCAGCACCTTGAGACAAAAGAAAATCTCTCATCATGTGATTGGGCTCGATTAAGAAATCTTCGGTGCCACAGGCCATGTAAATGGCGGGATTCTTAACGCCCGCATTAGCATTTTCCTTGAATAGGAACTCAGGATCGGTCTTGCTGCCGCGAACCTTATCAAGAGGCCCGAAGGTGTCGGTGTAGTACTCATAATTGGCCATCACGGGGTCGGACTCGGGCTCAAATGTATGAATGGTATAGGTAATAAGAGCCGAAGAAAGCGCCATCACACCACCGAATGTCTCGGGAAAAGCAAATCCGGTATGAAGCGCTCCAAAGCCTCCCATGGACAGCCCGCCGATAATGGTATCTTCGGGAGTCAGTGCTATCCCAAAAGTATCGCGAAGATACTTAATCAAATCTTTACCGATAAAAGAACAATAGCGATAGCCCGTAGCTTCTTTATCAAGATAGAAGCCTAGGCCGCCGGTAGGCATTACCACATTTAAATTGTACTTAAGGCTAAAGTCCAAAGAAGGCGCATTGTACAGCCAGTCAGTGCAATCGCCGGAGTAGCCGTGAAGCAGTATCAAAGTTTTTGGTTTCCTGTTATAGTAGGGATTACCCTGCATAAAGAAAGGAACTTCTTTTTCCGCAAGATGAATGTAGAATTCTCCGTTTCGCATAAGTGATTCGGAACGGAATCTGACGTAATGTGTAGACATTTGTAACCTCCGTTTCTCATTAATAATGTGCTTACAATTTTCTGTTTTCATTGTAATATAGGGTGTTGGCGCAAAAATATTAAAAAAGTGCTGTCGATTTTTGATTTTGCGCATAAAGAGATTTTATTTAGAAATCGATGTGACATTTTTGAAAGTATACTTTTTTTGAATATGTTTTAATGGAGTTACTAAAGGAGGAGGTAGACTCTATGAAAAAGAAAATTTTAGCACTGGTTCTTACAATGGCGCTTGCTTTCACTATGATAGCCGGCTGCGGTAAGGAAACATCAAACGGAGGCGGCAATTCTACAAGCAGCAAGTCAGGTTCAGGTACAACCACTACTACTGCAGAGCCTTCCGTAATCACACTTGACATGTCTACATTATTTATCGTACCTTCACTTGAAGCTACACAGAAGGTTGAAGACGTAATCAACGATTACTTAAAGAACACGCTTCATGAAGAGGGTTACAAGATTCATCTTAAGATTACATCCATCGGTGATTATCTTCAGAAGATTCCCATGGAACTTGCAAGCGGCGGTGATGAAGCACCCGATATCGTTCAGGTCTTTTCACTTTCCGACTGGGCTAACCAGGGTTACATTATTCCCCTTGATGATTACATGGGTACAGAGCTTAAGCCTACACTTGATTTAATCGGCAACATCGTAGGCAGCGGTAAATTGTCCGGACACCTTTACATGGTTCCCAGATATTTCGGTACGGTTCTTGACTGGAAGTTCATATATGATAAGAACATGGTTGACGCAAGCGGCGTTGACATCTCCAAGGTTAAAGATCTTGATACTTTAAGCGATGCACTTGCACAGCTTAAGGCCAAGTATCCCGATGAGAGATTCCTCGTATACTGCGACCAGTTCAACATGCTTTACAACTCCTACACCAAGACTTCCCAGGTTGGTACTTACACCGCAACAGTGGGTGAAGATACAAAGCTCATCAATTACTATGAGTCAGACGCATACAAGAACGCTATTTACAAAGCATACGAATTCCGTCAGAAGGGCTATGCGGATCCCGAAGGTTCAGCTAACACCTTATCACATGATGCAGTTGTTATGAGCGGTTCTTCCAAGGGCGTTATCATGGGACATTCCGCTGACGTTGACGCAATCGCCCAGATGTTTACCGAGCAGAATACATACGGCGCAGAATTCGGCGCAGTATCAATTGCAATCGACAACCTTGCAACAGATACACTCGGTATCGGTATTTCACACTCCTGTAAGGATCCTGCCGCAGCAGCAAGATTCATTAACCTTCTTTATACAGATGAATTCATCTGGGATACACTTATCTACGGTGCGGAAGGTCAGGACTATGAGTGGAATGAAGACCACACCAAGGCTCACTATCCCGACGGACTTGACTTTAACTCAATTCCTTACAACTGCTTATACTCCTGCGGTATGATTGGTAACGGTTTCCAGGGTATCGAATTCGAAGGCAACTCCGCCAACAGCGGTTCCGACAACGAATACGGCAAGGAACTTATGTCCAAAGCATGGTGTCCTCCGCTTTATGGCTTCACACCTTCCACCATCAACGTAATGAACGAAGTTACCGCAGTTTCCAACGTAGTTGAGCAGTACAATAAAGTTCTTACCTACGGTGATGTTAATCCCGACGTTGAATATCCAAAGTTTATTGCAGCACTTAAGGATGCGGGCATTGACAAGATTCTGGAAGATTACCAGAAGCAGGCTGACGAATGGGTAGCAGCCAATAAATAAGCACTGAGTGTTTGCCCATTAAAGACTAAAATACTTACGGCGCGGGCAGGTTAACTTGTCCGCGTCTTTTATGGGTATCGGGGGAGAGAAAAAGAAACGGTATAGCATATGAAAAGGGTTACGGAAATTATTAAGAGGTTACGAGTTTGGGTATATAATAAAGTATTAGGGAAAAGTGCGGATAGCATAGATTCCCATAACCCGGACGGAGTCACACAAATGAAGAAATCCTGGATAAACAGGGTAATGTTTTTGCTTGGGGGAACCCTTATTACGTCCCTTTTGTTTCTGGCCGTAATATCTGTTACCTATAATTCTTTTTACAAGCAAAGCGTACTCGGCACCAACAACGGAATAGCGGCCAACTGGGCCACTTCTGTAGACAGCAGACTTAATACCATTTATGAGCATGTCTACGACCTTGCTTCGACCATTTTTAAGAAGACCGAAGTAAGACGTGATTCCGCTGCCATGAATTATACCGTTCAGACAGAAATTCAGGAGTCCATGACCTTTAAGGTGATGGCTTCGTCGGACGTTACCGAGTTCTTTATCCTTGATACCGAAAGCGATATATTTATCAATGCCACTTCTCGAGCGGTGACATCTTCCATAAACGCCGGGCTTAAGTCTTTCATCAAGGAATACGCGCCCACCGATGCAGACTCAGTATCCAATAAAAAATGGTCGGTTGTTACCATTATGGGCAAGCCCTATTATTACAAGGGTTTAAGCCTCGGAAGATATGTTATCGGCGCTGTGAGCGAGTGTGCCACCTTTGCTCCCGAGCCTTATGGCGATAACGCCACAGGCAAAAGAACATGCTACGTACAATACGGTGATAACAATTTCCTCGTAATAGGCGATGACAACACCGATGAATTTGTAGACTTTGGAAGAACCGGCGATTACTTTGTCAAAGGCTATGCGGTGTCTACTTCTCACCTTTCCGATTCGGATGTGGGACTTATATTTGTTACTAAACCTCAGGGCTTAACCATTTCCGGAAGAATAGCATCGCTGTTTCTTATTGTGGACAGCGGACTTTGCGTAATACTTATTGCACTTTTGGTGGTTAATCTGGATAAAAAAGTGCGCATTCCGATTAAAGAGCTTGTTATCGCCAATGAAGAGCTCTCCGACGGCGACCTTGACTACAGACTTGATGTAAGAGATGCCGGCAGCAGCGAATTTGAGGAACTGTACGGAAGCTTTAACGAGATGAGTGAGAAGATAGGCAATCTTACCATCGAATCATACGATTTAAAGATTAAAAGAGAGCGGAACCGACTTAAGATGTTGCGCGCCCAGATGCAGCCGCATACTTTCTTAAACGGTATTACCACTATCAGCAACATGACTTACAATAAGGCCCCGGAGGAAATCAGAAAGTATATCTCCGACTTTGCGGCCTTTACAAGATATATGCTTCACACCGCAACCGACTGGACCACGGTGGAAGAAGAATTAAGACACATAGACAATTATGTGGACATGCAGAAATTAAGGTTCCCAAACAGCATCGAGTTATCTTATGATGTGCCGGAGGAAGTTCAGGCGGGCAAGATTCCTTACCTGATTCTTTTTTCACTTGTGGAGAATTCCTTCAAGCATGCTATGACACTTGTAAATACAATGTATGTAAAGATTTCGGGCGAAGTGTATGAAGAGCCCGGGTTCAAGGGAATAAGGCTTATCGAAGAGGACAACGGAAACGGTTTTTCCGGCGAAGCTCTTGAAAAGATTAACAATCCCGAGAACGATGAACTCTTTACCAAAGAACATCTGGGCCTTACCAATGTTCGCTACAGCTTAAAACTAATATTTAAACGTGACGACCTTTTACGACTTTCCAACAAAGAAGACGGCGGCGCCCGCGTTGAACTTTTGATTCCTTACGGAGAATATGAAGATGAAACTTTTGGTATGTGACGACGACATTTCCACAATTGACGTGCTGCAGAGCAATCTCGACTGCATGGAACTTGGAATCTCCAAGATTCTTCGCGCCTACAACGGTGAAATGGCGAAGGCAATAATTGACGAAGAAAAGCCGGAACTTATCATCTGCGACATAGGTATGCCCATATGCAACGGTCTTGAGGTGCTTAAATATGTCTCCGACCTAGGCTTAAACAGCGAGTTTACATTCCTTACCTGCTACGAAAAGTTTGAATATGCGCAGATGGCTATAAAGTACGGCGTTACGGCATATCTTACCAAGCCCTTCGACCTTGATGAGGTTAAAGCCTGCCTTACCAAGATGATTGACAATCACAAGAAAAAAGAAGTCAAAGAAGAAGTTCAGAGCCGTAAGGACTCCCTTATGGCATCGGTCTTTAAGCAGGCCTGCGACGGAATGCTTGGCACCAACAAAGAGATGGTGGACACAGGCCTTAAGATTAACGGCATGGGCTTTACCGCCGAGAGTATCTGGCGCATCGTATACACCCGCGCCGATATCGTGGATGCCATCAAGAACGGCTGGAATAAGGAACTGCTTCTTTTTACGATAAATCGTCTGCATGATGAGGTGCTTACTAATTACGTGGGATCGGCGCATACGGTTGTCAATTCGGATGACCGCTTCATATGGAGTTTCTGCTTTGTGAAGGATGCACCCGAGGGTGAATTGCTTAAGCAGCGGTGCGCGGCGCTTGTAGACTTTTGCGTAAGTCACATGCATCTTAATCCGGTGACGCTTATAAGTGAGCCTTTCCGCTTCTATGAGACGACCTTTGTGGTGGCGCGCCTGTACGACCAGATGCGTAAGGCCAAGTTCTACCCCGGTGAGATTTTCTTTGAAAAAGAAGAATCCGGAACTGTCGGGCAGGAAGATATTGCTCTTAGCGAAAATCAGATATTCTGGTATCTTAAGAATCGCGACGAGGAAGGCTACAGCGACTACATCGATTCCGTGCTTGAAAAGACTTACTGCACCAAGGGTAACCTTGATACGATTCGCAAGGAGATTACCAACCTCTTTATTACATACTTCCGTGATAACGGTATGAGTATCAACAACATATTCACCGACCAGGAGATTAATATACTCGACGAAAAAGCGGGAGAAAACAGAAATTCACTTAAAGAATATGCTCTGGCGCTTTTTGAAATGCAACAGGCCAAGGCCAAAGAAGCCTTTGATTCGGAAGACATCATAGCAAGAGCAAAGCGTTATATCGACGAGCACTTCAGAGAAGATATAGACAGAAACGATGTGGCGGCGGTTATATTTGTTACGCCCAATTATCTCTCTAAATTGTTTAAAAATAACATGAACATGAATCTTAGAGAGTATATAAATCAGTTAAGAATTGAGGAGTCGAAGCGCCTTCTTTTGTCTACAGACCTTTCCGTAAGCGAGATAGCAACGCAGGTGGGGTACTGCAATATTTCGTACTTTTCGACTGTATTTCACAAGCTTATGGGCGTAGGACCTTTTGAATGGAGAAGCGCGGGGGAAGAGGCTAAATGAATGTCATAGAACAGTTTAGGGCAGACCGCCAAAGATATAAGGGACTTAAGACGCGGGGCGAGAAAGCCGCATTTGTGTGGGACTATTACAAGTATCCCATCATTGCAGCCGTCGCAGTGCTCGCGATTGTGATACTTGCCATTATCAATAACATCGGGCGTGTCAAAACTTCCATGTACATGGTAATGGTCAATTCAGATGCTGCCTATGTGGAGTGCGATGACTTCGGTATTCAGGAAATTTTGGAGAGGTCAAATTATGAGACAGGTGGCAAGAAGATAGAGATTAATGCTTCCTACACTATCGGTTCGCAGGGAAGCACCACTTCGGACCTTGAGACCATCCAGGTACTTAATGCGCTTTTTTCCATAAGCGACCTTGATGTGTATGTGGCGGACCGCAAATATTTTGATTATTTTGCGGAGCGGGACGGATACGCCGATTTAAGTCTTCTTATAGACAAGGAACTTTTAAAAAAGTGGGAAAAGAATCTTTATTATGTGGATAACAGCTCCGGCGGGAAGGTGCTTGCGGGGATAATTCTTCCTTCGGATTCAATTTTCCACAAGGCCGGATACTACCATGACGAGGCAATTCTCGGTGTAGTGGCAAAAGCCGACAATCTCGAGGCGGCAGTCGCCTTCGTCACGGAATTTTTAAAAGATGTAAATTAAAAGTCGAGTGTACATTTTTTAATGTGACCGCTTTCTTTTGCAGGTAAGATAGTATCATCAGATGGATTGCAAAGGAGTGGGTTTATGTCACCGACCAAAAATATGAGCGCATCGGAATTTGATAACGTTTTAAAACAGCAAAAGAAGAGCGCGCGCAAAGCAAGATTTAAAACAGATCTTCCGCTATATCTAATGATGGCCCCGGGTTTAATCTACCTTATCGCCAATAACTACATACCGATGTTTGGTATATTACTGGCGTTTAAGCGTATCAATTACTCGGTGGGCATTCTTAAAAGCCCATGGGTGGCTTTCGATAACTTCGAATATCTATTCAAGACAAAAGATGCCTTCATAATGATTCGTAACACGCTTTGCTACAATGCGGTGTGGATAGTGATGGATATCGTAATTGCGGTATTTATAGCTATCTGTATGAACGAAATAGCCCAAAGAAAAGTTGCCAAGGTGATTCAGCCTATTATCTGCTTCCCTTCAATGGTTTCGGCGGTTATTCTTTCGTTCCTGGTATACGCATTCTTAAGCCAGAGCTACGGATACTTAAATGCTACAATCTTTAAGGACAACCCTGTTGCGTGGTATACGACAGCATCCTACTGGCCGATTATTCTTACCATAGTTCATATATGGCAGAGTGCAGGTCAGAGCTCGGTAATATACATGGCCAGCATCGGTGGTATCGACA
>JAEEGL015231649.1_pt1 | contig 14924 bp, 10 predicted proteins | sample 9134231 | NCBI WGS metagenome assembly JAEEGL01 (sample SAMN16246548, study PRJNA631951) | gut metagenome | biome: gut microbiome; feature: rumen; material: fiber-attached | host: Bos | place: Iran: Karaj | collected 2018-10
AAGGCCGGCGGCTCGCTGACGGCCCTGCCGATCATCGAGACACAGGCCGGGGACGTGTCCGCCTACATCCCTACGAACGTGATCTCCATCACGGACGGCCAGATCTACCTGGAGTCCTCGCTCTTCATCGCCGGTTGCCGTCCGGCCATCAACGTGGGTATCTCCGTGTCCCGCGTGGGCGGTGCCGCGCAGGTCAAGTCGATGAAGCGCGTCGCCGGTACGCTCAAGATCGACCAGGCCCAGTACAACGAGCTGGAGGCTTTTTCCAAGTTCTCCTCCGATATGGACAAGGTCACGGCGATGACTCTCGACAAGGGCCGCAAGAACAACCAGCTGCTGATCCAGCCGCAGTACAGCCCGATGCCCGTGGGCGAGCAGGTGGCCATCCTCTACTGCGGCACGCACGCGCTGATGGCGGACCTGCGGATCGACCAGGTGATCGAGTTCCAGAGCCTGTTCCTCGACCGGATGCGCGCTTCGCACCAGGCCCTCCTGGATGACCTGGCTCTCGGCAAGATGCCGGAGGGGGCGCCGAAGATTTTTGAAGAAGAGGCGGCGGGTGTGTGCCGCCTGATGGCACAGAAAGCATAAAGACAGGGCGCCGTGGCTTCACTTCGGGAGATTAAAGACCGGATCGCGTCGGTCCGCAGTACGCTGAAGATCACTTCGGCGATGAAGCTCGTGGCTTCTGCGAAGCTGCGCAAGGCGCAACGTGCCATCGAAGGAATGCGCCCGTATGAGCGTACGCTGGCAGAGATTCTCTCGGCCATTCGATACGGGGGCATATCCCCCGAGCCCCCTACGGACGTCGCTTCGCCCGAACTGCCACAGGGCGAAGCCCCCCAGAACCACCAGGCACCGACGGCAGTCGTGGCGATTGCTTCCAACAGTTCGCTGTGCGGGGCCTTCAACGCCAACGTCATCCGCAAGACCCTCGAGACGCTGCGCGCCTGCGAGGGTGAGGTCGAAGTCTACCCGTTGGGCCGCCGGATGGCGGAGGCCCTGCGCAGGGCCGGCTACACCTGCCCCGCCGACTACAACGACCTCATCGGCCACCCCTCCTATGACAAATCCGCCGCCCTGGCCCGCTCGCTCGCAGAGCGTTACCAGGCCGGGGAGCTGAGCCGCGTTATCCTCGTCTACAACCGTTTCGTCTCCACCACGTCCCAGCTGCCCACCGTGGAGCCCTATCTGCCCTTCTCCGCCGACAAGCTCGCGGAGCTGGGCGCCGACGCGGCGCCCGAGGCCCAGGACTACATCCTGGAGCCGGATGCGCAGGCGCTCGTCGACCAGCTGCTCCCGCAGGTGATGATGCTGAAGTTCCACGCCGCCATCCTCGACTCCGCCGCAGCGGAGCAGGCGGCCCGCACCATCGCGATGCAGACCGCCAGCGACAACGCCGAGGACCTGCTCGGCGAGCTCACGCTCGAATACAACAAGGGGCGCCAGCAGAAGATCACGGCCGAGATCCTCGACCTGCTTGGCGGCGCCGCGAATTGATCAGAAGGAGTAGGAGAGGCCGGCGCTGAGGGAACTTCCCAGGGTGGGCGAGCCGAAGAGGACGGCCAAGTCAATAGACAATCCGCTGAAATACAAGCCGATGCCGGCAGAGCCGAAGGAGGGGAGCCCCCGGTCGGCCGGGCCGTAGTGGTAGGCTGCGCGCAGCGCAAGCCAGCTACGCGGCTGCCCTGCCTGCTCCAGCGGTCGGGCCTCCACGCCGGCCGTGGCCATCAGGCCGGCTTGGGCGAGGTAGGTCACCTCTCCGGTGACGTCCGCCCATAGCGAAGTGTACGTGACACCGCCCCGCACCAGCGCGGGCAGCGGCGTGGCCGCTTCTCCGAAACGGATGTTCCCACCCAGGTTGGCCGCCGCGATCCCGGCCCGCACGGGGCCGTAGGCGTACTGTAGCGCAATGTCGGCGCAGAACGCCGTCCCCGTCAGGTTTTCGGCGAGGGCGGAGGAGACGATGCGCGCGCTCGCCGAGAAGGCGAGGCCCGGCACGGCCATCCACGCGGCGCCCAGCGCCAGCGCGAGGTCGTACGGGGCGAAGCCCGCGAGGGGCTCGCCGGCCAGCCCGGCGCCTTCGGTGGGTCGGGCGAAGCTGCCGCGCCCCGACAGGCCGAAGGCCAGTGCGCCGGAGCGGTACCAGCCGCCCATCGCCACCCGCTGGTCGGGCAGCGGTGTTGGCGCCCAATAGTCGTAGGCCACGCCCGCGGCGAAGGTCTGCGTCGACAGGGCAGCCGCCGCCAGGTTGGCATCCGCGGCCCAGGCGTGGGCGTCCAGCGCCACGCCGGCCCCGCCCATCGCCATCGACCGGGGGTCCGTGGGGTTATAGAGCAGCGGCAGCGTCTGGGCGCGCGCGCCCAGCGCCAGCAGCAGGAGGAGTATCGTCGTGATCCTTTTCATCGCGTCAGAGTTTCACAATGGTTTTGGCTTCCTGCTGGCCGTCGTACACCACCTGCAGCGTGTAGGTGCCGGCCGGGAGGGCGGTGACGTCGAGCTGGAGCGGCCTGAAGGGGCCCGCATTCGCGGAAGTGGAGAGCACCTGGGCGCCGCTGCGGCTGTAGAGCGTGGCTGAAGTGTGCGCCTCCTTGCCCGGGCGGACATACAGGTAGTCGGAGACCGGGTTGGGGTAGACGTCCAGGTCCTGGTAGGCGTTGCGTGCCAGCAGGCGGAAGGACGTGGTGACGGACGCCCGGCGGGCATCCCGCGCCGTGACGCGCACTTCCGACAGGCCATAGCCCTGCGGAGTGAAGCTGAGCGTGCTGCCCGACAGGCGCATGGAAGCCAGTTCCTCGTCGGCCAGAACCACCTCATAACCGGGCACTTCGCCGTCCGGATCCGTGAAATAATCGTTCAGGTCCAGGGTGAGCAGCGAGGACGAGGCGGCGTTGAGGATCTGGTCCCCGATCCTGCCGACCAGCTGCGGCGCGTGGTTCTCCAGGATGGTGAAGGAGACCTGCCGGTGCGCGGCGTCGCCGACCCGGACGGTCGCCGTATAGATGCCCGGATCCGCCCGCAGGGCGTCGATGTAGAGCTGCGCCTGGGCCAGGTTGCAGCTGGCCGTAACGGCCGGGCAGGTGGTCTCCACCGTGACCGGGATCTTCGAGCGCTCGTTGCCCTGGATCTTGTATGTAAGGGTGGCCTGTTCGTGGGACTTGAAGCGGTAGTCTCCCGTGTAGTCCGTCGTGATGGTGATGTCTCCGGTGTCGCCGGGGTCGGGGACGTAGTCGAACGAGCCCGCGGCGTCGACCTTGCCGCCGCCGCTGGGACGGCCCTGCTGGTCGATCACGCCGGTACGCGCGCCGCCGAGCAGCCGCTCCTTGAGGTCTTCGTTGGTGAATCCCGGCCCGCCGAAGTGCGAGACGATCAGGGCCGCCACCCCGGCGGCATTCGGACAGGCCATCGAAGTGCCGGAGAAGAAATCGTAAGGGGCGTAGCCCGGCATATTGTCCGGCACGCAGCTGAAGATCCACTCTTCGTACTCCTCGTCGGAGTCCGAGCCGCCCGGAGCGAGGATGTCCACCCAGGGGCCGTAGTTGGAGTAGCGCGGCATCTTGCCGTCGGGACCGAAGGCCCCCACGGCCACCACGCGTTCGTATTCGCTGGGTGCGTCGTGCGCCCAGCCGGAATTGCCGGAGGCGAACAGGACCAGGCCGCCCCGCATCGGGCCGTTCTGGCGGCCGGACTCGTCCGTGCCGGCGTAGTCGATGAAATAGTCGATGGCGCTCTTGAGCGCGGAGGGCTGCTCCCGGAAGATGCGGGCTCCCTGCTCGGCCTCCGCCTCGCTGTCAAAGAGGTATCCCCAGCTGTTGTTGGCGATCACGGCGCCGTGGTCGGCGGCCCACACGAGCGCCTCGGCGTCTTCGTCACCGCTGCCGCCCGAGTCGTCATCCTCGCCGAAGATGACGCAGGACATCACGCGCACGCCGCCCTTGCCGCCCGATCCGCCGGCGATGCTGCTCACGCCGATCCCGTTGTCGTTGACCGCGCCGATGATGCCGGCCACGTGCGTGCCGTGCTCGTCGGCCGGGATCTGGTCCGGCTCATAGCCGGGGAGGAAGTTGCGGGTCCCTTCGCGGGGCGTGAGGACGACCCCGCCCAGGTCTTCGTGGGCAAGGTCCACGCCGCCATCGATCACGGCCACGACGACCTCCCGGCTGCCGGTCGTGAAATTCCGCCACACGGGCTCGACGTTGACGTCGATGCCGCGCTGGTAGTTCTGTCCCCGGGTGCCGTCGTTCTGCAGGTGCCACTGATAGTAGGCATATTTGTCGTTGAAATAGTTGTGGCGGACCTTGCGGCGCGGGATCTCGACGGCTTCGATCCCGTCGACCCCGCCCAGGTCCGCCTGGGCCTTGGTGGCGCCCACGCGGCGGTCATAGGAGATGCGGTACCAGCGGTGCAGGCCTGCGGCGCGGTGCCTCGCCTCGAAGGGCCCGGCATCGGCGAAGACCCGCTCGGCGGAGCGGATGCCCAGCTCCTCCGGGAGACCGGCCAGGTCCGCGAGGCCGAAGGAATCGGCCTGGTCCTCGCGGACCAGCACCACGGCCTGGCCGGGAATAATTCCCGTCCGCGGGACTGGTGAGGGCGCCGCAGGCCCCTCCTGCGGCAGGTCCTGCACGGTGCAGCCTGCCAGCGCCAGCAGAATCATCAGGGGTAGAAATCTTTTCACACCCAAAGGTAATAATAAAAGCGCAGTTGTAAAAGACAAAGGGTCCGGGAGGATCCCGGGCCCTTCGTCAAATGCGTATAGTTTATTGTTTGTGGTCTAGAAGTGATCCACCTCAGGAGAATCCGTTGTCGGATAGAGCGGCTCCAGATTGACGTTGATGATGGACCTGCCTGCTACGGCGACGTCCTGCGTCTGGTAACCCACGGACGAGAACTCCAGTGTCGCCCTGGGAGGACACCGTCAGGGAGTAATTACCATCTGCATCTGAAGAGACGCCGCTGGAAGTTCCCTTAACCACAATCGCAGCGAACGGAACGCTCTCACCCGTCTGTGCATCCCTGACGGTACCCGTGACCCGGATATCCTGGGCAGACACGGCTACTGCCAACAGCACAAACAAAGCGCTGAATAATAGTTTCGCTTTTTTCATAAGCAATGATTTTGATTAAACAATAACTAACCTTACCTTTTGCGATCAGTCTGAAGGGTGAAATGAATGCTGGTCGCACAATTTGGAATGCAAGGTCATAACTTTTTTTAGAAATCCAACAATTTATAACAGTTTTTAATTCAGTAAGTATCACAATATCAGGTATTTCTGCAATAAGTGCGTCATTCCGTAATTTTATTTATAATATTCAGTAAAATATCTCCACATATAACTAACAATTCGTAATCAAAATATACAAAAAAATCCCCCGAGAATAAATCCTGGGGGATTTTTGTCTTTTTTAAGGGCTTTCAGCGCCTGTCAGCGGTCTTTTCGATTCGGAAGTTGCTCCGGCATCAGGATGCGCAGGCCGAAGTCGGGGCGGTGCGGCTCCGCCTCCAGGCGCTTGCCCGACTGCAGGACCGGGCTGCTCCGACGGGCGGCTGGCGCAGCAGCCTTGTAGCCGCAGAGCTTGAGCGCCTCGGCGAGCATCGTCTCCTTCGGATTGCCAAGCTGGGTGCCGTCCCACGGCTCGTCCTCGACCTCCACGTCCGGTGTGAGGCCGTTTGGCATGCAACGGGTCTCGCCGTTCTTGTCGGCGAAACGCGAAATCATCACGTAGAGGCCCCAGTTCTTGGCGTATTTCTTACCTGCGACTACGGACGACGCTCCCATCTGCTCGGTCAGGACGTCGGCGTAATCGATATAAAACTCTTCTCCCTCGAGCGGTATTCCGCTGCAGAACTTGCCGTGGGTCTGCCCGCCGACCAGGGTGATGTCCATATAGGGATACAGGTCGCAGAGGACGGCCTCCGAAGCGGACGCGGTGCCGGAGTCGACGATTGCGTAGAGCTTGTCCAGCCCGATGTTGGCGCCCTCCGTGCTGAGCCAGTCCGGATTATCCTTGGAGCCCAGGTTGAATTTCGTGGAGAAATAGGTGTTCGTGTCCACATCACTCTGCTTGTAATACTTCGTCAGGTCGGCATTGTAGACTTCCGTAGACAGGACGCTGCCGGCCAGGACCTCCGCCTCCGGGGCGAGCATCGAGGCCAGGACCTGTTCGGTGGTGACGAAGCCGCCGCCGTTGTAGCGCAGGTCGAGGATCAGCTCGCTCACGCCCGCAGCCTTGAATGATTTGCAGACCTCGACCAGGTCCTTGCAGGAATCCAGGGTGAAACTCGTGTAGACCAGGTAACCGACCTTCTTGTCCCCGCAGTCGAAAACCTTGGAGAGCAGCACGGGGTCCTCGTACATCGTCTTGGCGGTAATGGTCTTGGTGCTCCCGTCCGATAAACCGACCGTCACCGTATCTCCGCTTATCAATGCCGGGTAGACGGAAGAATAGCTCTGCTCCGTCATCTCCCGGCCGTTCACGGTGACGATGAGGTCGCCACGCTTCAGGCCGGCTTTCTGCGCCGGGCTGCCGGCATAGGTATAGGTGACCACGGCACAGATCGTCGTCTTCGTATACCACGCCGGGACCCAATCGAATCCGTAGGTCTTCTGCGTTCCGGAGATGCTTCCGAAGAAACCCTCGTAATCGTCGGTCACCATCGTCCACCGGTCGATGTCATCGCCCTTGGAATCCTTGTAGCGGATCTTCCGGACTTTTTCGATCGGATCGTCCGTCTCTTTCCACGATTTCAAGCCGGACGCTATCTCCTTGTTCCAGAGATAGTACATGTCCATATAGTTGCTGGCGAAGATATTGACGTACTTGTAGGTATTCGCTTTTTCCTCGGCGGACGGATCCACCGGAGTCACGGCGGGCTCCGGCTCCGGGTCGGGGTCCGTATTGTTGAGCGGCGGCTTCTCGCAACTGTACAGGCAGAGGCAGAGGGCGGCAGAAAGCGCTATCCAAAACTTTTTCATAATCGGTTATTTTAGCCAACAAATATACATATTTTTCATATATATGCACAAGCACCCTGCGCGGCGGTGCCCGAACAAAAAAGAGGGCGGACTCTTAAAAGTCCACCCTCCCTTTCAGAGAAAAAACTCCCTAGTTATTGGGCGTGAAAACTTCTTGACCAGATCCAATGGTGCCCAAGGAGACAGACCAAGCGAGATAGAGGGTGACTGCTTTGCTGTCGGGATAGAAAATATTCAACTCGGCGTATTTATCATCACCCTGCCAGTATCCCACATCCTTAATGGTGACATTTCCGTAAGGGCCATAGACCGTAGAAGTTTCAGTAGGAGCAACCCGGCAGTTGAAATAGGCTTTTCCTTCTTTGTCCTTCTTCTCGTCGCCAAAGGTGGTGAACAACAGGTCCCAGCCATCTTTATAAGGGTCGACGAAGCGGTAACGCTCAGGGAACGTGACACAGTGCTGCAAAGTCACCCCCGGAATTTCACCTTCCGCCCACCAGGAATCAAGTGTTCCGGTGGCCAGCGTCTCCCACGCAACCTTGACGAACTTGAAGGAAATGAAAGGCGTATCTTCCGAGGAATAGATAGACGCATACTTGGGGTCAGCGACCATAATGTGGCAGGTATATTCCTTACCAACCTCGGCCTTGGTGAACGTCACCTTGAACTGGGCCGTTTCCTGACCGTCCTCGAACACGAGTTCCGTGTTCTCGAATGCGAAGTCCTTGTCGAATGGCACCTGCTCGATCACGAGGGGGACGGTGATCTTGCCGCTGGTCACTTTACGCGTAGCGGTGATCGTGACGGTGCTTGCCGCAGGATCGTTGGGGTCGACTTCGTAAGATGTGACCGTCTGCTCGGGGAAAGAGATCCGGTAGCTGTTGGCCTGGTCGGGTTCGCCGGGCACATAGGGCTCCGCCTTCTGCATACAGGAAGCCAGAAGGGCGACGGCCGCGCTGAGGGCAAATATATACTTAATCTGTTTCATAAGCTCTATCCTTTATTTAATTATTCTTCCCACGGCTCAAGGGCCTCGGTAGGATCCGGGTTGTTGTTTCCATCAAGGGCGGGGTTGCCATTGATCTCGCTCTTGGGGATCACGAAGTTCCAGGCAGGGCACACGCCGGTGCAGTTGAGGCGGAAATCACCGGGCACGTTGGTGCCGGGGTATCCGTTGTGCATACCGGCTCCGATGCGCTTGGCGTCGTGGAACACGATGCCTTCTCCCCAGAACTCGATCACCTTCTGCCGGTAGATTTCGCTCTGGAAGAAGTTGTCAGCAACGCCGCTGCAGTCATAGGAGGCGTCGCGGGTCTGGACGATGGAATTGAGGATCTTCTTAGCCTCACCCACGTTCCCGTTCAGAGCGGTCGCCTCGGCCTTGATAAAGTACATCTCTTCCAGACGCATGATGGGGACTTCGCTGGCGCCGCCCACCTTGTAGGTCGCATAGTCGCCCTGCGCAGGACGGAACTTGATGCTCGCGTACGGATGCAGGATACGGTTGGAGCTCTTGTGGGTGAAGAAGTCACGGTTGCGGGGATAGTCGTAGTAAGCGTACTTGCCCGGGTCGATCCAGGAATGCTTGCGGAAGTCGGTGTCAGGAATGCTCTCATAGAGCTCCTTGGAGATACCGCGTCCGACCGCGCAACCATAGCCCGTCCAGGTCTCCTCGCTGCTCATATGGGCGACGAAAGTGTTCAGGTTGCCGATGGTCTCGGCGGAGTACTGGATATACCACATCCAGGAGTTGTTGTTCGCGGCGAAGTTGTTGAATCCCGTCTTCGGATTCTCCCACTGGGCCTGGGTCAGCGGAGAGCCGGCCTGCTGCGCGATGGCCTTGTCGGCGTATTCCACCGCCTTGGCATACGCGCCGCTCACGCCGTCAGCACCCATCTTGAGGTACGCACGGGCCTTGAGTCCGTAGACGACGCCAAGGTTCGGAAGCAGGGTGCCACCCTTGGTGTCATTGATATACTCCTCAGCCTTGTCCAGGTCGTCCATGATGAACTTGTACATCTCCGCCACGGGGACACGCGGATTGCTTTTCGCTTCCTCCTGGGTGGTCTTCTCGGTCACGAGGGGGACGGTCAGCCCGGTAACATTGTTCTCGGGCTTATAGGAAGCCGCGACGGCAGGATCGGTCGGAGCCTTGTACTCATACATATTGGCCAGCGTGTAGTAGAACAGCGCACGGTATGCCAGGGCCTGGGCCAGGCTGTTGAGCTGATCTTTGTCAGCATTCTCCTCGTCCACGGTGCTGATGACATCGTTGGCGCTCTTGATGAGCATATACATCGTACGCCAGGGGATGTAAGCCTCATAGCTGGTGGGGCCAAGACCATAGGTGGGGTTGCTGTAGCACTGGTACCAGTCATAGCCGGAGTCGCCGGTGTCCACGATGATGCCGGTGACGGAATCCAGGGCGATCATGATGCCGGGCCAGGCCATATCGGTCTCGTAGGTCTGGCGGCCGTACACCAGATAACCCGTAGCCATCTGGGCGGGAATGGCGCCGACCATGGCGTTAAGCGCAGAGGATGAAGATGCGAGCTGTTCCTTGGTGGCGGTGTCGCTCATCGGGAAGGTTTCCTTGATGCAACTGCTGCCGAGAGCAACTGCAAGGGAGAGAACGAGCAATTTAACAAATATTCTTTTCATATGATTTCCTCCTGTGTTTGATTAGAACTTGATGGTAACACCACCGGAAATGGTCCTGATCGGGAGATAGGACGTGTATGCGGAGTCACCGGAGAAGGACGTGCGGGGGTCAAGTCCCTGTCTGCGGGACCAGTAAGCGACGTTCTCGACGGCGGCATACAGGCGCAGGGAAGAGAGACCGATCTTGCCGACCCATCTCGAGGGGAAGGTGTAACCCAGGTTGATGTTCTCGATATTCAGGTAGCTGGCATCGATGATGAACCGGTCGGAACCGGCGTTGGCATAGGTGTCACCATACTGGAAGCGGGGGATGTTGGAATCCACGTTGGTCTCGGACCAGGCGTTGAGCAGATCCTTGTGGTAGTTGGATCCGGTGGATCCGGAGATAGGACAGCCCATCAGGGACTGGTAGCCGTTGTCGAAGATCTTGCCGCCGATCTGGTAGGAGAAGTTGACGGAGAAGTCGAAGCCCTTGAAACCGTAGTTGATGCCGAAACCGCCGTACAGGTCAGGAATCGAGCTGGGGCCGATGTGGTAGTCGGCATTCGACCAGTTGTCGGTGGTCTCCTGGCCGGTCACGTTGCCTTCCTCATCCTTGACATTCTTGTACCAGAGGGACTTGCCGGTGGACTTGTCCACACCTGCATACCGCTTGATGTACTGGGAGTAGATGGGAACGCCTTCGCCGATATAGTAGCCGCCGCTGTTGTAGCCGCTGACGCCGTCCACGGAGAGGGTCTTCAGATCGTCCGCGATGCGGGTGATCTTGTTGCGGAGATGGGTGGCGTTGAAGTTGACGCTCAGCTGCATATCCTTGGTGTTGATGATGTTGCCGGTGAGCGCGAACTCGATGCCCCGGTTGTACATGTCACCGACATTGTCGTAGTATCCGGTATAACCGACGGAAGGGGCGGTCGTGAACCAGAAGAGCATATCGGTGGTGTTGCGGTTGAAGAATTCGAAGCTGCCGTCCAGGACGCCCTTGAAGAGGGTGAACTCGAAACCGGCGTTGAAGTTGGTGTTGGTCTCCCAGGTGATGTTGGGATTACCTTTCTGCTGGAAAGCCACGGAGACCTCGCCGGCGGACGGAGCGATGGTGTAGGTGTCGGTGTACTGGTAGGAACCGATGTCATCGTTGCCCTGGCTACCATAGGAAGCCTTCAGTTTGAGCATATCGACCCAGGGAGCGTCGAACCAGTCCTCCTTGTTGATGATCCAGGCGCCACCCACGCTCCAGAAGTTACCCCAGCGGCGGGGAACCGCGAAGTGGGAGGAAGCGTCACGACGGAAGGAAGCGCTGGCGAAATACTTGCTCTGATAGTCGGCCTGTGCGCGGGTGAAGTAACCCTCGACATTGTACTCGCCCATGGAGGAACCGGCTGCGGAGTTGTCCTTGACGGCACCGTCGAGTTCCTTGTTGTCCTGGGAATACATGTTCTGCTTGCTGGCGCTCAGGGAGTAGCTCTTGAGGTTGTAGTACTCGTGGCCGAGCATCACGCCGACGTTGAGTTCGCCGAAGCTCTGGTTGTAGTTCAGGATCTGCTGCGTGTTGAACGCGGCCGAGCGGGCGTGCTGCTTGCTCACGGAACCCTTCGAGGAAGCGAACTGTCCGTAGTAAGGATTCTGGACGGAGGTGTAGCGGTACTCGTCGATGTTCTCGCTCGCGTTGAAGGTGAACTTGAAGTATTTGAGGAAGGTGATGTCGGCAGCGCCGTAGGCGTTGATGGCATTACCCTCGGTGTGGCGGGTATTCACCCTGTTGGCGAACAGCGGGTTGGCGTTGGTCATGAAAGGACGGGACAGGCCGCCGTTCATGCCGTCGCCGTAGTCCATCATCTCGAAGCCCCACTGGTCGTGCTTCACCTTCTTGTCAGCGGTACGGACCCACAGCGGGTAGATCGGAGCCACCTGGGAAGTGAAGGCCCAGATGTTTGCGGTGGAGTTGGAAGTACCGTTGTTGCCCAGGGAATTGCTGTCATAGCGGGTGTAGGCCAGGTTGCCATAGACCTTGAGCCAGCTCTTGGCCTGGTAGTCAGCCTTCAGACGGCCGGAGAAACGGCTCTGGTCGGAATTCGCGGTGATACCTTCGTTCTTGAGGTAACCCACGGAAGCGTAGAAGTTGGAGCGGTTGGATCCGGCTGCGACGCTCACGTTGTATTCCCGGCGGTTGCCGGTACGGTATGCGGTGTCGCTCCAGTTGTCGGGCGTGACCCAGTACTGCTCACCGGTGGTGGGATCGGTGACCGTCCTGCCGAGCGTGGCCTTGGGGTTCACCTTGCCGTTGAGACCGATGAAATACTCGCCGGCCGGGACGGTGTACACCTGGTATCCGAGGCCGCCGGAGTTCTGGTGGCCGGTGATGACCTTGTTGACCGCGACGTTCGCGGCCTGGGCGGACATCCCCTTGTCGTGGCGGTAGTAATTGTTGAGCGCGAGGGCGTGTGCCTCATAGTAGCCGGGGACGCTCGTGATGTAGTCGTATTCCTTCAGGGCCTTGACGTTGACGCCCTGCTTGATGTCGACGGTCACCACGGCATCGTGGGACTTGCTGCGCTTGGTGGTGATGATGATGACACCGTTGGCGCCACGGGCACCGTAGAGCGCGTTGGAAGCTGCGTCCTTGAGGACGGTCATACTCTCGACATCGGCGGGATTGATACGGCCGATGGCGCCGTCATAAGGCACGCCGTCGACGATATACAACGGGTCCTTGCCGGCATTCAGGGAGCTGAAGCCGCGGATACGGATGGTCGGAGCGGACCCCGGAGCACCGGAGGCCTGTCCCAGCTGGACGCCGGCGACCTGACCCGCAAGGGCGGACGTGACGGCGCTCACCTGCGCTTTGGCAAGTTCTTCCGATTTCACGACTTTCGCCGATCCTGTAAAGGACTCCTTGGTGGAAGTACCGAAAGCAACGACGATGGTCTCGTCCAGCATCGTGGTGTCCTCGACGAGGACCACGTTGATGACGCGCCGGCCGTTCACCGCAACCTTCTGCTCCACGAATCCGATGGAAGAGAAGACCAGGGTGCCGTTGGCGGGGACGCTGATGGTGTACTTTCCGTCAAGGTCGGCGGAGGTACCCTGTTTGGAACCATCCACGATAACAGCTGCCGCAGGGACCGGGTCGCCTGCTCCGTCGGTCACGACACCCGTGACCGTGATGTTCTGAGCATGAGCGGCAAAACCGGCCGACAATGCGGAAACAGCTATAAGAAGAAAGAGCTTAATTTTTCTCATAAGCCATTTGATTAATTAAACAATAAACTATACTAAACCTTTTATTTCCTCAAAAAAAGAGCGTTAATTTGGGCGCACGCAATTTTGGGGTGCAAGTTCGGAACAATTTTTTACAATTCCAAATTTGTAATCTTCACCCAAAATAATCTCCAACAATGATTTTAATCTGATTCCAGGGGTTTATTTGCGGTTTTCAAGTTTTTATATTAAAAATCGTAATGATTTTTGCGAAATTCGTTTCGAATCGTAAGATTTATTTTTCGAAAAAAAGCTGGCACCCCCATTTAATCCACTGATTTCAAATAGTTTATCAAGGTATTTCGGTGGATTTTGTACTCCCGGGCAATCGCCCATAGGCTGGCTCCAGAGGCCAGTCTGAGGCGGATTTCAGGCAGGTTTCCCAATACTTCTTCCTTTTTTTTACAGCTTCCTGGCGGCCGGCCGAGCCGTACGCCGGCCGCCTTGCGGTCCGCCAGGGCCTCCTTGGTGCGCTGCGAGATGAGGTTGCGCTCGATCTCCGCCGCCAGCGCAAACGCGAAGGCGATGATTTTGGAGTTTATAATATTATTAAGGTCAAAATTGTCCTTGATCGTGTGGATGCGGATACCCCGCGATGAGCAATCGTTCAGGATTGACATGATATCAGCATATTGCGCCCAAGCCGGGAGATCTCCGTACATACGAGCAGGTCTTCCGGCTTCATCCGCCGGATCAGCCGGCCCAGCTTGCGTTTGGACGGAGCGACCGTCCCGGAGACGGATTCCGTCTCCCACCGGCCGATGGACAGCCCCTGGCGGGCCGCCCACTGGCGTATCTCGTATTCCTGACTGGAGCCGGACTGCTCCGCCGTGCTCACCCTGATGTACGCGTAGATCATCCTCTGTAACTGTTTCCGGTCTCAAATATAAAAAACTCCCGAAACAAGGTTAAACCCGCAAAGTGCGCAGGAGTCACAAATAAACCCTGGCTTCGGATGGCAACAAGATTACGGTCGAACTGTGGCGCGGCAACACGCACGGCGCTGCAAGCATCCCGGTCGAAGTCACCGACAATACCGGCGGCGTGTTCAAGCCGAGCAAACCAAATTTTGACTTCGCCGACGGCGAATCCGTGGCCACGATCGATTTCACCTATCCTGACATCAACGATTTCGGAGGCGAAATCTTCCAGATCGTCCTGACCGTTGCGGATCCCGACATGGTCTCTCCCGCGGGCCATGACCAACTGACCATCAAGGCCCAACGCAAACTTACGCGCAAGTTCTTGGGAACCGGTACCTTCTACTCCGGTTTCTATGAGGAGGAGGCTCCGAATTACTACATCCTGCCCGACTGCTGGGAATCGGGCGTTGACTGGACGTTTACGGTCGTCGACGGTGTGATCGTCTGGCCGGACACTTTCGATACCGGATATCTGTTGGACGCTGCTGTTGGCAATGTATGGATCAAGTCCGGCGATAGTTTTGTGGAGGACGGCACCCTGTACCTGATCGTCGATTCTTACTACCTGCCTGATTACTACAACTATGATTTGGACAGTGCGTACGAATCCTTTACGCTCCCCGAAGGGGTGACGCTGTAAGCTGCACCGACAGATTACACAGAGAAGGCGACCGATAAGTGATTATGGGTCGCCTTTGTCACACCTGCACCCAGTGGATGCGGACGCCGCTGCGTTCCATCCCGCGGAACCAGGTCATCTGGCGCTTGGCGAACTGGTGGATGGCGGTGGCGAGCTGCCGCCGCATCTCTTCGTAGGGGAGAACCCCCTGCAGATATAGCGTAACGAATTTGTATTCAAGTCCGTAGGAGATGAGCGTCTCCGCCGGGACCCCGCCCTCCAGCAGGCCCCGGATCTCGTCGATCATCCCTTCCTGCAGGCGCGCATCGAGCCGGGCGTCGATGCGCGCGTTGCGCACCTCGCGACTCACGAGCGTGCCGATGAAGAAGGGGTGCTGCGGCAGGTCCGCGCGCGGCGCGGCGCCCTCCGGGCGCGCCGCGCTCAGCGGCGTGCGCTCGGAGAAGTCGTAGCCGCGCGTGACGGCGT
>JAEEGL015305368.1_pt1 | contig 14924 bp, 7 predicted proteins | sample 9134231 | NCBI WGS metagenome assembly JAEEGL01 (sample SAMN16246548, study PRJNA631951) | gut metagenome | biome: gut microbiome; feature: rumen; material: fiber-attached | host: Bos | place: Iran: Karaj | collected 2018-10
CGGACTTTCGGCTTTGAAGGTTATCAAGCTGGTTGATTAATCGGTTGAATAACGCAAGACGCCTGCCGGCGTTTTCTTTCTCTTGAAACGGAACGGGAGGATTGTTTCCCGTTCCTTGTTTTTTTGATAGGGACGTCGAAGCATTTTTGTTGTGTTCTTTGCGCTTTGCTACGTCCCTCCGTTGCCTTGTGGCGCGCTCTCTTTGGACGTAGATAGAGGAGCGACTCCTTCACTCGAAAGCGTGTTGGCGGACGAAGCGCTTCTTATCGGCTTCGCGGCACATTGCGAAGGACGGTTTCGTCGCCTTCTATCGCCCTTCCACTCGCGGGACGCCCTCGGACGTCGCGCGGGTCATGCCGTACTCGTTCTTGAGTCGTATTTGATCCGGTTCGAGCGTTTCCGGGTATTTCCGAATGAATTCTTCGCGCGCGACTCGGGTCGACGAGCCGTGGTTGAGGTGGTAGTTCACGCATAGATTGGCAACGGCGAAGAGTTCTAGCCCCGCGCGCGATAGACGTTGCGCGAATTCCTTGTCTTCCGGTCCCCATCCGACGAACAGCTCGTTAAACCCATTGACGCGTCGCGCGTCGTCGAGCCAATAGGCAAAATTGGAGCCGATAACGCGAAAGCGCGTTAGTCGAAAGACGGACTTTCCACGCGCCATGGCGCCAGGTCGCCATCGTTTCGAAAAGATAGCCGCGAGCGCGCGGGAACGGAACGCGTATTTGCGTTTGGTAAGATCGCGTAGCATTGGGCTCGGCTGGAAGTCGTCGAGCTCGCCGCGCTCGAGTAACGCGTCGAGGGTCGCGCCGACGAGATTCGCGCGCCGTCCCGAAACGAATCGACCCGGTCGCGCCAGGTCAAGGTGATCTTCTAGAAAATGTTCCTCGAGAATCAGATCGCCGTCGATCATAACGACGTACTCTCCGTTCGCGATCGCGAGCGCGTTGTTCCTATTGCGACTGAGTCGCATTCCGTCGTTCGGTTGCCACGCGTGGAGCACGGGAAAGCGCGCGCGCCGACGAAATGCGCGCACGACGTCGAAGGTTTCCTCGCTCGAGCCGTCGTCGGCGACGATTACCTCGCTTGGCGCCGTCGTCTGACGCAAAACTGATTCCAGCGTTATGCGTAAAGGAATCGGCTTATTGTAGGTTGTTATGATGAGCGACGTTGATCTCGGCGCGTTTCCTTTTGAATTCGACGTCATATTCTCTATTATTTCTCTTTTGTCTAATTTCTATGCTGCGTTGACGTTGCGTCGACCTGTTTATTAGTTTATAATGAAGCGTCCTCGTCGAACCAGTCGACGTCTCAAGCCAGACAAGGAAACGCACGCCATGAAATCGAAAATTCCTGATCAACCTCCGTCCGCGTCGTTAATCGTAACCTGCTATAACAAGCCGGAGCAGCTCCGCGTCGTCCTAACCTCGGCGCTCGATCAGACGGTTTTACCGCGCGAGATTGTCGTCGCCGACGACGGCTCGAAGGACGACGTGCGCTCGCTCATTCGCGAACTTCGCGCTTCCTCCCCGATTCCTATAGTTCACGTCTGGCAGCCGGACGAGGGCTTTCGACTCAATCGTAGTCGCAATAACGCGCTCGCGTTAGCGACGGGCGACTACGTCGTTATGCTCGACGGCGACTGCTTTGTGAATCGTTTCTTTATTGAAGATCACGTTGGTCAGGCGCGGATCGATCAGTACGTCGGCGGACGTCGCGTCCACATCGATCCCAGTCGCCGCGAATACGTGCTGCGAACCGGCGATCTTCGAATTAATTTCTTCTCGCGCGGCAAAAGTAAATCGACGTACGCCATTCGTTCGCATTGGCTCTCGAAACTCTTCTCCACGCGCGGCGCCGCGTACTCGGAGGACTTCGAGAAGATCGCGGGCGCCAATATGGCGTTCTGGCGCGCCGACGCGGAGCGTGTCAACGGGTTTAACGAAGTCTTCGTGGGCTACGGCGGAGACGACCGCGATTTTGTGCAACGTCTCACGCGTTCGGGGCTCGAAAGCTATCGTCTGCGTCATCTTGCAATCGCGTATCACTTTAAACATCAGGATCGTCAAAGAGAAGTTCGCGACGATTTTGAAGCGCGTCTCGCCGCGTCGCTCGAACCGAACGGCTATCGCGTTAAAGACGAATTCGGACTAACGCGCGCGTACGACGATCCGACGTTGCGCGTCGAACGCTAGCGTCGTCGGCGTTGGGAAAGGAACCTTCGTAGTGCAATCCACACCGCATGACTTGCCTTCCGCCTCGTTGATCGTTACGTGCTATAATAAGCCGGATCAATTGCGCGTCGTTCTCGAATCGGCGCTCGATCAGACGACTCTCCCTTGCGAACTCATCGTCGCCGACGACGGCTCGCAGGACGCCGTGCGCGAGCTCGTGCGCGAACTGCGCGGACGTTCGCCGGTTCCCATTATTCACGTCTGGCAACCGGACGAGGGCTTTCGACTCAATCGTAGTCGCAATAACGCGCTCGCACTGGCGACGGGCGACTACGTCGTTATGCTCGACGGCGACTGCTTTGTGAATCGTTTCTTTATCGAGGATCACGCGCGCCAGGCGCGCCAAGGTCGCTTTTTAGGCGGTCGACGCGTGCATCTCAATCCTAGTCGGCGCGACTACGTTCTGTCAACGGGCGATCGTCGCATAACGTGTTTTTCGCGCGGCATAATTAAACGCACGTACGCGATTCGTTCGCGCCTGCTCTCTACGGCTCTTTCGAAGTTAGAGCGCGCGCAATCGGGGAAATGCCGCCGAGTCTACGGCGCCAATATTTCGTTCTGGCGCGAGGACGCGCTTCGCGCCAACGGATTCAACGAACTATTCGTCGGTTACGGGGGAGACGATTACGAATTCCTGCGCCGCCTTATGCGGATGGGAATCGATTGTTACCGCCTGCGCAACCTTGGCGTCGCGTACCATTTCCGGCATAAATTCATTCCCGAAGAACCTCGCGCCGATTTCGAGGCGCGCCTCGCCGCGTCGATCGAATCGAACGGCTATCGCGTTAAGGACGAATTCGGTCTGACGCGCGCGCTCAACGACTCGACGTTGCGCGTCGAACGCTAGCGCGCGCCGCAACGCGTTATTTCAACTGACGACCGTCTTGCAAGGTAGTCTGCAAGTCGCCCTTGGCGGTTACGCCGATTGAATTGCCGTTATGACGCAACTTATCGGGCGTGCCGTTGACCGGACGATTGAGGACGACCGGCTCTCCGTCCGCGCCTCGAACGACCATCGTCGTCGAGCCGCCGCCGTCGAGGTTCAAACCGTTGTACGCGCCGCAATATTTCAACGCGGCGCCGACGTCTTCGTACGTCGCGCCGACGCTATAGCCGGTCTGGCGCCCGTCGATCACGACGAAATACAGAAATCTTTTATCATAAGAGAATCCGACTCCGGTTCGAGGATGCGTCGCTTTGTCGTCTTGCTCGACGACTTCCCCGTCCTTCAGGACGATATTGTTGCCCGAGACCGCCTGCAAGATATCGTCGAGATTCTCGTCCTCCGCGACGTCGCGTATCTCCATATCGCCGTCTTTCTTAACGATAAAGCTTGGAAAGCCCTCCTGCGGCTGCGATTCAATAACGCCGTCGCTCGCCGCGAGGCCAAGGACGTTGGAATCGCCGTCCGTGCCGATCGTCTTCGCCCCGAACGGAGAGTAGAAGTTCGCGTTGACCGCAAGCGCAAGGTTGCGATCCAAAAGGAATTGCGCCGTCGTACGACGATACGTCTCGCGCTCCTCCGGCGCGAAATTCTCATTCGGCGCCGTCGTCTTAATGTCGACTCCGTCGACCGCCAGTTCGACGCGCGCCGCATAGATCGCGCGCAACGGCTCTTGCTCGACCCACTGCGCGATCGAAACGCCGTCGTAGACTGGCGTCCACTTAACGTAGTCCGTGTGCTTAATCTCAATAACGTCGCTAAACGGTTGCAGAGCGTCTCCTTCCGCCGTTACGCCGATCGCGTTTCCATTATAACGCAGACCGTCCGGAGAGATGCGACGATTGCACGGCCAGTTCAGAACCAGCGGCTCGCCGTCGACGTCCCGAACCGCCATCGTCGTAGAGCCGCCCCCGTCGACGTTCAGACCGTCGTACGCGCCGACGCGCAAGAGCGCCTTGCCGACGTCAGATAGGGACGCTCCGATACTATAGCCCTCGCGACGACCGTCGATCGTCAAGAAGAACGCGTATCTTTTGTCCTGCGATATTCCAATCGCCGTGCGCGGATTCAACGCGTTGAGCGACGCGCCCTCATAGTCCAAAACCTTCCCTTTTTCAAGAACGATCATTGGCCCGGAGACCGCTTCGGAAATATCGTCGAGCGACTCGTCCAAGCCGACCTCCCTAATCTCCATCGTCCCGTCCTTCTTAACGATAAAGGACGGAAAGCCCTTCTCCGGTTGCGACTCCACGAAACCGCCGCTTATGGCGAGCCCGCGCAAGTTCGAATCGCCGCCCTGCGTTATCGTCTCGCCCCCGAACGGATTGTAAAAATTCCCGTTGACCGCAATCGCAAGCCCGTTCTTTTGAAGAAATTCGGGGGTTGTTTCACGATACGTTTCGCGCTTATCCGGAGCGAAATCGGCGTTAGGAGGCGAGGTCTTAAAACCGATTCCCGGAACCGTCGTGTCGATTCGCGCTACGATAACGCGCTGGAGCGGTTCGTCGACGGTGAATTCAGTAAGATCTATGCCGCGATAGATCTGCGTCCATTTAAGGTCGGCGTCTTCCGCCAACGCGGCGCCGACGAAGAACACGGCGACGGCCGCCGCCATTAACGTCTTTTTCATATGATTACTCCTTGTAATTGCTATTCCCGTGTCGTTGGAATTGTTGGTTTTCTTATCGTTTGAATCGTCGGCTTTCTTAGCTATCGCCCGCATGCGCTTATTACGAAAATAACAAGATTCACAATAAGCATTAGACCAACCTGGAAGAGGTAACTGTTCCTTTCATCGTCTTCGAAGTCCGCCAGCGTCCCTATTCCGAGGAGGAATACGGAGCAGAGGACAAAAACGATAGCGCCGCAATCAGCAGAATAACGAGCCCAACGGTGGAATTACGGTTCATTTCGTCAAACGTATTCGCTTGCGGTTGAACGTAATCGTCGACGGTTGGAGCGCGAGTATTTTGCGCGCTTTGTTCGCGCCGTCTTGCGAAAACGCCGCACTGCAGAATGACGCCGCGGCAACCGTAGTCGTTAACGTTCTTTTCATTATCTCATTCTTTGGAATTCACCGTCGTCGCGCGTTTCGTGCGAATTCTTCGAACTAGCCGCGCAACGAGCGCCGCAACGAGCGCGACGACAAAAACGCCGTACCCGACGCGCCTTATTATATCAAATAGACAAATCGTTTGGAACCCTTCGCCACGCTTGACGCGCAGTAATCCTTGAGGACGCGTCTTAACGCAATAGACTTCGGCAAGGACGACCTCGTCGTTTGCGCGCGTCCCGCTCTCGCGAATCCGACCGGTCGCGTCGATCCACGCGGAAAAGCCGCCGTGCGTCGCCGCCAGCATGGAGCGCCTGTTCTCCACCGCGCGGTAGACTTGAGTCGCAAGGTGTAGATCCGTCTCCACGCCGTTCCGGAACCATCCGTCGTTCGAGACGCACACGAGCGCGTCTGGGTCCGCGCCGAGTTCGCGAAGCGTCGCGACTTGGTTTGTTATGAAATGCGGAATCGAGCTCTCAAAGCAAATGTGCGGCGCCAGACGGTAGCGCGCCGAACCGTCCCGCGCGAAGACGTCGAAAACGACCGGGCCCGCGCCGCGTCCGAGTTCCAGCTCCGCGCAGACGGTCGTTATGCCCCAGGATTTCGGGAAATAGCGCAGGAACGGCACGTACTCGCCGAACATAACGAGATCGATCTTATCGTAGCGACGAAAGCTCTGGGGCGGCGTTTCGATCGGTTCGTTAATTGGGGCGCGCGCGAGGCGTCCGCTAGGAAGCGCCGCGACTTCTTTCTCCGAACCGAAATAGGGCACAAAAAGCGCGGAGTTGTAGAAGGTCGGTTGACCGGCCGGATCGCCGACGCCTCCGCTCGCTCCCAATAGAATCGAAGCGCCCCAACGCGCCGACATGCTCGCTAGACTCCGGCGTTGATCGCGCATGGCGACTCGATAGCGATTGAGTAGGTCGCGCGCGCGATCGGGATCGGGCGCGTTAAAATACTCCGGGAACTTTTCCTGGAGCGTCGCGACGTCGCGATACGGCTCCCCTTCGTTCTGCGCGCGGAAATAGTCGAATAGCGGCGCGCAGTCCTTCTCAAGATCCCAAAGGACGCCGTAGCGTCCTTGATAATACGTGCCTTCCGGCCATATAATAACGTCGGGTCGCGGCGTAAGGCGCGACGCTTCCGTCGCGAGCGCGAGATAGCGGTCGGAAACCTCCATATTCTTCTCGCGCGAAAGCGGAAAATGGTACGTCGTCGAATCTTGTAGAAGCGCGACGCGCAACGGACGCGCGTTTCGGGCGCGCATTTCCGCCTCAAGCTCGTCAAGCGAAAGAATGCGAGAGTAACCGTAAATGAGATTCGCTAGAAGAACGAGAAACGCTATGCTTATGTAACGCGATCCGTTCCTCTTAACCGACGGCGTCCCAAGGCCAAATCGTTGAAGTCCGAGTCCGTAAAGCGTTCCGACGAGCGCTATCCACGCGCCAACCCCGTACTCGCCTAAGAGTTCCGCAAGCTGAATCGAGTAGCCCGAACGATAAAGCGCGTGCGAAAGACCCGCAAAAGAGAATCCCCCCATTACGACGTTCCGCAGCGCCTCGCACGACGTCCAGGCCAGCGGCGCCGCCAGCCAGAGCGGCAGTCGCAAAACGCGCGTTAAGACGCGAGACTCAAATAGATAAAGCGGAAAATAAATCGCCAAATACCCGCTGAGCGCGAGCCAGCCGAGAATCGTCGCCGGGTGCGGATAGCTCACCCATACGAGCGTCGTTAGCCAGAAACAAAACGCCGCCAGCCAGTATCGCCGATATTCGCCGCGCGTCCAGAAGCGTAGGGGAAACGTGAGAACGCGCTTGAAGCCTCGCGGCTTTGACGACTCGCTCGGCGGCGCTTCCTCGCGCGTTACCCCTACGATTAAATACGTCCATAGCGCGGGGGCAAAGAAGATAGCGTACTTCCAGCCGATCGGCGGGAGCGAGCAGTAGTAAATAACGAAGGACGCGAGCGCGAGCCAAAAGTCAGGGTGTCGTTTAAAGACCGCTTTCATGATTTATTCCAGATTCGCCGACGTTTCTTGAGGACGTAAGACAAGGTTCCAGCCGCCGTCGCGAACGGCGTCGATCACGAGAACGTCGCCAAGCCGATACGTTCGCGTTGAAATCTCGATCGCGCAGGCGTCCGCGTCCGACTCGGCGCGATCGGCGTAGATCGTTCCTTCGTATCGGACGTTCTCTTTCAGGAAATCGAGCGGAACGCTAAAATGTCGCGTCTCCGAATTCGTTATCCCCGAAACGTACCACGTCTTATTGGAACGGCGCGCCATAACGATCGACTCGCCGACCTTGCCCTGCAACGCGATCGTATCGTCCCACGCGCTCGGCAGCCCGCGCAAGTACTCGAGACCCGGCTGGTTCGCGTAGACCTCCGGCAGATCGCAAAGACAGCGGAGCGGCGAGTCGAGAATCATGCATAGCGCAAGCTCGTGCGCGCGCGTGCCGACGACCATTGCGCTCGCGTCCGCGCCCTCTTGCGATTTCAGATTCTTGTACGTTTCCAAATGCGCGTTCCGAAATCCGCCCGGCGTGTAGTCGCACGGCCCGACTAGTCCTCGCGTATACGGGAGCGTCGCGACTAGCTCCATCGACAGCGGCGCGTTTCGGAAATACTCGTTGCCGCGCACGCCCTCGCGCGTAATCTGATTTGGATACGTCCGTTCGAGTCCGGTCGGAACGTACATTCCGTGGAAATTCACGAGAAGTTTTAGCTCCGCCGCGACTCGAACCGTTTCCGTGAGCGCCGCGACCATCTCCTGACTATGACTGTTCATGTGGTCGATCTTAACGCCTTTGATTCCGTACGACGCAAGTTCCGTGAGAACCTCGCGCGGCGCGCCCAAACGAATAAGGTGCGGCCAGTCGATCCACATGATCAGGCCGACGCCCTTCGATTCCCCGTACGCAACGCACTCCTTAAGGTCGACCTTATCGACTATTTGCAAGCCCTTCGACCAATCCCATTCGTCGAGCTTCGTCTTGCCTGGCGCTTTGTACCATCCGGCGTCGATCAGCGTATACTCCCAACCCATCGACGCGGTGAAATCGATAAACTCCTTAATGCGGCGCGTTGAGATCTCGCGACTTCCCTTCGGCGCCCACCAGTCCCAGGAGGAATTGCCCGGCTTGACCCAACTGAAATCGCCTGAACTTTCGCGCGCCGTATTCTGAACGATATCCGCGTGGTTGATCAGTTCCACTTCGTCCCGACCGAGAATGATAACGCGCCAGGGCGAACTGGAGGGCGCGCTCCGTACGACCGCGCAACGTCCGTCGTCGCGCGGCGTTAGACGAACCGCGATCGTATTCGATTTCTTCTCCGAACCGCTAAAATTAATCCCCGACCAGTCGACGAGATCCGACTCCGTCAACGCCGCGACGAATCCGTCCCCAAAGACGAGAACCGGCGTTAGTAGAAACGAGTCGCTTTTAACGTCCGACAGTCGCGCGCGTTTGTAATCCCCTTCCTGGTTCGTATTGTAATCCGACATGAACGCCGCTTGAATCGCGTAATCCTGCTCGAAAGAAAACTCCGTTTCCTCTGATTCTACGTAGAAATTACCGTCCTCCGCGACGAACGACGACCCTTCGGGCACGACGTACCGGAAAGCGATCCCGTCGTCGTATACGCGAAAGACAATCGTTAAACGCCGCCCCGCGTTCGACTCCGACGTCAAATCGAGCGAAAGCTCGTTGTAACCGCTTGCGAGATACGACTTCCGCCCGCAAAGAGACGCGCGCGTTTGGAAATGGCGATTTAGAGCGGCTCCGGAAACGCGCGCGTCGTCGAACGGTTCGGCGTTCAGAAACTTCAAGCCGAGCGCCGACTCGGTCACGACGATATGATTGTCGTACGTTACGCTGTAGCAAACGCGTCCAGATTCGAACAACGCCCTCAAGACAACGCGACCGTTCGGCGACGACGCGCTAAGCGCGCCGCCGAACGCAACGCTCGAAACCAGGAAGAACAAGAGAAACGTAACGACTCGCGTTGCGCGCGACAAATGGGGATGATTCAACATAATTTCCTCAATAACGACTTCCACCGGTCGCGGGTCTCTGACCGCAGCGTTGCCAAGGACGAGAAGGATGAAAAAACGTCGACGCTCCAAACGAGAAGGTCGACGTTCACAAATGCGCTAAACGCGTAACGGCGACGCGTTAGTCGGCAAGGTCGGCGATCGGGTCGGTCGCGACCGTTATGCCGAACCGATCCTTCATAATCGCCGTGAGTTCCGGCGACCAACATGCGGGCGCGTACGGACCGACGACGACTTTGCGCCCCTGCGAGGCGAGCGCCAGCGCGAACGCCATCGACGCTTCGCCCCAAAGCGAGACAAAGAAGGAGGTCGGCGACGTCGCCGCCGTGCGATCGAGCTCCGCGTCGAGTTCCGAAGCGAATCGAAGCGCCGCGTTCGCGTCGCGTTCGCGACCGACGTCAATAACTTTAGGAACGTTGTAGCTCGTCTGGCTCGTCTGACCAATCGTAAAGCGGAATTTAACGTCCCCGCAAGTCAGCGCCACGCTCGTATCCGGTAGCGCGGCAAAGAGGCGTTCAAAGTAGTCCGGGGCGTCCGACGCGAAATCTTGACCGCAAATCGCGATTACGCGCTTCAGTTGACCCGTTCGGAACGCGCGCGCCGCGCGATCGACCATAACCTCTACCTGACCGCCGCCGAATCCGACCGAAACCTTATCGCCCGACTTAACGCTTAGAAAACCCGAAGACTCCGTCGCCGCGCGCGCGACGTTGGTCATATTATAGCCTCCGTCCGCGTCGCGAGGAATTGTTTGAATCGAAGAGAATCGGGTTGGAGTCGTCGTAAAGACGTAGGGCGCGTAGGAATCGTCCGGTTCCTCGACCGGCGACGACGCTAAAACGGTCGAGCCGGGAAACGCGCCAAGCTCGTCCTGCTGATTGCGCCACGAACCCCCGTAATGACCGACCAGGCGACGATGCGACGCAAAACACGGATACGCGAACGCCGCGATCGCTTCACCGCGCGTCCACACGTCGATCTGACTGTATTCCGCCTGTTTCAGCAGCGCCGAAAGCGCTTCGAAATCGTCTCCGGAAAAGACCACGCACGCGCCCTTCTTGCGCGTCGTTGAAACGCTGTTCGGCGTCGGAGAACCGTACTGCGACGTCGTCGCGCGCTCGAAAATTTCAAGGGACTGCGCCGCTATCTTGCCGACCTGCATTGCGGTCGTGCAGAGCGTTTCTTCCGGCAACGCGTCGTCCGACAACGCGGCGAGCGCGTCTACGACTCCGTCGAGAACCCCGCGATATTCGTCGCGCCACGCTTGCGCGTCCGCTTCGATCGCCGCGGCGCGTTCCAAGTATTCAGGACGCTTCTCTTTTCGTTCGCGCGGCTTGAGACTCTGCAAACTCGAACGAACGCCTTCCGCTCGATACTGCATCTCATCCCACGCCTTCTTCGAGGGCGCCGCCGCGCGCAACGTCGTCGTCGCTACGCCGACCAAGCCTGCGACAATAGTCTCGTGCAGACCGAATCGCGTCGCGCCCCACGTCGCCAGACGCGTTTCCGGCAGGTAGTTCGCACCCTGCGCGATTAGATCCTGGATTAGCTGCGCGTCCGGCTCTTCCATTGCGGCGACGCCGTCGCGAACCTGCGTCTCTAACTCGGCGAGCGCGTCTTGCGTCGTCTCCGTCGTGAGGAATTCGACGAGCTGCAGAATGTAGTCGCCCTTCAGAATCAACTTCGCAAGGGACGCGCAATCCATACAAGCGTTTTCAGAAGACGCCTCCAGCGCGTTGAGGATAAAGTCGTCGACCAATTCGCTACGATTGCCGCGCTCGCGCGCTACGACCGCGTTGCGCGCGATCAGTTTGCACCAACGTAACAACTGGTATCTAAGACTCGACGTCTGAGGCTCGCCTACCCGTATGGCGCCAAACGCAGGTTCCGTACGATTCTCTATCATTGTGCGTTACGTTCTTTCTCTTACCGGTCTCGTCGTCGAAATTTCGACGTCGCGCGACCTCTACAATAAATACTAGGGACGGTCAAACGTCTCCGCCGCTACTTGCGTCGGATCGGCAAACCGTCCCTCTCAATCTTTGCGCCGCGCCAGCGCTATGCTCGCCGCGTCGACGTTCTGGACGTGAACGCGCATTACGTCCGCGCGTTCACAACGCTGTCGGGCTCATTATAACACTTGTAACGAAAAAAGCAAATCCGTTTTGACCAAAAGAGGGAAAAAAAGGAGCTCTTTTCTGAAAAAAGCATAACGTTCCGACAATTGTTACTTGTTGTATTTTGTCTATACTGCCTATCTTTTCGGTTTGAACGTCCGCCACGTTTCAAACGGTCGGCATAATTGCGACAAGTTGCGTAACGCGTTCCCTACAGATCGTGATAATCGAAACGAGCCGATTGGTCGATCCGCGAAATCTCACTGAAGAAAGACGGCGAACGCGGATGAAAACTGCGTCAAAAAATGGACGCGCCCCGCCTTGTATTCGACGACGACTTCGATATAATGTCACAGAATATAGTGCGCGCGCGCGAAACTTAGGGACGACTCGTTGATCGCGGCGCGCGTTTTTAACCCGACGAAACGCTTCGGCGTCGCGCTGTTCGGGACCAATTAGCGCAGTAAGTTTTGGGGGATTATTCCCGTTACTTTTGGTTTTATTTGTTGAGGAGACATACTGTGAGCGATGAAAAACGCTTTGTAATGTGCGACGGTAATGAAGCCGCCGCGATGATCGCGCATCTTTGCAACGAAGTCATGGCTATTTACCCCATTACTCCGTCCTCCACGATGGGCGAGCTCACCGACGACTGGGCGGCTAAGGGTAAAAAGAACCTCTTCGGCACGATCCCTCAGATCATTGAAATGCAAAGCGAAGCCGGCGCGGCGGGCGCCGTTCACGGCTCTTTGCAAGCGGGCGCGCTGACCTGCACCTTCACCGCTTCGCAGGGTCTGCTCCTCATGATCCCGAATATGTTCAAGATCGCCGGCGAACAGACGCCGACCGTCTTCCACGTTACCGCGCGTTGCGTCGCGAGCCACGCGCTCTCCATTTTCGGCGATCACTCCGACGTCATGTCGACCCGATCCTGCGGTTGGGCTATGCTCGCCGCCGGTTCCGTTCAAGAGACGCACGACCTCGCGCTCATTTCCTACGCCGCGACCCACAAGAGCCGCGTTCCCTTCCTGCACTTCTTCGACGGTTTCCGCACTTCGCACGAAGTCAACAAGCTTGAGAAGCTTCCCGAGTCGATCGTTCGCGAAATGCTCGATCTCGATCTCGTTAAGCAATTCCGCGACCGCGCCCTCAATCCGGCGAAACCGGTTATCCGTGGAACCGCACAGAATCCCGACGTCTTCTTCCAGGCGCGCGAAGCATGCAATCCCACCTACAACGCCGTTCCCGCGATCGTTCAAGCGGAAATGGACAAGTTCGCCAAGCTGACCGGTCGTAGCTATCATCTCTTCGACTACGTCGGCGACCCGAACGCCGAGAACGTTATCGTCATTATGGCAAGCGGCGCCGGCATCGTGGAAGAATATCTCGACTACGTCGGTCACGATAAGAACGTCGGTATGGTCAACGTTCGACTCTACCGTCCTTTCGACGCGACCGCGCTCCTCGCCGCGCTGCCGAAGACCGTCAAGCGCATCGCCGTGCTCGATCGCACCAAGGAACCCGGCGCGCTCGGCGAACCTCTCTTCCTCGACGTCGTTACCGCGATCAACCAGAATTGGAAGGGCGAAGCGCCTAAGATCTACGGCGGTCGCTATGGACTCGCCTCCAAAGACTTCACTCCCGCTATGGTAAAGGGCGTCTTCGACGCGCTCGCCAACGGCGCGCTCAAGCAAGGCTTCACGGTCGGCATTAACGACGACCTCACGAACCTGAGCGTCGCCTACGACGCCGCCTTCTCCACCGAAAAAGACGACGTTCGTCGTTGCATCTTCTATGGTCTCGGCAGCGACGGCACCGTCGGCGCCAATAAGGAAACGACGAAGATCGTCGGCGAGTACACGCCGAACTATAGCCAAGGCTACTTCGTTTACGACTCCAAGAAGGCCGGCGCGGTTACGGTTTCTCACCTGCGCTTCTCGCCGCGTCCGATTAAGGGCTCCTATCTGATCTACTCCGCGAATTTCGTCGCGTGCCACCAGTTTGTCTTTACGAAGAAGGTCGATATGCTCTCGACGATCGTCGAAGGCGGAACCTTCCTCCTCAACTCTCCCTACAGCGCCGACGAAGTTTGGGATCACCTCCCGATCGAGCTCCAGGAAGAAATCATCTCTAAGAAGCTCAAGTTCTACGTCGTCGACGCCGTCGCCGTCGCTAAGGCCGCTGGAATGGGCGGACGCATTAACACCGTCATGGAAACCTGCTTCTTCAAGCTCGGCGAATTCATGCCCGTCGACGAAGGCATTGAGCGCATTAAGGCCGGTATCCAGAAGGTATACGGCAAGAAGGGTCCGGAGATCGTCGAGAAGAACTTCAAGGCGGTGGATTCCTCGCTCGCCGCGCTCCAAGAAGTCACGGTTCCCGAGAAGGTTACCTCCACTTTCCATCGTCATTCCGGAATGTACGGCGAAGCTCCGGAATTCGTCCAAAATATTCTCGGCGAAATCCTCGCTTCCCGTGGCGAAAACCTCTCCGTTAAGGATATGTTGCCCACCGCCGACGGAACCTTCCCGACCGGAACCACCAAGTACGAAAAGCGATCCATCGCAATCGACATTCCGATCTGGGATCCCAATACCTGCATCCAGTGCGGCAACTGCTCGCTCGTATGCCCGCACGCCGCTATTCGCCTCAAGATCTACGATTCCGCCGAAGGCGCCCCCGAAGGCTTCAAGGCCGTTCCCGCCAAGACCAAGGAATTCGAAGGCAAGACCTTTACGCTACAAGTCGCCCCGGACGACTGCACCGGTTGCGGCATGTGCGTCTACGTCTGCCCCGCTAAGAATAAGGAAGTCGAGGGCAAGAAGGGTATTAATCTTGAGAACCAACTCGAACATCTCGAAGTCGAGCGCAAGAGTTGGGACTACTTCCTCACCCGACCCGACTACGATCGCTCCAAGGTCAAGGTCGACACGGTCAAGGGCTCGCAGTTGCTCCTGCCGCTCTTTGAATTCTCCGGCTCCTGCGCGGGCTGCGGCGAGACGCCGTACGTCAAGCTTGTAACGCAACTCTTCGGCGATCGCATGATGATCGCGAACGCGACCGGTTGCTCCTCGATCTACGGCGGTAATCTTCCGACGACGCCGTACACGACGAACGCAGAAGGCTGCGGTCCGGCGTGGTGCAACAGCTTGTTTGAAGACAACGCGGAATTCGGGCTCGGCATGCGCGCGGGCGTCGATCAGCAGCTCGGGTTTATGCGCGAGATTTTGGCGGCGAAGCGCGACAAGCTCGGCGAAGAGCTCGTCGATAATCTTCTCAATAACAAGCAGGAAACGGAACTCGAAATCGCGCAGCAGCGCGCGTGGGTCAAAGAGCTCAAAGCGAAGCTCGCCGCCTGCGATTGCGACTGCGAAGAAGGCAAGCTCCTGCAAATGTCCGCGGAATACCTGATCCGCCGGAGCAACTGGATCATCGGTGGAGATGGATGGGCTTACGACATCGGTTATGGCGGTCTGGATCACGTGGTCGCCTCGAATCGCGACGTGAATATTCTCGTCCTCGA
>JAEEGL016548706.1_pt1 | contig 14924 bp, 9 predicted proteins | sample 9134231 | NCBI WGS metagenome assembly JAEEGL01 (sample SAMN16246548, study PRJNA631951) | gut metagenome | biome: gut microbiome; feature: rumen; material: fiber-attached | host: Bos | place: Iran: Karaj | collected 2018-10
CTGCCGTGGGCAGGACCCGTTATCATCTGGGTGCTCAGTTATCTGTCGGGACGAAAGGAAGTGGAGAACATGAACAAAGAGCTTGCGAGCTACAAAAACAGGAACGATGCCGACTGAAGGATCCTGAAAAACCTGTAAAATACAGCGTTTCACGATGCTGACATTAACAGGGAAGTTATTCAAAAAATTAACAAGCCGAATGTGTTTGAAATCTGACCGATTTTACACATTTGGCTTTTTCTATCCCGTTTTTGACGATATAATACTCAAAAAGTATCCGAATTTGTATCTTTTTTATTTGGGATTCGGACCCGTAACATTGACGATAACAGTATTATCCGATAGAACTTTGGCTTTACAAGGAGGTAAAAGCTTATGAAGAACGGAACAAGAACATTAAGGATCACAGCAGTCATATTGGCGTTTGTATTTTGTGGAATATGTCTGCCCGGGCTCACAAAAGCGAGTGCCGCAGGCAAGTCATATACTTTTTCCTGCAGCGGAACGATCTCGGGAACTGCGGGGACTGAGCTTACCGAAAGCGTTTATACCATTAGCTTTAAGAATGGCACTGAAGTTAAAAAAGTGATCCCGAAGGACCTCGAGATCACCGATTGGTTTTCGGGCGAAAATTCCGTATTTGTTCCGGGCTTGCATGTATATGTGGCTGAAGATGCAGCAGCCGGCGCAAATGCCCTCAAGATAAGAGTAACAGGTATTCCTTACGGCGGTTCTTCCGACAATATCACAATGCGCGTAAGGAACATCTATTTTGATAACGATGAAACGGACCTTTACGCATGGGCTGATGTGACATTTACAGGCGGAAAGCCGAAGTTTGCGATAACAAGGCAGACTTATACCCAGCCCGACGGAACGGGAGCAGTGGGAGATGGGATCTATTTCACGAATTCCGACGGTTCTACGGGAAATTCGGGCTGGAAGCTCAATGCCACAAAGGGTGTAAAGATCACATCCGGAAACGAACTCACCGTTTACATTGACGGATATTTTATTCAGTCTTTGACAAAAGGTGCGAATATTTCTTCGTGGTTTACGGGAACGACCTGGGGCACCAATTCGCTGCTGAACTATACGGTTACTTCATTTTTACCCGAAGGCGTGACCGCGAAACTTAAAAATGCCGTTTCGGTGGGCGACAGATCCTTTACGATCGTTTTCGAGGGAACACCCACAAAAGGCTCGAGAGACCTTATCGCGTTTACCATCCCCAAGGGCTATACCTGTCATAAAGGTAAATACGGAAGCGTTGCCGACTCTGTAGACGGTTTCACTGTAACAAATATGAGCGGCAAATATGCTTACAATATCCCGTATGATGATTATATAGAGCTGTATTCGCAGTATATAAAGGTTACATATCCCAAGCTTGACCTTCCCAACGGTACAGTGCTTACGGCAGAGGATAACGTATATGCCGAATATGAACTTATCGGATATACGTCATCGGGGGCAAAACTGGTATTCCAGGGTTTTAGTGTCGGAGCCAATTTCAAAAATCTTACCGTTCAGGAACAGTATCAATACGGCGGAACATATCATTACAGGCCGTCGGATGTTGTGGGTACAAGCACGGGCCTTACCACTACCGTAAGCGAGATAAGCGCGGACCGGACAAAGATCAAGGTGCTTCTTACCGGACAGGTGAATCTGGATCCGGGTATTTATACATTCCCTTTTAATGTCGGCATTTATCCTTTTGCCATGGAAGTTTCCTACACGAATGCCGGACATTATGTACAGGGGTTTCTTGAGAATGAACATGAATTCCGGATCACACAGCCGGATCCCGGCATGACGCTTTCACAGTCCGTGAATATAGTTAACACGGGAGTGCCATGGGAAAGACCGTCGATAGACCACTCGGAAGTTGTCATAGATCTTGGAGACGACTCTCTTGCCATGGACCTTGCAAAAGGCACATCCCTTGCGCTTTGCGCAAAAACAAAGCCCGGAACCAGAACGGGCGAGATCATCTATTACACAGTGACAAGTTCGCTTTTTACGGCAACGACTTCAAGAGCGGCAAAAGCCGGTGACAAGAAGATATACATTACCATCACCCCGACAATGCCCAATCAGGATTTCTGCGGTTTTGTCGAACTCGGTCTTGACAAGTCATACCTCACAAAAGCCGGCGGGTTTGGTTCACAGGGAGCGTACTTCTTCAAGGACGGCAGCATTTATATCGATGTGAAGAAACATGTCGATTATTATGCTACATGCTCGGAGCTGATAATATCCGGAAGCGTAACAGAAGAATGGACCACCACCTATCACTACGACAGCGAAGGAAATGTGACCGAGGGGCAGACACTGGATTTTGCAGGTATCGGAAGCGGTAAAGTATATTTCACCGTTACGACCATAAAAGATATCCATGTGGACAAAAATTACGCAAAAGGTGATGATGTAAGGGATTTGATCCGTCTCCCGAATGCTCAGTCTTCCTATCCGAACAGACTGTATTATTGCACGGGCAACCCTTTTTACAACAAAGATTATGCGGCGTCATCGGCATGGTATACCATGGAACGCCTGTATCACATCCGTGCTGCGGAAGCGATCACAAAGGATCCCGACGGTGTTGCAAGCGCACACACCTTTAAGCTGTATATCGATTTAAGCGAATTTATCGTATTAAGTCCGCTTGTTGCCGATTTTGAGCTTGTGATCTATGATTCCATTGAACAATGCAATCAGCGTATTTATGCCGAGAAGGTGTGCAAATTTAATATTGCCCCTGAAGGAGAAATTCCTGAAAAGCCTGAGCAGGGTTCCTCAGGTTCGGGTGCAGCGGAAAATGACGGAATCGACTATTCCGGTCAGCAGGATGTCATCATCTATGCGAAGGATGATGAGGGAAAACCTGCAACAGACGTATATATCAACATGACTCAGGAAAAGCTTGTTACCGAATTTGATTACAAGTGGTACAGCGTTGACGGCGGCGTTAAGTGGAAGGAAGCAAAGAAACCGCTTACCGACAAGCAGTTCCAGTCGCTGCTCAATAAGAACATGACGCTCTGGCTGACAGACAAGTATGACAAAAAGGCCAAAAAGCCTGCCGATGATGCAGTGGTATTTAAGTTTGACACGACTCTTGCAAGGCCGAAAGCACCCAAGCTCAAGGTCGAATACGAATCATATGCCGATAATACCGGTTCAACACCCGGCCAGTGGGGACTTGCGGATAAGGATCTTAACCCCATAAGCGAAGATGAGCTTGCTGCACTTGAGATCGCCGTTGTTGCGGCTGACAAGAAGAACATTTCCGAAAAAGGCTTTGGCGCATGGCCCGCACAAGGCGGACTTGCGGTTTCTGAGCTCTCGAATAACAAGCAGACAACAGTGTTTTACTATGTCCGCATAAAGGCAACGGAGACATCGCCTGCGAGCAAGATGGTAAAGATATCAGTTAAGGGCGAGCAGAAAGCTCCGAACCTCAAGGCAGACTACAAGAAGGAAAGCATAAAGCTTAAAGAAGGCATGTACATTTATTTCGGTGATACTTCGCCTTCCGCTTTGAAAGAGCTTGCTGCCGATGCGGTTTCTTTCGAGGATTACGACGGAAAGGTCGTATATATTGCCACAAAGGATGCGGCAAAACAGCCTGTGAGCATTTCGGGTTATCTTACCGAAACAAGGAATACCGTGCTTATCTGGACAGCCGCAACAAAGAAGAAACCCGCAACTGCGGTACAGAGCATACTGCTTGCGGCAAGGGCTGTTGTGAAGAATACGGAACTTGAGGTTTCAAAAGGCAAGGCAAAGCTGGATACAAAGAAATATGAGGTCTATAACGAAAAGACCGGCAAGTGGGGCTCACTGCCGAAAGTGACGGAATCCTGCGAGCTTAAAGTGCGGATAAAACCTACCGCAAAGGGCGGCAAAGAAGATGATAAAACGTTTGCTGCAAGCAGCGAAGCAACGCTTGTGATAACCTGGGGCGTATATGACGAAGCAAAGAAAAAATCGGGTATCACGGCAGCGGAGATCGTTACAGAGCCGGCAGCGGGACAGTAAAATATAATTACAAACAGACATAGAAAACGGCAGATGGAAATAAACCACCTGCCGTTTTGTTCTTTGAGGAGACTGTTTTGCGACTTTTTCAGCCACTTCACGTCTTATATCTTCAAGTACTTGGCACATATTATTGACTCCTTTCTTATCTTCCTTGAAATAACGAACAATTTACAAAAATAGGTATTCAAAAAATGACATAATGATGAAGGACTTAACACACTTTTCGGTCAAAAATGCGCAATTTTACTGGGTTTATGTACGCTTTCCGCTTATGTATGAAAACTGACCACATGTGCAGAATCGGATAATGTATCCGAAAATATATCCGATTTATTCTTTGTAGATATGGCAGTGTTGGTATAAAAACATGTTTCTCGCCTCCGGGTGAATAAAGCAACTGACGGGTAGTTCACCGGGGAGGGGAGAAGAAAGGTAAAGGGGTGGTGCCCTTTACCTGTTGGTATTGTTTTGGAACTCGGGGCCGGTAACCCCGGGGTTCCGCGTATCAGGATTGTCATGGATAGACATTCACTATTTACACGGAGGTAAACGAATGAAGAAATCTAAGAATGTATTTCTACTTCTTGTTCTGGTGCTGGTATTAACAGCGGGAACAAAGGTCGTTAGCACGTGGGCGAATGAGACCCGTGAGATAACGGTAACTCTCGAAAGAGATGCAAAAAAGACCGGCGAAAACCAGGTTACATTTAAGACTTATGTGGGAAGCAAGAGTGGCGAAGAAATAGTTAAGACAGAGACTCTTGTAGCTGAATTCACATCAGGAACTGATGGAAAAACTTCTGTTACCGGAACTCTTTCTGCTGAAGAAGGAAAAGAAGCATATTTATATGTTCAGGCTTCAGAAGCTCTTAATGTTGAGGTTTCTATTGATAACAAGTATGTTCCGTTAACTGACGGCGGATACGTGATTCCTGCGGATGCTGATAATGTCAGGGTATATGTAATAGCGGTCCCCAGTGATGAACAGCGAAGTCATCAGGCAACTGAAACCCAGATAAATCAAGCCAAGTTTGAACCGGCTGATTATTATATTTGGGTTGAAGGCGGACTGTACTATCAGGTAGTAAAATCAGCAGAAGATGTGGGAAATGAAAAGAACTGGATACGTGTCCCTTACAACGCAAACGGTGGCCGTATTGATGCATCGAATTTCACAAAAACAACTTATGTAGCACTTGCAACACGTAATGCCGAGGGCAAAATTGAGCAGAAGCGTGTGCTTGAGGTTCCCCTTAATGTCTCTAAACTGAAAGTAAATATCGATTATAAGGTGGAAAACCCAACCACGTTGAAGGCTGTTCTTGCTTCTATAGAGATCACGGACGCAGATAAGAACACAACAGTTTATTCACGTGTAGATGGGACTACCATAAAGTTTCAGGATGCAGAAAAGAATAACATAGGGTATGACCTTCAGTACAAGAGGGGCGCAAACGGAAGTTGGGAACTTTGGTCGGAAACTAGCAAGTTTTCAAAGACTTATCAGAGTTTAAAGGCTTCAAACGGAACATTGTATGTTAGGACAACTAAAAAAGGCGAGCTTTGCTCGAAAGAAGTAAAAATAAAGATCGCCAAAACCGCAAAGGCTCCCACTGTTAAGATCGATTACGCTAAGGGTACTCTTGCAATCAAGAACGGCATGGAATTCCGCTACAACGGAAAGACATACTACGTTCCCGCGACAAATAAGGATGCCGAATCGGAAGTAAGGATCACAGATGATGCAACAATAACTGCAACAAAGACAAAGGTTGCATCAATCAGTCTTGAAGAGATAGTTACACTGTTCAATATCCCCGACGGTAAGCCTTTCGTACTTGAGGTACGCACATCCGCTACAGAGAAGAAGTACGCATCATACTACTATCAGGTGACAGGTCTTGTGGCACCTTCGGATCCCGTAGGTGAAATAACAACAGAGCTTACAAAAGATAGCAAAGACAAGCCCATACTGAAGGTTACCTTCCCTGAAAAAGACAAGTATGAGTACTATTTAAGCTCAGTTGAGGTAACGGATTTCTCAGCGGTTAAATTCACGACAGCTAAAGCAACTGCAGTAGATATCAAGAATACCGCAAACAAAGATGCTTCGACTAAGAAGACTCTTGCCCCTGCTGCAGGTCAGTATCTGTACTACCGCGAAGCAGGAAACAAGAATGCTTCCACATTCCCGAGCAAGACGGCTTGTATCTGTGTTGGTATCTGTAAGGTTACTTTGGTACTTGATAACAGCAACGAATACGGCGTTGAGAATATTACGGTTAAATACTCTGCTGATGGAACAGAGAAGACACTTGAAGCAGGTGAGAACACCGTTGCAGCTGGAGAGTATGAAATAGTTGTTGATACATCCAAATGGGATGGATTCAATGCTGAAGAGCATATGATCATACTGACTGTAGATGGCGTCAGGGTTAAGGCTTCCGATGGTAAATTCTCTGTTGAGATCAAGAAAGATACTACAATAAACATTAAACGCGGATATCTGGTGTCTAACATGAATTTTAATTTTAATGCAGGGACAGCTGAAACCAGTGTCGTGTGGAAAGAAACGACAATAAAAGGCCAAAACTCCTCCGCTTATTTCGGAAATGTTCCCTTGGATGAAGATTTCGTATTTGAGATAGTTCCCGGGGATGTCGAGGGAAAACACGTTAGTAGTATTGTTATAAGCTACGGCGAAGAAGAAAACAAGGCAATTGGAAAGGATGCTTCTGAAAAGTACATGGTAACTATACCTTGTGAGGATTTAGTGGTAGGTATGACCATAACCGTTAAGGTTACTTATGAAGATGACTGATTGTTGTTATTAGTGTCATTGAGCAGCGAAACCGTTGACGTTTCTAATTGACAACATCTGAATAACGTAACTAACAAAAAGGACGGCCTTGTGCCGTTCTTTTTTTGCTGTCGGTAATAATCCTGTTGACCTGCAAAATTCCCGATTGTACAATGGACACATAAACGGAGGCCGAATATGAAGAAGATAAATAAACTGATTTTGCCAGTCTTGTATCTGTCATTTGCCGTGATCCTTATGGCATGCGGTCCGAAGAAAACCGTTTCACCGACAGAAACTGCCGTAAATACAGGGACGAAAAGGATCCTTGTAATAGAGACTACAGATATCCACGGATGGCTGCTGGACGCTTCTTCCGGGGATATGGCATCTTTTAAATACCGTCTTGCCTACATTGCGAAGGCGGTGAAGGACGCAAGAGCTTCGGGACAGTATGATGATGTGATACTGCTTGACGGCGGCGACCAGTACCAGGGCCCGCCGGTCTCCAACCTGTGCTTTGGCGCGGCTTTGCGCGCAGCAATGGATGTTATGGATTATGATGCCGTGTGCCTCGGAAACCATGAGTTTGACTGGGAAGTTACGCAGTATGCAGCTGATGACAAAGGAACGGTCGCACCTTATAAGATCGGTGAATATGAGGGAGACCCGGACATACCGGTGCTTGCCTCAAACCTGTATTACGCGGAAAACGGGGAACGAGTGCCCTTTACAAAGGATTACGTGATCCTTGAAAAGGCAGGGCTTAAGGTGGCGGTTTTAGGATATATACCTGATTACCGTACCTCGATCATGGCAAAAAAGATCGAACCCTATGTAATAGACCCGGACATTGCAAAACTCAGGGCACTTGCTGCTTACGTAAAAGAGAAGGAGAAGCCGGATGTTACGATAATCCTTGCACACGAAGAGGCGGAGGGGCTTGCAGCGATGCTTGACAGGGGTACCGCAGATCTGGTGCTTGGCGGGCATTCGCATATCTATGCTACGGGGACAACGGGCGGTATGCCGTATCTTCAGGCACGCTGCTACGCGCAGGGGTACGCAACGGCTGTGATAACGGTCGCAGACGGCAATGTATCCGTTGGAAGCCTTAAATATACCGATATCACGGCAAAACCCGATGCCCTTACCGACAAAGAAGAAAACCTGAAAAAACTTGACGAAACTGTCCTCGATATATCTTACGTGGCGTGGAATGCCGCCTGGGAGGAGATGAGTGAGGTCCTTGGGATCATAGACACGCCTGTAAGAAAATCAGGGGATGTCGGAGCAAACACCGCAGGCAACTGGCTTACCGGCCTTTTGCTCGAGGGAACGAAGGAATACGGCACGGTTGCCGCATTCTACAACAACGGCGGGATACGCACCAACTTTACGATCCCTGCGGGAGAGAAAACAAGACTCATAACCGCAAATGACATCTACACGATCGCGCCTTTTGGAAATACCGTCCTTATGTACGATATTACGGGTAAAGAGCTCGCAAAACAGCTGGCCGGCGCGCTTGCGCACTCTAACCTGGGAGACCAGGTTTCGGGCCTCAAGTACACCTACAGGGCCACCGGAAACGAAGGCATGGACCGTGCGGACAGGACTTACACAATACTCGGCATCACTCTTGATGACGGCAGGGAAGTGGATATAAATGATGATAAGACGCTTTACCGCGTCTGCATCACAAATTACTCCTCAACGCTGCCGGGAAGTGTGTTTGAGCATAAAACGCCCGTGATACCTGAGGCCGAGGCGCCTGCAGACCACGAACTTCTTGTTGAGGTCTTAAGAAAGCTGCGTGACGCCGGGGACGGTCATATCCCTGTTGATACCGGCGAACGCGGGCGCGAGGTGAAGTGAGACGGGGCATGGTACGGTTTCTTTAAGGATGACCGGGGCTTGTAATTTTCTGCTATCTTTTTTTGTAACCATATGATATACTGACCTTGGGGTTTTTATTTTTACTGATTTTTGGGGGAAACGATATGTGTCTTTTCACTGAATGTGAATTGACAGTGATCCAGGAGGTTTTATGTACCGGTTTCCCGAAGAACTGAAAAATGTATATGAGAAGTTAAATATACCGTTGATCTTCATGGACAAGGAGGATGGGGTCCCCCGTGTCCTGTTTGTTTCGGACGGTTTTTTGCGTTTTCACGGAATGACAAGGGAAACGTTTGAAAATAACTTTCAGGGTCAGATAAATGACGGCTTTTTTGCAAGGGTGCTTCCAAGCGAGACGGCCAAGCTTGAAAAGATCAGCAATGACTTTCTTGACGAAAAGACTGATTTTGATGTCATTTTTCATTTCAAGCAGGATGACGGCTTCCATCTTATTCACGAGGTCGGATTCTGGCAGGAGCTGCCTGACGGAAAGAAGATAGCGATCCTTGCGTATGCCGATATGAACAGGCATGAAGATGTTGTTGCAAAGATAACCGAGAAGTATCCGGTTTTTGAGAGGGATCTGTTCTTTACGGATCCGCTCACCGGTCTTCCTAACCTCAACTATTTCTTAAAGTACGGTGCAGGGTTTGCAAAAGCATTCCTGACCAACGGCAAAGAGTCCTTCCTTGCGTATTTTGATGTGGATTCCATGCGCGGTTATAATGACCGCTACGGTATGGAAAACGGTGACAAACTGCTGAAGCTTGTTGCTTCGGTCCTTGTTGCCACCTTCCCGAAAGCTCTTATCGCAAGAGGCGCTGACGATCATTATCTTGTTGTGGACGAGTTCACATCAAAAGATGATCTGGTCACCAGGCTTGAGTATATAAACAACCGCATAAAGAACGAAGCGCAGGGGAACACTACAGGTACCCATGCAGGTATCTTTGTCTATACGGATCATTTTGATTCGTCAAAGGCGCTGGACAATGCAAGACGCGCCTGCAAGACCATAGGCGACGATATGAATGTCCGGTATCAGTTTTATTCTGACGAGAAGAAGGAAGACTATCTCAGGCAGCGGTACATTGTCGAGAACTTCGACAATGCTGTCAAAAACGGGTGGCTTAAGGTCTATTACCAGTGTTTCCTGCGGCTTGAGACCGACAAGGGTTACGGTTTTGAAGCGCTTGCGCGCTGGAACGACCCGAAGATGGGGATAATCCCTCCTTCGCAGTTTATTCCCGCACTTGAGAACTACCACCTTATGCATGTGCTTGACCTTTATATGCTCGACCAGGTCTGCCGGGATATAAAGCCGCGGTATGAAGCGGGGCTTCCGCTCATGCCCGTGTCGGTTAATTTCTCGCGTCAGGATTTTGACTATATCGATGTTCCCACAGAGATCAAGAAAGTAGTGGACCGTTACGATATCGAACAATATGGCATAGACAGGTCGTATTTTATAATAGAGATCACGGAACAGGACATGGCTACCGCTACAGATGCTTTTTACAGACAGCTTAACGTTATCCGTGAGAGCGGATTCCAGCTGTGGGTGGACGATTTCGGAAGCGGATACTCGTCTCTGAATGTTTTCGGTCGTTTTGACATTGACCTTATCAAGTTTGATATGGAGCTTCTTCGGAATCTTGACGTACATAACGGTGCAAACCGCGAGATCATCAAAGCAATGATCGCGCTTGCAAAGAAGCTTGGCGTTCATACCCTGTGTGAGGGCATGGAGACCGAAGAACAGAAAAAGTTCCTGAAGGAGGCGGGGTGCGAGCTTGCCCAGGGCTATCTGTATCATAAGCCGGAGCCGCTTGACGACATTTTTGAAAGACTCGGCCTCGGTATTCCTATCCCTGCCTGCGAGACAGAGGAGGAGCGGGAGATACTTGCAAAAAAATGGACAGAGTGAGCCCGCAGTAAGAAAATAACGGACAGGATGAGACTGCCGCAAGAAACAAGGTAATGGACAGAATGAGTCTGCAGAAAAAAGACCCGGAGGATCCGGTCACATCAGATCCTCCAGGGTCTTTCCATAGAAAAAGTCATGTACAAGAGTGCTGTATTCTTCCCAGAGCGGAAGAGTGCGGCATTTTTCTTTTCTGTTGCATATGTAGCTTTTATCGGCAAGACAGGCTACGGGGGAGAGCGTCCCCTCCATTAGCTCGATTATCTCTCCGAGGGTGTATTCCGAAGGCTTACGGTTCAGCTTGTAGCCGCCGCCTTTTCCGGAGGCGCCGTGAAGCAGCCCGCCCGCAACAAGATCGCGCACGATTATCTCAAGGTATTTTTTTGAAATTTCCTGGCTTTCGGCTATGTCTTTGAGCGGAACGTAGCCGTTATCGCTGCGCGTGGCAAGATCGAGCATCACCCTGAGAGCATATCTTCCTTTTGTTGAGATCATCAGTATCCTCCTTATCACCTACTGCACCGAAAGGCAGATAGGTAAATAGGGCAATAAAGATCGATACCCGGTGGGGTATCGGTCTTTTGCCGGGGGATCCGCTCAGTTAAGCGCTTTTGTAAGGCTTTTACGGAGAACGGACCCAAATAAAAGTGCAACAACGATCTTTGCTATATCACCCGGAAGAAAAGGAATTACGCAGAGTGTGAGCGCGGTTCCGAGAGCTGAGCTTGTAAGGACACAGAACCATGCGGTGCCAAAGACATAAAGGACAGCGGTTCCGAGCACCATTCCCACAATGTGCATGAGACGGTTGCGGGTCTTTTCGATGAAAAGGCCGGCAATGACTGCCATGGGGATGTAGCCGATAAGGTATCCGCCCGTAGGTCCGACAAGCTTTGCGAGTCCGCCCGAAAAGCCTGAGAAGACGGGAAGTCCTGCCATTCCAAGGAGCAGATAGATGATGATGCTTACCGTACCAAACTTCCAGCCGAGGATGTAAACGGACAAAAGCAGTACAAGTGTTGCAAGGGTGACCGGTACGGGGCCGACGGGGATCGCGATGGGTGCGAGTACGCACATAACGGCGCTCATAACGGCTGTTATCGCAAGAATATAGATCTTTGATCGTGTGTTTGTTACCGTGATTCCGGAATTCATTTTTTTACCTCCATGCTGTGAGCGCAGCGGGTCAAAAATGCTTCCCGCCGATGCTCAAACAGACATTATAGCAGAATATCCGGAACTGTCAACCTTTTCGGTTCCTCATTCATCGCCCCAAAGAAAATACGGCCCCGGTCTTACGAAGGGGCCGGTATTCCTTTTATTGCCGGAAACAAGACCGGTCTGTCAGTCCTCTGTGAAAAGAGGTGTCGAATAATAGCGGTCGCCGCTATCCGGAAGAAGGGCAACTATGGTCTTTCCCTTGTTTTCCGGGCGTTTTGCGAGTTCGATTGCACCGTGCAGAGCAGCGCCCGACGAGATCCCGACGGAGATGCCTTCTGTTCTTGCAAGGAGCTTTGCAGCTTCGAAAGCCTGTGCATTTGTGGCCCTGAACACTTCGTCATAAACCTTTGTGTTGAGAACATCGGGAACAAAACCGGCTCCGATACCCTGAATCTTATGCGCGCCGGATCTGCCTTCCGAAAGAACGGGTGAATCATCGGGTTCGAGAGCAACAACCTTGATATCGGGATTCTTTGATTTAAGGTATTCGCCGGTACCTGTGACTGTGCCGCCCGTACCTACGCCTGCGATAAAGATGTCAACCTTTCCGTCTGTATCGTTCCAGATTTCGGGGCCTGTGGTAGCCCTGTGGATAGCGGGGTTTGCCGGATTTACGAACTGGCCCGGGATAAAGCTGCCGGGTATCTCTTTTGCGAGTTCATCTGCCTTCGCAATGGCGCCCTTCATGCCCTTTGAACCTTCGGTAAGAACGATCTCGGCACCGTATGCCTTTAAGATATTTCTTCTCTCAACGCTCATTGTCTCGGGCATTGTGAGGATTATGCGATAACCCTTTGCTGCTGCGATGGCTGCAAGGCCGATACCGGTATTGCCGCTTGTGGGCTCGATTATAACCGAATCTTCCTTCAAAAGGCCTTTTGCTTCGGCATCTTCTATCATTGCCTTTGCGATACGGTCCTTGACACTTCCGGCGGGGTTGAAATACTCGAGTTTTACAAGGATGGTTGCCTCAAGTCCGAGCTTTTTCTCGATATTTGCCACTTCGACAAGAGGTGTGTTGCCGATAAGTCCGAGGGTTCCTTTGTAGATGTTAGCCATGATAATGTCCTTCTTTCGTATATGTTTTTTATTGTTTTTTGTTTTAACGATCTGAAGAGCCGGGGCACATGCCGCAGGTTTCGTCCGGTGTGCCTTAGGCAGCGGCAAAGCCGTTTTCGTGTAGCGGCAAGACCTTTCTCAGATAGCGGCAAAGCCGTTTTCAAGGTCTGCTATGATATCGTCGATGTGTTCCGTGCCGATGGAGAGACGGATCGTATTCTGCCCGATGCCCTGATCGGCAAGCTCTGCGTCGGAGAGCTGGGAGTGGGTCGTTGAAGCGGGATGGATGACAAGCGATTTGACATCCGCTACATTGGCAAGGAGGGAGAAGATCTTCAGCCCGTCGATGAACTTCCATGCTTCCTCGCGTCCGCCCTTGATGTTGAAGGTGAAGATGGAGGCACCGCCGTTAGGGAAATATCTCTCGTAAAGAGCATGATCCGGGTGATCCTTAAGGGAAGGGTGGTTTACCTTCTCAACGAGCGGGTGGGTGCTTAAAAATTCTACAACCTTCTTTGTGTTTTCGGCATGCCTTTCGAGACGCAGCGACAGGGTCTCGATACCCTGAAGGAGCAGGAAAGCACTGAAGGGCGCGATAGTAGCGCCGGTGTCGCGCAGCAGGATCGCACGGATATAGGTAACAAAGGCTGCGGGACCTACAACATCATAGAAGGAAACTCCGTGATAGCTGGGATTCGGTTCTGCGATGTTAGGATATTTGCCGCTTGCCTTCCAGTTGAATTTACCTGCCTCTACGATTATGCCGCCGAGTGTGGTGCCGTGGCCGCCAAGGAACTTTGTTGCGGAATGTACTACGATATCTGCGCCGTGCTCTATCGGACGGATAAGATAAGGAGTACCGAAGGTGTTGTCGATTACGAGCGGAAGTCCGTGCCTGTGGGCTATTTCAGCGATAGCGTCGATATCCGGGATATCGCTGTTGGGGTTGCCGAGAGTCTCAAGATAGACGGCTCTTGTGTTTTCTTTGATCGCGCCTTCTATTTCCGCAAGGTTGTGTGCATCGACAAAGGTTGTCTCGATGCCGTACTGCGGGAGAGTGTGGGCAAGCAGGTTGTAGGAGCCGCCATAGATCGTTTTCTGTGCAACGATATGACCGCCGTTAGCGGCAAGCGCTTCGATCGTATAGGTAATGGCAGCGGCGCCGGATGCGAGCGCGAGAGCGGCTGTTCCGCCTTCAAGAGCCGCAACCCTCTTTTCAAGCACATCCTGTGTTGAATTTGTGAGCCTTCCGTAAATGTTGCCGGCATCTGCAAGCCCGAAGCGGTCTGCGGCATGCTTGCTGTTATGGAAAACATAGGACGTGGTCTGGTAAATGGGCACAGCGCGTGAGTCTGTGGCGGGATCCGCCTGTTCCTGTCCGACATGTAACTGTAAGGTTTCGAATTTGTATTCACTCATGATATTATATCTCCTTTTTGGGTTTTGTGTGATTTTTTTTGCCTTTTCGGCTTGTGTTTTTTTACCGGCTGTCCGGTGTGATGTGCTTTGCATCCCGATTTCCGGGTAAAAAAATACCGGAAGCAGTCTTGCTCCCGGGCATATGGCTATGGATGTTCATCAACATCGGGTGTGTTCGGATGCGCAAGTCAACACACCGGCCATAATTCCTGCCCGGGAGATCAACATTCGACAACACATGACGGTATTGAGGTTTTGACCTGTGATATAACGCATATCCGTACATCCTTTCATGTTTCTTAAAGCAATCTTGCTTCGTCTTGGCGATACTATAACACTACTTACCTACCATGTCAATAGGTTTTTGAAAAAAATTTTTTGAGTCGGTTGGAAGACTTCCCGGCAGCTCAGACGGCGAGGGCTGCGACCGAGCTGCCGGGAAATGCTCCGTTGACTCCCTTTGCCGATAGTTCTTGCGTTATCCCATGAAAATAATGTATAATCAAAATAGTGGTACCGCAAGGTAAATGCGGCAAATGCACGACAGGA
>JAEEGL016726341.1_pt1 | contig 14924 bp, 12 predicted proteins | sample 9134231 | NCBI WGS metagenome assembly JAEEGL01 (sample SAMN16246548, study PRJNA631951) | gut metagenome | biome: gut microbiome; feature: rumen; material: fiber-attached | host: Bos | place: Iran: Karaj | collected 2018-10
AGGATCCAGAATGTCGATGAGATGATGGGCAACACCCTGCATTTCTTCGGTTGTGATCTTTGCGGAACCGATATCCATCCCACGGTATACCTGTGCGGAATCGGCGGAAATGATCTCACAACCGGCCTCTTTTGCAAGGCGGATGGAAAGCTCCGTTTTTCCCACGGCGGTCGGTCCCGTCAGGATGATCATCGGTTTCAAATCGGTTATATTACTCAATCCACGATCCTCTTAAAGCGTTTTTCCAGATCGGCTCTGGAGAGTTCGATGATAGTGGGTCTGCCGTGAGGACAGTTGTAGGGATTATCGCAGGTCAGAAGCTCGTCGATGAGACGCTCCGCTTCCTCCTGAGTCAAACGGTCTCCACCTTTGACGGAAGCCTTGCAGGACATGGATGCGATCTTCTCCTCAATGATGCGGTAGGAACCCCGGCTGTTGCCTTCTGCCAGCTCATCCAGAACCGCCAGAAACAGTTCCCGGTCAGAATGACCGTACAGGTCAACCGGGACGGCCCGAAGGGCATACTCGTTTCCACCGAATTCTTCCACCTCATATCCCAGATTCCGGAAGGCAGTCAGATGCTCTCGCAGAATGCTTTCCTCCCGCCCGGACAGGGTCACCACCACCGGCGGAAACAGGGACTGGCTCGCCACCTGTTTTTCCCGGAAACGGCGCATCATACGTTCGTAATTCACTTTCTCATGGGCTGCATGCTGATCGATCATCAGCATTTTGTTGTGGTACTGGATGATCCAATAGGTATCGAAAACCTGGCCCACAAAGCGATATTCATCCCGCTTAGAGCGTTCGATGATCTTTTCTTCGAAGAGATTCTGCTGAATTCCCTTGCCTCGGAATTCTTCGGGGATCAGGGATTCCTCAGGCAGAACGGTTTCTTCCGGCTTGGATTCCGGTGCCTTCTCTTCCGACATTACCTGTTCCATTACGGTTTCCGATTTTTTTGCGGATTCCGTGGAGCCCTTTGTGGGTTCTTCCTCATCAAACCAGACTTCTGTTTGAGCGGCGGAAGCGGTTTCCGGAATTTTGTCATCCCGGCGGTCCAGGGTTTCCGTTACCACAAAGGGTTTTCCGTAAAACGTTCCTTCTGCGACGGACGCAGGTGCATCCTGTCTGCGCTTCAGCTCAAAGGGCTCCGGGTTCTTCCCGGAACGGACTTCCTGTACTGCCTGTTTCTGAAGCTGCTTTTTCTCCTTTTCACCCACCAGAAAGTTCTGAGGGATCATCTCCCGGTTTTTCAGGGTGTCATGAATGGCTCCGGAGACGCAGGCAAAGAACAGATTCTGATCCGAGATCCGCACATCCATTTTGGTGGGATGTACATTCACATCCACCTGCTGAGGATCGATCTCGAATTTCAGGATACACAGAGGGAATTTGTGAAGCATCAGATATTCCCGGTATCCTTCTTCAATGGATTTTGCGATAAAATCGCTGCGCAGCAGACGGTTATTAATGTAATAGATCTCAAAGTTTCGATTGGAACGCACCAGTTCCGGTTTGCCCAGATATCCCAGGATACGGATACCGTGGTCCGTCTTGTCGATGGGAGTCAGACCCGCCACGATCTCCCGTCCGTAGACACGGTAGATCACTTCCTTCAGGTCTCCGTTACCGGAAGTATGGAAACGGCTTTGACCGTTCAGGTTAAACTGGAAAGCGATCTCCGGATGAGATAAGGAGATCCGTTCCATCAGGTCAGAAATATAGGAACCTTCCGTTGCGGGAGTCTTCAAAAACTTTCTCCGAACCGGAGTGTTGAAGAACAGATTCCGGACCACGATGGTGGTTCCGTCCGGGGCTCCCACTTCCTCAAAGCTCTTCTCGGAAGCTCCGTCCATGGACAGCTTGATCCCCGTGATCTGATCCTTTGTCTTGGTAATGATCTCCAGACGCGAAACTGCTGCAATACTGGACAATGCCTCACCGCGGAATCCCAGAGTACCGATAAAACTCAGATCCGCAGCGGATGCGATCTTACTGGTGGCATGCCGCAGGAATGCAGTCCGAATCTCATCTTTGGGAATGCCGCATCCGTTGTCAGTCACCCGGATCAGTTCGATGCCGCCGTCTCTGGCTTCCACCGTAATGGCAGTGGCTCCCGCATCGATGGCATTCTCCACCAGTTCTTTTACCACGCTGCTGGGGCGTTCTACCACCTCGCCGGCAGCGATCTTATCGATTGTCTCGGAATCCAGAACATGTATGGACATTTTAATCTCCTGTTACTCATATGCGATACCGATTCTTCAGCTTGTTCTGCAGTCGGTACAGGGTATTCATGGCATCCAGAGGAGTCATGTTGGTGATGGGTGCTTCCATCAGTTCTTTTATGACATCTTCGTCGGAAACGGTATCGAAGAAGCTCATCTGTCCCATATCCACATCATCCGGCTTGGACACCCGGACGCCCTTGGAACTCTTGCCGTCTTCCACACCGATGGACTGGATATGCTCTGTGATATCATTCTCCGAAAGCTGTGATGCGATCTCCTTTGCACGGTCGATCACCATGTCGGGAAGCCCCGCCAGTTTCGCCACCTGAATACCGTAGCTGCGATCCGCACCGCCCTTGACGATCTTCCGGAGGAAAACGATGTTATCACCGGATTCCTTTACGGCGATGCAGTAATTGTTTACATTATCGATCTTGCCTTCCAGCTCTGTCAGTTCATGATAATGGGTGGCAAACAAGGTCTTCGCTCCCAGGATCTTCCGGTTGCTGATATGCTCTACCACCGCCCACGCGATAGACAGACCGTCAAAGGTGGAAGTACCTCTGCCGATCTCATCCAGGATCAGCAGACTGTCGGAAGTGGCATTTCGAAGGATGTTTGAGACCTCGTTCATCTCCACCATAAAGGTGGACTGACCGCTGGCCAGATCATCCGATGCACCGACTCTGGTAAAGATCCGGTCCACCACGCCGATGTTGGCACTGGCGGCGGGAACAAAGCACCCCATCTGTGCCATCAGCACGATCAAGGCACTCTGACGCATGTAGGTAGATTTACCTGCCATGTTGGGACCCGTGATGATACTTACCAGATTCTTGCCGTTATCCAGATGGGTATCGTTGGCAATAAACAGTTCTCCGTTCAGCATCTGCTCCACAACAGGATGCCTTCCGTCCTTGATATCGATGATGCCCTTGGCATTCAGCTTCGGACGAACATAGTGATTCTTCTCGGAAATATAGGACAGGGAAGCATACACATCCAGATATGCGATTCCCTTGGCCGTCTGAAGAATACGGTCGATCTCCGCCGCAATGGCATCCCGGATCTCACAGAACAGATCGTACTCCAGATTCACCAGCTTTTCTTCGGAATTCAGGATGGTGTCTTCCAATTCCTTCAGTCTCGGGGTGGTAAAACGCTCTCCGTTGGTGAGAGTCTGTCTGCGGATGAAATCATCCGGTACCATCTCCAGGAAGGAGTTGGAAACCTCGAAATAATATCCGAAGGCCTTATGGAATTTGATGTGCAGGGTCCGGATTCCGGTACGGGATTTTTCTTCTTCTTCCAGGTTGGCAAGCCATTGCTTTCCGTCTCTTTTGGCACTGCGGAGACGGTCGATATCTTCGTTAAAGCCTTCCCGGATGATCTCGCCTTCCCGGATGCCGATAGGAGGCTCATCTACAATTGCAGAGCTGATGAGTCCGGAAAGATCCGTCAAGGGGTCGATCATATCCCGAATCCGCTGCAGCTCCTCACAGTCGAGATCTTCCATGACCTGCAGAACCGCAGGCAACATCTGAATGGAATTCCGGAAGGCCACCAGATCCCTGGGATTTGCGGTATGATAGGTGATCTTCGCCAGCAGACGCTCCATATCATAAATGGGGTTCAGGTATTCCCGGAGTTCGTCTCTGCTGATGGCATTCTTGCCAAGTTCCTCCAGAGCGTTTAACCGCGATTCAATCTCGGGGATTTCCTTCAAGGGCTGCTCCACAAAGGAACGGAGAAGGCGTCCGCCCATGGCGGTCTTGGTACGGTCCAACACCCAAAGAAGAGACCCCCTCTTCTGTTTCTCTCTGAGGGTCTCTGTCAGTTCCAGATTTCTGCGGGATGCAGAATCCAGAAGCATATATTTCTCCGCCAGATAGGGAACGATCCGCCGGATATTGTCCAGATGGGATTTCTGAGTCTCTTCCAGATATTGTAGCAGGGCGCCGGCGGAAAGCACCGCAAGAGGGAATTCCTCAATGCCCAGTCCGATGAGACTGTTGGCCCGGAACTGCTTTAATACAGCTTTCTTTGCAAGGTCTTCTCCGAAAAGATGGGAATCCAGAGCATACACCGGCATGTGAAGACGCTCTTTCAGATCCTCGATGGCATCCCCGCTCACAAGATATGCCTCGTTGCACACCAGCTCGGAAGGCTCGTATTTCATGATCTCGTCCCGAAGCTTGTGTAGATCCGAGACCTCCGTCACCAGGAATTCGCCGGTGGTAAGATCCGCAATGGAGATACCGATCCCGGTATTGGAATAATACACACAGAACATGTAATTGTTCCGGTTTGCTTCCAGGGAGGACATGTTCAGATTGGTGCCGGGAGTCACCACCCGGACCACTTCTCTTTTTACAAGACCTTTGGCAAGCTTGGGATCTTCCACCTGTTCACAGATGGCGACTTTATATCCTCTTGCCACAAGACGGGTCAGATAGGTCTCCGCAGCATGGTAAGGGATTCCGCACATAGGAGCACGCTCTTCCAATCCGCAGGACTTTCCCGTGAGGGTCAGTTCCAGTTCTTTGGAAACCAGAACCGCATCCTCAAAAAACATTTCATAGAAATCTCCCAATCGATAAAACAGAATGCAATCGGAGTACGCTTTCTTCGTCTCCAGATAGTTCTGCATCATGGGTGTTACTTCGCTAATCTCAGGCATAAAAACTCCGGTCAGGCAAGGCTGCCTGTGTAATAGAATCCGTGACATTCATCCAGTTTTACCGGCCGGATGGAGCCGATCATATCCGCGGTTCCCGGGATATGGACAATTGTATTGTTGGAAAGTCTTCCGGTGACCAGACCGGGATCATGGTCGTTCATCTCCTCGATGAGGGCGTCCATCACCTGTCCCTGGTAACGAGCCACCTGGGTCCGGGCGGTTTCCTGTACCAGCTTCAGGATCCGATCAAACTGCTCTTTCACAAATTCTTCGCTTACCTGATCCGGCATGCTTGCAGCAGGAGTACCGGTACGCTTGGAATAAATAAAGGTAAAGGCATTGTCAAAGCCCACTCTGCGGATCACATCCAGGGTATCTTCGATATCTGCCTCCGTCTCTCCGGGGAATCCCATCATGATATCGGTGGTCAGTGCAATATCGGGGATCTCTTCCCGGATGTGCAGTGCCAGTTCCATATAACGATCCCGGGTATACCGGCGGTTCATGGCCTTCAGGATCCGATCGGAACCGGACTGAAGGGGCAGATGGAGGTGACGGCAGATCTTATCGGAACTCTTCATCACCTGGATCAGATCTTCCGACAGATCCTTGGGATGAGAAGTCATAAAACGAACCCGCCGGATTCCCTTGACCTGGGATACTTCCTGCAGAAGCTCTGCAAAGGAAGGGGCATTCTCCAGTCCCTTACCGTAGGAATTCACGTTCTGACCGAGGAGCATGACTTCCACCACGCCATCATCCGCCAGACGCTCCACTTCCCGGATGATATCCTTTGCTTCACGGCTCCGCTCCCGTCCTCTTACATAAGGGACGATGCAATAGGTGCAGAAATTGTCACATCCGAACATGATGTTGACGCCGCTCTTGAATGGGTATTTGCGCTCAATGGGAAGGTCTTCCACAATGCGGTCTGTTTTCTCCCAGACGTCGATGATCATGCCGTCCTGAGACAGGGACTGAACCAGAAGCTCCGGGAACTTAAACAGATTGTGGGTTCCGAATACCAGATCCACAAAGCGATAGCTCTCCCGGATCTTTGCAACAGCAACCTCCTCCTGCATCATACACCCGCAGAGGGCGATCTTCATGAGAGGATTTCTCTTTTTGAATCCTCCCGCCACACCAAGGCGGCCGTAAAGCTTCTGATTTGCGTTGTCCCGGACCGTGCAGGTGTTATAAACCACAAAGTCCGCACTTTCCTCTTCTATGATGTCAAAGCCGGCCTGTCGCAGGATACCGATGAGTTTTTCGGAATCACGGGCATTCATCTGACAGCCGAAGGTGATTACGGCTGCAGTGGCTTTGTGTCCCAGCTTTTCGGAAAACTCCTGTACCAGATCCTTTGCCTGCTCCAGGAATCCAAGCTGCTTTTCGTTTTCCAGTCTGTCAAATTCTTTCATACGATCTCCAAAACTATTTTGCTGTGGTGGAACCGAATCCACCGTTGCGGACGCCGTCCGCATCATCATCCTCGGTGATACCGAAGGGAAGGAAAATACCCTGGGCAAATCCCTCTCCTGCCTTCAGTGACAGTTCTTTTCCCTCGTTGGAATCATTGGTCACCTTGATGAAAATATGGCCCTCATTGTCAGAGTTGTAATAATCGCTGTCAATGATGCCAACGGTGTTGTTGAGCTGCAGACGGTACTTGAATCCCAGTCCGCTTCTGGGAAAGATCATGAGCACCCATTCACCGCTCATTCTTGCCCGGATACCTGTAGGGATCTTAATGGTCTCACCGGGCTTCAGGGAAAATGCCACCGGTGCGTAAAAGTCATATCCTGCGCTGCCAACAGTGGCTCTTCTGGGAAGCTTCAACTCCTCATAGACTCTAATTAACTCCTCAGCGGACATACCGAAATCCGACATGCCCGTCAGGAACTGTTCTTTGCTTACCTTTTCAAACTTAGCTATTTTCTCCACAGCATGCTCCTTTATAATTTACATACTTTTCTTCTCTGGAATACCAGTGATCCGGACAATGGATCACCGGCGATGCTTCTTTCCCCTTCCGGAGTGTCGCTTTTACATCGATGACCCGCTGATTCAGGCTTCCCTTCCAGCAAAGAGTCACATCCCTCTGTGCTTCCACGTAAGGTCCGTCCACCACCACATCGATGCTGTCCAGATAGGGGAGGTCAATGATCTCTTCCCAGGTATATCCTGTGTAAAGCCAGATGGTCTTATCCGGGAATTTCTGACGGATCTCTCCGATCAGTTCTCCCACTTCCTGACGGTTTCCGTGAAAAAGAGGATCTCCTCCGGAAAACGTGATACCTGAGATGTAGGAACGTCCCAGGATCTCGAACAATTCTTCTTTCGCCGCAGCGTCAAATTCCAGGCCGCCTTCCGGATCCCAGGTAATGGGATTCTGACAGCCGTGACAGGCATGATCGCAGCCCGCAAGCCAAAGGACGACTCGAAGTCCGTCACCGTTCTTCATGTCGTCTTTGGTGATATCATGATACTTCATTTGGTTCTTCCTGTCTTAATGATTTGGTTCTGTGTCGCACATCGTCCTTCAGGAAAGATGTGCTACGATGTAATCGATCCCGGCAAGCTGTTTGTCCTTATCCAGTTTGGATCCAAGACAATTCCGGGCAATGGAGATCTTGATATTTCCCTGTTTCACAGTCAGGTAAAGAAGTGTTCTTCCAAACAGCCCCTTCTTGATCTTACATTTCTGAATTTCCGTAAGGGGAATGTTGAATCCGCCGGTGAGCCTGTCAGGGTTCAGACTATCCACACATGCAAAGCAAAGACTGTGTTCCGTCATTCCCATGTAGCAATATTGATTTGCAATGGCTCCGCCGGACATGATCACTGCCCACACCGTGGCAAAATACATTTCTCCTTCGGGAAGAAGCTTTCCTAAAAATTCATGCTTCTTTTCTTCGTTCATTACGTTCATTCTGTTTGATTCCTTTCAATGGTACGGATCACTGCAAATTCTTCTTACATGGAGATGCGGTCCGCGATCTCGATCATCTTTGCCTCATTAAGGCGGGTATCCCCATGGACTCTGGAATATGACAGATATCCGTTCATACGGTCGATCTTGGTCAGGTTCCGGGATCCGCACTTGGGGCAGACATCCATTTCCAGCTCCTCATGACCGCAATCGTCGCAATATGCCAGAGACAGATTCACACCCTCGTAATAGCCCATTGCCATGGCCCGGCGAACCAGTGTCTTAATGGCATCCAGATTGTAATCGATGGGATACTTCACATATTGGATTTTGCCGCCGTTGAACAGATTCCAGAAACGCTTTTCCAGATCCTGTTTTTCAATGGGGGTCAGATTTTCCGCCACATGGCAGTGGAAACTGTTGGACACATATTCCCGGTCCGATACGCCTTCCACAATACCAAACTTGTTTCGGAACTGCTTTACCTGAAGGCCGCAGAGATTTTCTGCGGGAGTTCCGTAGATGGCATAGAGATTTCCGTCCGCTTCCTTGAACTCGTTCACCTTGGCGTTAATGTGTTCCATAACCTCCAGTGCGAAGGCTCCGTCTTCCACCAGGGATTTCTGATTGTACAGCTCCTGCAGCTCGTTCAACGCCGTGATACCGAAGGATGCGGTTGCAGTCTTCAGGAGAGGCTTGATCTTATCGTGAAGCGCCAGATGTCCGCCGTAGAATCCGCCCTGACAATACGCCAGCGGATTGGTGGAAGCCTTCATTTCTCCCAGATAAGCATAGGTACGGATGTGCAGCTGACGAATCAGCTCCAGATAGTAGTCCAGCACTTCATAGAAGTCTCGGCCTTCCTTCCGGGCTCTGGCGAGGATCATGGGCAGATGGAGGGATACGACACCGATGTTGAACCGGCCCACAAAAACGGGTTGGTCATCCTCATCTGCCGGATGCATACCGCCCCGCTCATACCAGGGGCTCAGGAACGCACGGCATCCCATGGGGGAAATGATCTGTCCGTATTTTTTGTACATGGAGGGGACATAGCCCTCTCCGGTCAGCGACAGCCAATCCGGATACATGGATTTGGAGGAGCAGGCAATGCCCTCTTCAAACACATCTTCCAGTTCGCCCCCGGGACCATGCAGGTTCTCGTCATACAGGAACACGACCTTGGGAAACAGAACCGGTTTCTTATGTCCCTTCTTACCCTGACCGATCTTGCGGACACGGAACAAGGCAATGGAGCCCATCTTCTCAAATCGTCCGGTACCGGTTCCTGCGGTGACTGTGATGAAGGGATAATCTCCGCGGCTGGATGCCACAGTGTTGAATTTATATTCCCATCCCTGGAAGCCCTGCTCGAATTCCCGTTCCACATCAGCCAATGCGGTACGCTCGGCAAGATCGGGGTCGACTCCGAGGGAGACGTATTTTTCGATGGCTTTCTGATACGACTTTTCCGCATAGGGAGCAAGGATCTTCTCTACACTGGGGATGGTAAAACCGCCGTACTGCTGTCCTGCTGCGGACAGAATGATATCGCCCATGACATCAAAAGCAGTGTCCAGGGATTTGGGCTCGTTGTACCAGATATTGCCCATTTCAAAACCGCCTTTTAACACTTCTGCCACATCAAAGAGACAGCAGTTCATAGTATCTCTTCTGGCGGACATGTCATGGATATAAATGTATCCGTCCCGGGAGGCCTGAATCTCCTCCGTGGTCAGGAAAAACTTCATGTAGAGTTCCCGATTCAGCTGATTGAAGATCAGGCTTCTGCGGGTGGACACCAGAGCGGAATCCGTATTGGAATTCTCCTTGTCTCCGATGTACATGATGGACTGGGATTTCTTGAAGACTTCATCCAACATCCGGACGAAATCCTGCTTATAGTTCCGGTAATCACGATAGCTCTTGGCAACAATGGGTTTTACCTGCTCCAGAGCTTTCTCAACAATGTTATGCATGGTGGCGATGGGGATCTTCTCGTCTCCGATCTCATCCACGTTCTCCACCACCAGCTTACAGATGGTCTGATTCTCTTCATCGGTAAATCTGGTCAATGCACGGTAAGCGCTTTTTCCCACTGCATCGATGACTTTCTGCACGTGAAACGGTTCCAGGCTGCCATCCTTTTTTACCACAAAAACAGGCTTTGCAGGATGAAACAATTCATTGTAATCCACGCTCATTTCCGATCCCCCTCCTTGTGATTTGCAATGATCTCCCCCAGATGATCCAGATACTTCTCTCTTACATCCGCAGGTGCGGAAATGACGGCACCGGATCCGATACCGGAAAGCCATCCGAAGAACTGACCGCTTACCACCACTTCCTGCCTTAACCGGAAATGATCTTCATCCAACTTTCGGATGGATACATCTTGACCAAAACGGTCTATCATCACACCGATCAGTTTGTTTTCGCAATCCAAGGAGACCACTTTTTTCTCTCCGCTGAACATGCCGAAGGATTCCCCTGCATATTGGCCAAGGTCCAGTGCGGAATAGGAATCGCCACCCTCCCTGGCGGAATCGGTGATGTTTACCTTATCCATCTTATCCACGCGGAAATGCTTGAGCTTCTGATCTTCTCCGTCGTAAGCCACCAGATAATAATTCTTATCATCGTAGATCAGCGCCCAGGGGCTGACGATACGGGTTTTCTTTCCGCGGATCTGAAGCTTCTTCTCCAGATTCCATTCCAGGTAGGAAAAGGTGATCCTGCAGTTTTCCTGCATGGCCCGGTGAATGGCGTCCACACTGTAAAGAATGCTTTCGTTCACACTCTTTCCCCGGCTGGTGACATAAACCTGTCTGCTCAATTCCTTCGCCTTATGGCGACTGGTGAGCTTGCTGAGCTTCTCAATGAGCTGCTTGGATTTTCCCACGGTAATGAATTTGGAGGATTGTACGGCATCCACCAGCAGCTTTAACTCTGCCATCTCGAAATCCCGGGAGATCAGGCGGTAACCGCCACCGACTCTTGTAGATTCCTGTTCGATATCAAAGCCGTAATCCCGGAGTGCCTGGATATCGGAATATAAAGTTTTCCGATCGCAATGTATCTCGTTTTCTTCGAGATATGCGATGAGTTCGGCAGTTGTCAGAGCATGTTCTTCGTCGGTCTCCTCCCGCAGAATGTCCAGCAGAAGGAGCAATTTGGTCTTCAAATACGCTTTGCGCAGCATACATTACCTCATGTTCCGGATTAAAATCAAAAACTCTGTACATAAGAAGGACAGCTGACACCGGGCCAGCTGTCCTTTGGATTACCGATTATCGGACTGGCTTGTTTGAACAGATGCCTCTTTCTGAGGCGTCTTCGCATCTTTTCTCTTGCGAAGAACCCTTCCTGTGAGGAAGCCACAGGCTGCAACAACCACAATGACCAGCATGAGTACCAGATAGCTCAGAAAAGAGTTGAAAAACAGGATACCATTCATATGCTTTACCTCCACCTCAGAACTTACCACTAGTATACCTTTTTGCCTGTCCTATCGTCAAGGGATATGGCTATCCCAATGGGGAAATATCCGTCTTTCCCAGATCGGCTGCAAGTGCCTTTGCTTTCTCGATGAGTTCCGGTTCAAATCCGGTCCGGGCCATGAGCCGGATAGCATTCCGGGAAGCACCGGCACCCGGCTGCAGCTGATAGGAAAAATGTACGTCCTCTCCCTCAAAGGTCTCCTCAAAATGGAAGTTCTCATATTCCGCCTGCAGGAGGCCGGTGAGTTCCAGATCATGGGTCGCCGCAAAACACAAAATCCCGTTTTTCGTAAAACTGCGAAGGATCTCGCATCCGGCACTGATGCGCTCCAGAGTATTGGTTCCCCGAAGTACTTCATCCACAAAGCACAAAACCGGGATCTCCGGGTCTTTGCCGCCCTCCAGGATCCGTTTTAAGGATCGGATCTCTGCCATAAAATAGCTCTCTCCGTCTTTCAGATTATCGCTGATGGCGATGGAGGAATAGATCTGGTATTTCGGTGCGGTATAGGACTTTGCCGTACAGGTATAGACCGTCTGTGCCAGCACTGCATTGATGCCCACCATCCGTAGGAAGGTACTCTTTCCGCTGGCATTGGAGCCTGTCAGAAGGATTCCCTTTTCCCCTGCAGAGATGTCAGCAGGAACAGGCTTCTCCAAAAGAGGATGATAACCTTCCGTCAAAGAAAGGGATCTTTCGTTACGGAATTCCGGTCTGCACCAGTTTCCGCCAAGGGATTCCCGGAAGGATGCCAGGCTGATGGCCGCATCCACCGTACCTACCAGACAGATCAGCCGAAAAACCTGCTCCGCTTTTCCGGAAATTCGGTTCCGGATCACATGAAACAGGATGAGATCCGCATGAAACAGCATATTGAGAAGGGAAACCAGACTTTCCACAATTCCGGAACTTCCCATGACCGAACCGGCGCCGTTCCTGCCGGAGAAGATCACGTAATCTCCGCCCTTCCGAAGCTCCGTCAATGCATTTTCCGCATCCTTCAGATCAGTCAGCAGATCCGGTGTCTTTGCAAGAAGGGTTTCTTCCGACAGGAGCTTTACCGCACAGCGGTCCAGTCTCAGAAGATAAGAGAAACCCGTCAGGGAATTCTCCATCTTGCTTCTTTCCCGGAAATAGACGATCACCTGAAACGAGATCAGGAACATCAAAGCAAATGCCCCAAGGTTCAGATGAAAGAAGCAAAGAATGATCGCCGGGATATACAGAAGATCCGGCATCACATGGATCAGAATACCGGTCTTTTCACCCTTCGTCAGATGATCCAGATAATCCGTTACGGAATACTTCCCGGTAAATCCAAGTTCCGCCAAAGCCATCTGAGCACGAAGTCTGGAGTCTTCGAAGATATGCGCATTTCCGGCCAACTGATCCAGTCGCTTTAAGGTCTCTCCGTCAGACCGGATCCGATGAAGCTGCGCATACAGCACTTCCTCTCCGGCTCCGGATTTGCAGGAATCCATGCGTCGAAAGATCCGGTCCATATCCAGATCTTCCCAGGTCGCCCGGTCTAACAGCTCCTCGCCGCCTGACGCAAAACAGTTTAGAAATCCCTCCAGACGGTGCCTGCGAACATCCGTCAGCTCCTTATCCGGTCTTTCCCCGTATGATTTTTGATACCCTTCCATAAGTTCCCGGCGCTTATCCCGGTCCGCCTTTACAGACCGCCAGATCACAAACAGAATGAGCACCAGGATCAGCCAAAATACATTCATCTTATTCCATGTTCTCCCTGCCAAAGCTGTACCGGAGCAGGTCATCCAGCCGATGGATCTCATGATCTGTAACGGACTTTGCCACGATCACCGGAAAATCCGGTCCCGCAAATTCCGCAAGAACCTGCCGGCAGATCCCGCAGGGGTATGCATATTCTGATAGTTCTTCTCCCATTTTCCCGCCGCAGATCGCGATGGCTTCAAAGGAAGTACACCCTTCACTGATCGCTTTGAACACAGCGGTGCGCTCGGCACAGTTGGTGGCTCCGTAGGACGCGTTTTCTACGTTGCAGCCGGTATAGATCCGGCCATCCTTTCCCAGGAGAGCCGCACCAACAGAAAAATGCGAGTATGGTGCATAGGAATTGTTCCGGGCCTCCATTGCTTTTTCAATCAGAGTTACGACCGTTCTGTCTTCCATGCTCCATCCTCGCATTCTAAGGTTTTATTTCGTTCTCTTAAAAGATCACTTTCTTGTAATTCTTCTTACCTCTCCTGACCAGAAGTCCCTCGCCTGCAAACTGCTCGGGATCATACAGTGTCTTGGGATCCGTTACCTTCTCTTCTCCGACAGTAACGCCGCCCTGCTCTACAGCACGTCTTGCCTCACTTCTGGTGGGACACAGACCTGCAGCCACCAGCACACCGATGATGTCGATTTTGCCATCCTTCAGGTCTGCTTCGGTGATCTTTGCGGTGGGAACGTTGGCACCGTCAGCGCCGCCTGCAAAGAGGGCCTTTGCAGCTTCCTTTGCCTTATCCGCTTCCTCGGTACCATGTACCATGGAGGTCAGCTCGTAAGCCAGGATTTCCTTTGCTTCGTTGAGCTGCGCGCCCTCCCAGTTGTTCATCTCACGGATCTGCTCCATGGGAAGGAATGTCAGCATGCGGATGCACTTCAGAACATCGGCATCACCCACATTTCTCCAGTACTGATAGAAATCGAAGGGACTGGTCTTTTTGGGATCCAGCCAGACTGCGTTTCCTGCAGTCTTACCCATCTTCTTGCCCTGAGAATCGGTAAGCAGAGTGATGGTCATGGCGTGTGCATCCTTGCCCAGTTTCTTACGGATCAATTCGGTTCCGCCCAGCATGTTGCTCCACTGATCGTCTCCGCCGAACTCCATGTTGCATCCGTACTTCTGAAAGAGCATATAGAAGTCGTAGCTCTGCATGATCATGTAGTTGAATTCAAGGAAGGTGAGACCTTTCTCCATTCTCTGCTTGTAGCACTCTGCGCGGAGCATGTTGTTTACGCTGAAACATGCGCCCACTTCTCTCAGCACATCGATGTAGTTGAGTTTAAGAAGCCAATCCGCATTGTTTACCATGATGGCGCCGTCTTCACCAAAGTTGATGAACTTCTCCATCTGGCGTTTGAAACACTCTGCATTATGATCAATATCTTCCTTGGTGAGCATCTTTCTCATATCGCTCTTTCCGCTGGGATCGCCGATCATGGTGGTACCTCCGCCGATAAGGGCGATGGGTCTGTTGCCTGCCATCTGCTGTCTCTTCATGAGAGTGAGAGCCATAAAGTGTCCCGCCGTAAGAGAGTCAGCCGTGCAGTCAAATCCGATGTAAAAAGTTGCCTTTCCCGCATCGATCATCTTCTTGATCTCTGCTTCGTCCGTTACCTGGGCGATCAATCCTCTCGCCACCAGTTCTTCGTAACATGTCATAATAAAACCTCCTGAAAAATGAAAACGCCTCGCCCTTAAATAAGGACGAGGCGAGACTTTGCTCCGTGTTACCACCTTAATTCACAAGCAGCTCACACTGCCTGTCTCAGCAGGTACTTTCATACCCTTGCGATGTAACGGTCGCTTCCCGTTGCAGCCTAC
>JAEEGL011117330.1_pt1 | contig 14923 bp, 13 predicted proteins | sample 9134231 | NCBI WGS metagenome assembly JAEEGL01 (sample SAMN16246548, study PRJNA631951) | gut metagenome | biome: gut microbiome; feature: rumen; material: fiber-attached | host: Bos | place: Iran: Karaj | collected 2018-10
ACAAGAACCGCGTTGTAGGTGGCGGTGCTGCCCTCGATGTCGAGCGCTTTTACCGCTCCCGAGAAATACGCTCTGTGCTCGTCGTCGAAAACGTCAATCGGAAGATTGATGTGGACGTTATCTGCAAACGAAACCAGACCGATGTAGTTGTCAGAGCTGATATAGGACGAAGTGGCGAGTAATGATTCTTTTAAGGAATTAATTGGTGAGCCTGCCATGCTTCCCGATACATCGGCGACGAATACCGCGATAATCGGCTGACCTCCGTCCTTGCTCTGCTTCCAGATTTTCTGGGCTGCGAGATAACCCGCGCCGTCCATTCCGTTCGGCTGACTCTTGTATTCGTTGTGGAGGTTAAAGCCCTTTTTGTCGGCGAGGCTCTGCGATTCGCTGCTCAGGCAGAACTCTGTAAACAGCTTTGCCGCTTCTTGCTTTTCGGACGAAACATAGTCAAAGGTATAGAGCGGGTGGTCGTGGCGGATACCCGCGGGGGTGTAGACGTAGTTTTTCAGCTCAGGTGTGTTGTGATAAGCCTGCTCCTCCATGACCATCGCTTTGATAATACCCTTGGTCGCCTGGTCACGGAGAACTCCGGTGGTGTAGGCGACAGGCGGCGACTGCTTCTGATAGTCGATCAGCTTTTGCTGAGCCGTCTGCGACAGCGGATCGTCCTTGTCGAACGCGTAGAGCATCGAGGTGAGGATATTCAGTCCCGTTGACGAGGTGTAGGGGTTTGTGTATGCAAAGGTCAGATCTCCTGCGAGAGAAGCGTTGAGAACATTCTCGAGTGTGACCTCGCCGTATTTTTCTGTAAAAGAATCATAAGTTTTCTTTTCCATAAGAACGCCTGCGGTGTTGCCTGCGATCCTGTCGGCGAGCTCAACAGTTCCGACGCCCTTAGCGGCGAGCATAAGCCCCCATGCTTCCGAACTGGGTGCGTAAACGTCGGGTTTGTAGTCGCCCTCGGTCATATAGGTCAGAACCTCGCCCGAGGTGATCCTGCGGACGGTAACGCTGACGGATTTTCCGCCTACGGTCACGCCGCTGCGGTTAAAGTTCTCGGCGACAATGTTCATCCAGTCGTCGGGAGAATCAGAGCTGAATTCGGTGGCGGCTGCAATTTCGATATTGATAGAGCCGTTTCCTTCCACGGTCAGAGGGAAGGTTTTGATATCTGCGAGCGTAGCCGACGCCGCTTCGTTCTTGTAAATATCGAGCTGCGGCCTGACCTCGTCGGTTTGTATCTGGTCGTTGAAAGCCTTCAGCTCTTTTATAGCCTCGTCATAGGAATAAACCTTCTCGCTGCCTGATTCGTATTTGGTGCAGCCTGCGGCTATTCCTGAGAGCATCGCGAGCGAGAGCACGCCCGCTACGATTTTTTTAGTGTTTTTCATTATTGCCTCCCATAGACGACTTCATGACTTTCAGCCATGCGTCAAGCTCGCTTCTGTCACTGACGCCGCTGCGGTTGTAGTTGTTGATGTAGGCGACGGAATATCTCAGAAGAGTGGCGACGGTTTTAAGTTCCTCCTCATTTTCGGCGAGGGAGGAGTTGATGATGTTGCCGTCGAGCTCATTGACGCTGCTTTTGCTGTCCTCGACGAGGATACAGCAGTTGATGATATTGCGGATATTGCGGCAGATGCGTTTCTCGCTCTCGTCGATGATCTCAATCGTGTCCTCGAGATAAATTGCCTCGTTTGCCTCAAGCAGACTCCTGTGACGCGCCTGATAGGTGTCGATCCTGTCCATCTGCTCCAGACAGGTTTCGACAAGCGTGTTGAGGTTAGGATTTTTGCGGCGGAGCTGTTCAAGGCGGATACGTGTTTTCTCGGGGTTGAGGCTGTCCTTCGCGTAGTCTGAGAACTGCTTTCTGTCGGTTTCGCGGTCATGCTCGAGCTGCTTCTGATTGCTGCGGCGCTGAACGATTGCGGGAATAGTGCCGCCTGCCAATGCTGTCACGCCCGTGCAGAGCGTAACGGCGGAAATGGTGGAGAGCAGGCTTACGCCGCGAATGCCGATTGCAACAATCATAGATGATGAAGCCAAAAGCCCCGCGGCAATTCCGACGAGTCCGATCGCGGAAAGTATCGCGCCGAGTATTCTGAGCGCTTTCAGCATAATTCATCACCTCTTTCGTTAAAAAATCTTTTCATTAATTTCCTGCGGTAGCGGAGAGAATGCCCTGTACAAGCTCGCGCTCGGAGTTTGCGATAACCTGAACCGCGGCACGGCGGTCCTGAGCGCCCTTCTGCTCGATCGCGATGTAGTCGAGGACAGCTCCCGTGATTTCTTTGTTTACATAGTCGATGGTCTCAATGTCAATAATGCTTCTCTGCGAGGACTTCGCTGATTCAACTACGCCGAGGTGGAACTGAGCCGCCTGTTCTCTGAGCATCTTGTTTGTGAGGTCGTCAACCGCGTTGGCAGCCTGAGCCGCCTGCAGATTGTTGTTGATGGCGATCGACATGGCGATTTTCTTTCTCCACAGGGGCATGGTGTTTACGATGCTGCTCTGGAGCTTGAGGGTCATATCCTGGTCGTTGTGCTGGATCATGCGGATCTGCGGAGCGGACTGCAGACAGCTTGTACGTGTGAGACGGAGGTTGTGAACCTGCTTCTCAAACTGGTCGAGGTTCTTTGCGAAGTTGTCGGCGAGCATAGCGTCCTCGGGCAGACCCGAAGCCTGAGCTTTAGCGTAAAGCTCGGCAAGTTCACCGCTGCGCGCGTCCTCAATCGCAATCTCAGCAGCCTTGATATACATGGTCAGAGCCTTGAAGGTGTTCCAGTTCTCGTCGTAGAGCGCGTCGAGCATAGCGATATCCTTCTGCAGGTTCAGCTTGTGACCCTCGAGCTGCTTTTCGATGCGCTCAAGCGTCTTTTCGGCGCTCTCGTTTCTTGTGCGTGTGGTGATAGCGGCGCCCTTGATCTTCTTGAAGAAGTTCGAGAGAAATCCGCCCTGATCCTTGCCGCCTTCGACGCCGTCCATAGCGACAACCATTTCAACGAGCAGGTTGCTGATTTCGCCCGTGTTCTTGGTCTTAACGTCCTGGAGGGTTTTGGTGGCGATTGCGGCGGACTGCTTTTGAATGGTCGCGCCGTAGTTTGTAATGATTTCGGACTTGTGCAGGTCGATTTTCTTTGCGAAAGCCTCAACCTGAGCCTGCTCCTCGGCGGAGAGCTTTTCTACCTCGCTTAATACCTTTTGAGCTGCAAGGGCGTTTTCCTGCTCCTGAACGGGATCTGCAGCGGGTTCCTCGGGCACTCCGTCAAGCACTAACTGAATATCAGACATAGTTTATTCATCCTTTCATAAATTAAACAAAAATATAATTTTCTTTTAAATTTTATTATAACAAAAACGCTTGAATATTGTCAAGAGATTGGTTATAAAATATTGTCCCCGGACAGGAATCCTGCCCGGGGACGGAAGTAAATGAAGAAAAAGATTATACAACTGTATTGAGATATTCGGTGATTTCGGCCTCGGTGGTCATTGCCATTACCTTTTCGGCAACAGCGTCTGCCTCCGCCTTTGTCCACTTGGAGATGTTCTTTCTGACTCTGAGGACGGAAGGCGCCGAAACGCTGAATTCGGTAAGTCCGAAGGAAATCAGCAGCGGAATCATCATCGGGTTGGCGGCAGCCTCACCGCACATACCGACGGGGATATTGTTCTCTCGTGCGTTCTTGATAATACGGCGGATCATGCGCAGAACGCTGGGCTGGAACGGGGAATAGAGGTAAGAAACATCGCCGTTGCCTCTGTCAGCCGCCATAGTATAGCCTGTGAGGTCGTTTGTGCCGATGCTGAAGAAGTCTGCTTCCTTCGCGAGGAGATCTGCGATCACACCGGAAGCGGCGGTCTCTGTCATAACGCCGACCTGAATGTTCTCGTCGAATTCAATGCCCGAAGCTTTGAGGTCGTTCTTTGCTTCCTCAACAAGCTCCTTGCCCTGACGCAGCTCTTCGATCGCCGTGATAAGCGGGAACATGATGCGGATATCGCCGAACGCGCTCGCTCTGAGGATCGCCTTGATCTGCGACTTGAACATATCGCGGTTCTTCAGGCAGTAGCGGATAGCGCGGAAGCCCATGAACGGGTTCTCTTCCTTGGCGAGTCCGAGATAGGGGATATCCTTGTCGCCGCCGATGTCGAGTGTACGGATAATGAGCGGCTTGCCCTTGAGAATCAGGCTCGCCTGCTTGTACGCTTCAAACTGCTCGTCCTCTGTGGGGAGTGAATTTCTGTCCATGAACAGGAACTCCGTGCGGAACAGACCTACGCCTTCGCCGTCAGCCTCGACAGCCTTAGTCGCGTCCTTGGGAGTACCGATGTTGCAGAACAGCTCGTATTCCTCGCCGCTTGCAGAGAGGGTCTTTTTGCCTCTGAGACTTTCGAGCTCACGGCGTTCTCTGAGGAACGCTTCGCGCTTCGCGGTGTATTCTTCGATTTGCTCTTCGGAAGGAGCTGTGATAACATCGCCGCTCTTGCCGTCGACAATGACCTGCTCACCGCTCGACAGGCTCGAAACCGCGTTCGGTACGCTGAGTACGGCGGGGATTTCGAGCGCTCTCGCCAGGATAGCGGAGTGAGATGTCTGTGAGCCTGTTTCCGTGATGATGCCGACGATGTTGTCCTTGTTGATGCCGGCCGTCATCGAGGGGGTTACTTCCTTGGCTACGAGCACTGTGCCTGCGGGAGCGTCGCTGATCTTGACCTCCTCAATGCCGAGGAGAATCGAGAGCAGACCGTCGCGGATATCCTTGACGTCCGTAGCTCTCTGCATGGTCAGGTCGTCGCCCGTTGCGGAGAACATGTCGATGAACATCTTGCAGATCTGTTCAACCGACGCCTCGGCGCACTGATGAGCCTTGATCAGGTTCTCGATTTCGCCGCCCATGAACGGGTCGCGGATAATAGCGATGTGACCGAGCAGGATCTCGGCCTCCTTCTCGCCGGTGGACTTGCGGATATTCTCCGCCTGCTCCATGGTGTTGTCGCAGAACTTGTCTACGGCATCGCGGTAACGTTGAAGCTCCGCGTCTATGTCAGTAACCTCTTTCGGTATATAATCAAGCGACTGTTCGACGACAATCATGACTCTGCCGATACCGATACCGTCGGAAGCGCCAATACCTTTTAACATTTACAATCACCTCTTGTTTAGGTACTAATATTGTAGGGCGACCGCGAGGATCGCCCCTTAATACGTGGTTTTATTCGCCCAAGCCGCTCTCGATCATCTTTACGGCTTCGTCAAGAGCCTTATCCTCTTCGGGACCGTCGCAGATAAGCTCGATTTCGCTGCCGCACTTGATGCAGGCTGCGATAATGTTGAGCAGGCTCTTAGCGTTGTAGTTGTTGCCGTTAAAGTTGATGGTTACGTTGCAGGGGTATTTGCCCATAGCGGTTGCAAATACGGAAGCGGGACGCATATGAAAGCCCTGTGCGTTAACGAGTGTTACTTTCTTTGATACCATATGTCAAAACTCCTTTATGTTCATTTTGCGGGGAGAGCGTCGGGCTCTCCCCGATAAAAATATTATTGCTTAATAAGTCAAATTATTTCTTGATAGGTCTCTTGAGGATGGCGAGCATGAGCATACCGAGAACGGAGCCGATAGCGAGCGCCAGGAAGTACAGAGCGGGGTTGCCGATGGTCGGGAGTACGAAGATACCGCCGTGAGGAGCCATCAGTGTGCAGCCGAAGAGAGCGGAGAGTGCGCCGGCGGCAGCGGAGCCGACGATGCAGCTCGGGATAACCTGGAGCGGATGACCTGCGGCGTAGGGGATAGCGCCCTCGGTGATGAAGGACAGACCCATGATGAAGTTAACGGGGCCGTTCTTTCTTTCTTCGTCAGTCCAGCGGCTTCTGAAGATAGTGGTGGAGAGAGCGATAGCGATTGGAGGAACCATACCGCCGATCATAACCGCAGCCATGATCATGTAGGTAGCGTTGTTGGGTGAGTTAGCGAGCAGACCTGCAGCGGTAACGTAAGCAGCCTTGTTGAACGGGCCGCCCATGTCGATAGCCATCATGCCGGCGAGCAGAGCGCAGAGCGGAACGATGAGAGCGGGGTTCTTGGCCATCTCGGTAACGCCGTTTGTCATACCTGTGTTGATGATACCCATGATCGGGTTGACGGCGCACATCATAACGCCTACGATGCCGAGACCTGCGAGAGGATAGATAAGTACGGGTTTGATACCTTCAAGCGCGCGGGGCAGGTGGTCGCACAGCTTTTCGAGCATCTTCATCAGCCAGCCTGCAACGAAGCCTGCGAGGAGAGCGCCGAGGAAGCCGGATACGGAGGTGCTGTCACCGCCGGGAGCCGCGAAGGTCGAGCCGACAGCTGCGAGAGAGCCGCCTACAAAGCCGACGAGCAAGCCGGGACGGTCAGCGATTGACATTGCGATAAATCCTGCGAGGATAGGAAGCATGAAGCCGAACGCCACGCCGCCGATTGACTTGAACCAAGCCGCGACGGGAGTTGCGGAACCGAAGTTGCCGTCCTGAGGAGCGCCCATTGCGGCGTCGATCAGGAATGCGATCGCGATAAAGATACCGCCTGCTACAACGAACGGAAGCATGTGTGATACGCCGTTCATCAGGTGTTTATAGAGCTTTCTGCCGAAGCTCTCGTTGCCGCCGCCGTCTGAGGACGCCGCAGCAGCCTTGTCGGAATGGAATACGGGAGCCTGACCGTTGATGATCTTGTTGATGAGCTCCTCGGGCTTGTGAATGCCGTCGGCAACCTTAGTCGAGTAAACGGGCTTGCCGTCGAAACGTGCGGTCTCAACGCTCTTGTCGGCAGCGATGATGATACCGTCGCAGTTCGCGATCTCCTCGGCGGTCAGAACGTTCTTGGCGCCGCCGGAGCCATTGGTTTCAACCTTGATGGTAATGCCCATCTGTTCGCCTGCCTTGGCAAGAGCCTCGGCAGCCATGTAGGTGTGAGCGATACCTGTCGGGCAGGCTGTTACAGCCAGTACGCGGTAGCCTGATTTAGCTTCCGCTGCGGGAGCCTTAGCCTCGTCGGGGAACTGCTTTGTTTCCTGATCGTCGATGATCTTCAGGAACTCGTCGGGAGTTTTCGCCGCCTTGAGCTTCGCGGTGAAATCCTCGTGCATAAGCATCTGCATCAGTCTTGCGAGAACCTCGAGGTGAACGTCGCCGTCGGTTGTCGCCGCTATCATGAAGATGAGCTTGCAGGGCTGACCGTCGGGTGAGTCGTAGTCAACGCCGTTCGGAACGGTGATGGCTGTCAGAGCGGGAGCCTTGACCGCTTCGCTCTTGGCGTGGGGAATAGCAACCTCCATGCCGATGGCGGTTGTGCCCATTCCTTCGCGGGCGATGATGCCTTCCTTGTAGGCTGCGGTGTCTTTCAGGTTACCGCATTTCTCGTGCAGGCCGACCAGCAGGTCGATTGCTTCACTCTTGGAGCTCGGTGACGCGCCCAGAGCGATGCCTTGTTTTTTCAGCAAATCGGTAATACGCATTATGTTTCCTCCTTGATTTTTATTATATTATACGCTGTACTCTTACAGCTTATGGCTCTTTGTAAACCTCGTCGAACTTCTTGAGAAGCTCTTCGATTTTTTCCTTTGTCGCGAGTCCCGGAAGGAATGCAGTTGCATTGCCGCAGACGCTTCCGAGCTTGAGGGCGTATTCATAGTTCTTTTCCTTCTCGTAACCGGCAACGAAGCCCGCTACCATCGAGTCGCCCGAGCCGACGGTGTTGATGACCTTTTCCTTGAGAACGCCCGCCTTATGCTTGTTTCCGAATTCATCGATCAGCATAGCGCCTTCGCCGCCGAGCGAGATAAGCACGTTCTGAGCGCCCATCATCTGGAGCTCCTTGGCGTATTTCTCAATGTCATCCTCGGTCTTTACCTCGACCTCGAAGATCTCCGAAAGCTCCTGGCGGTTCGGCTTTATCAGGAAGGGCTTATACTTGAGGGAGTTGACAAGCAGCTTCTTTGTCGCGTCAACTACGATCCTGACCTTCTTGTGCTTGATCCTCTCGAGCATTCTCTCATAGATGTCGTCGGGCATTGTTTTCGGAACGCTGCCCGCGATAACGAGGGTGTCGTCGTTTGCGATTCGGTCGATCTTCTGGAGAAGTCTCTCGAGCTCTCTGTCGTCGATGTGAGGACCCTGACAGTTGATTTCGGTTTCCTCGCCTGCCTTGATTTTGACGTTGATGCGCGAGATGCCGTGCTTCAGCTTGATGAAATCAGTGATTATCCTGTCGTTGCGGATACCCTTTTCGATCGCCTCTCCGGTGAAGCCCGCCACAAAGCCGTAGGCGGTGCTGTCGAGGTCGAGCTCCGCGAGCACGCAGGAAACGTTGATTCCCTTTCCGCCGTAGTAGTACTCCTCGCTGGTGGTGCGGTTTGTGATACCGTTGACCAGCTTGTCAAGCCGTACAATATAGTCGATTGACGGATTGAGCGTAACGGTATAAATCACTTCATTACCTCCTTTATGACTGTTTCGTTTGCAAATCTATTGTCGGGGATGTGATCCGTGATGATGCAGCACTGCTTGAGCTGTGCGAACGATACGGAAAACACTCTCCTGAATTTCGTTCTGTCGGCGAGGATAAAAGCCATGTAGCTTGTGTTTATCGCCGCTTCCTTGATGCGCGCTTCCTCGAGGTCGGGTGTCGTGTAGCCCGCCGAGAGGTCAATGCCGTTTGTGCCCATAAAAGCCTTCGAGAAGTTCAGGCCCTTCATCGAGAGAATGCTTTCGGCGCCTACAACAGCCTCGGTCAGCGGTTTTATCTTGCCGCCGAGCATGTACGTGCTCAGACCCTTTTGGATCAGCTTGCGCGCGTGTGAAATGCCGTTGGTGACGTAGGTTGCTTTGTCGTTGTCTATAAAATCAATAAGACGCGAGGTGGTGGTGCCTGCGTCGATATAAACAAAGTCGGTATTGTTGATAAGCCCGGCGCAGTACTTCGCGATTTCGGTTTTTTCATCATACATAAGGTTCTCGCGGGTGTGGACATTGTCCTCGTACATTCCGCCCGATTGGGTGATAGAGGTCGCACCTCCGAAAACCTTCTTGATTTTACCAAGCTCGTCGAGAGCTGTCAGGTCACGCCGGATAGTGGATTCCGAGGTGTCGAGCAGCTGCGCCAGTTCCGCAACGGTAACGGCGTTCTTGTCGTTGATGATGCTCAAAATTGACTGATATCTTTCCTGGGTAAGCAACTTCAATCACCTCTTAATACCATTATAGCACATAAATTATCAAAGTCAAGCAAAACTATTCAAAAATAATCAAAAAACTTTCAACTCATGAAACATTATTATCTAAAATGCGAATTTACAAATCTGCGGAAATTTTATATAATATGTATACAGTCGAAAAGCAGGCTGAATATCGCGAAAGGGGGATAATAAGTTATGGCAGAGAAAACCAAGGTTGTGATCACCGATATCCAAAAGACAGTGAAGGTGCCCAAGGGACTTCGCATGCTTATCCGCAGGTGTTGTCTTGCGACGCTCAGACTCCAGGGCTACAGCGCTTCCGCTGAGATCGACGTCATCTTTACCGACAATGAGGAAATCAGAAAAATCAACGAAAAAATCTTCGGCTGCAGCAGCGTTGAGAATATGCTCTATAAGCCGATGAACGAGGACGGTGTATTGGGTGCCGTCTATGTATCGCTTGAACGTGCAAGCGAGCTCGCGCAGACTTATTTCAGTTCCCTTCAGAGGGAAGCGGTGTATTTGACAGTGCTCGGGGTACTAGGTATTCTCGGGTGCGACCCTGAGGACGAGGGAAGCAGAGCCCGTGAGGAAATGATTATGTATGAATTGGGGTTCCCGATGTCCACGGCGTATACGCTCAGCAAATAAAATAACAGACAACGACGACAAAAAGCACGCCCGTCTTTCGGAAGGGCGTGCTTAATCTTTATATATACTATTATATCAGGGCAACAGATGACCTGCGGAGGTGTAGAGCCTGTACCACTCGTCGCGTGTGAGGGTGATGTCGGAAGCCGCGGCGACTTCTTTGATACGGTCAAAGTTCATCGTGCCGGCGATCGTCTGGATCCTTGCGGGGTGACGAAGTATCCACGCCGCCGCGATCGCGGTCTTTGTGGTGTTGTACTTCGCGCTGATCTCGCCGAGCGCCCAGTTGAGGTCGGGATAGGTCTCGTTGCTGTCTACGAATGAGCCGTTTTTGCCTCTGAACGGAGCCCATGCCTGAACGGTAATGCCGTGCAGACGGCAGTAGTCAAGCAGGTCGCCGTTTCTGTCAGCGCCGCCCTCGGTGATCATATTCGCCTCGATACCTGTTGAAACAAGGCTTGAGTAGGGGATACTGAAACGCATCTGGTTGCAGTGGATCTCCTGTCTAACGCAGGTCTTGAGCAGCTCTATCTGAGAGGGGCGGTGGTTTGATACGCCGAAATAGCGAACCTTGCCCTTGCTCTCGAGCTCGTCAAAAGCCTTTGCGACCTCTTCGGGCTCACAGAGCGCGTCGGGACGGTGGAGCAGGAGAATATCAAGATAATCGGTGCCGAGCCTATTCAAAATTCCGTCGACCGATTTGATGATGTGCTCGTATGAAAAATCGTACATCACGCCGCGGATAATTCCGCACTTTGACTGGATAATCATTTTATCTCTCGGAACCGAAACGCTCTTCATAGCCTCGCCGAAAAGCGATTCGCACTCGCCGTCGGAGTAAACGTCCGCGTGGTCAAAGAAATTTATGCCCAGATCGCAGCAGTGCTCGATATAATAGGGAATAGCGTTCTTCTCGAGGTTATTCATTCTCATGCAGCCCAGACCGATAACGGGCACCATAAGGTCGGAGTTGCCAAATTTTACGGTTTTCATATTAATCTCCTTTTAGTCTGTCGCTGTTTCTCTCTGACGGGTGCTGATGCCGCGCGGAGAGATCGGAAAGAAAATATCAAATGGGAATATATCCCGACTGTTCATAATATAATTATATATGCCAAAATATCGCAAGTCAATTGTCTGTGCAGAAATTATTTAAGTTAGTCTGTGCTAATTTATTATTCGAAAATCCTTGACAAAGTCTTAACATTCCGATATAATTAATTTTGAAAAAGCAGATATTTCTGCTGTTTTTTTACACGAATCGGTTAGTTTTGACTAACCTTTTTATCAGCCAAACGGTTAGCGCTAGCTAATCTTGCTTAGGAGATGATGAAATGATGCCATTGATTTTTGCAAATTCAGGCGACAGCTTAATAATAAAAAAGGTCGGCGGCAATCGTGAAATGAAGAAACATCTAGAAAACCTCGGCTTTGTTGTCGGTGGCGAGATTTCTGTGATCAGTGAGAATGACGGAGATCTTATCGTCAGCGTCAAGGAGTCGCGCGTAGCCGTCAGCAGAGAGATGGCGGAGAAGATTATGGTATAAGGAGATTATTTTATGAATACACTCAAAAACGTAAAGATAGGAGCAACCGTCAGGGTCATTAAGGTTCACGGTGAAGGCCCTGTCAGGCGCAGAATTATGGATATGGGCATCACGAAGGGCGTTGAAATCACCGTGCGCAAGGTAGCGCCTTTGGGCGATCCGATGGAGCTTACCGTGAGGGGCTACGAGCTCACGCTTCGCAAGGCGGACGCGGATATGATAGAGGTAGAATAAGGCGCGAAAGGCGCAAATGAAAGGATAATATAAATGGAAATCAAAATTGCCCTGGCGGGCAATCCGAACTGCGGTAAAACGACGCTGTTCAATGCGCTCACGGGTTCTAACCAGTTTGTGGGCAACTGGCCGGGCGTAACCGTTGAGAAGAAGGAAGGCAAGCTAAAGAAGCACCCCGACGTGATTCTCACCGACTTGCCGGGTATCTACTCGCTTTCGCCGTACACCCTTGAGGAGGTAGTGGCGCGAAATTACCTTGTTAACGAAAGACCGGACGCGATCCTCAATATCGTCGACGGAACCAATATAGAGCGAAACCTTTATCTTACCACTCAGATGACCGAGCTTGGCATTCCCGTTGTAGTCGCGATAAACATGATGGACGTTGTCCGGAAGAACGGCGACAAGATCGACATTGCCGAGCTGTCAAAGGCTCTCGGCTGCCGCGTGGTCGAGATCTCGGCTCTCAAGGGCACGGGAATCAACGAGGCTGCCGAGGAGGCGATTGAAGCGGCGAAAAACGACAAGACCGTTCCTCAGCACGCATTCAGCGGCGCGGTTGAGCACGCTCTCGCTCACATTGAGGAAGCCGTTATTCATGACCTTCCCGAGGAGCAGCAGCGGTGGTATGCCGTCAAGATTTTTGAGCGCGACGAGAGGGTACTCGAAAAGCTCAACATTCCCGGGGACGTTCTGAAGCATATCGAAAAGGACATAGCTGCCGCCGAGAAGGAGCTTGACGACGACGCGGAGAGCATCATCACAAACGAGCGATATGTCTACATAGGAAAGATAATCAAGCGCTGTTATCATAAGCACAATCAGGGCAGGCTCACGACCTCTGACAAAATCGACAAGGTCGTCACCAACCGTTACGCTGCGCTGCCGATTTTCGTGCTTGTAATGGTTGTGGTTTACTACGTATCCATCAGCACCGTCGGCACGGCGTTCACAAACTGGGTGAACAACGGAGTGTTCGGCGACGGCTGGCACCTGCTCGGAATGGGCGACACGGAATACAGCGAGGACTACGAGGACTACGGAAAGGAGCATTTCTTTAATCAAAAGGAAATCGGCGAAATGCTCCGCGAGGCGGAAAAGACAGAGAAGGAAGTCTCCCACGGTCAGACGACAGCGGCAAGAACCCTGCGCGTTGATTTCTTTGCTGACGAACCGAGCCTTGAAAAATTCGCCGCGCACTATGAAACCTACGGTTCAGCGGTTGTTGCACTGGGCTATGACCTCGACACCTTGGTTGACCCGATTCTTGATGAAGCGCCCGATCCGTCCGAGTACGGCGTGTGGGTCAAGAGCGTTCCGACGCTCGCTCAGGAAGGGCTTGACGCGATCAACTGCGCCGACTGGCTCAAGGGTCTGATTATCAACGGTATTATCGGCGGCGTAGGCTCGGTACTGGGCTTCCTGCCGCAGATGCTCGTGCTCTTCTTCTTTCTTGCTTTCCTCGAAAGCTGCGGCTACATGTCGCGTATCGCCTTCGTTATGGACAGGATTTTCCGCAAGTTCGGACTCTCGGGCAAGTCGTTTATCCCGATGCTTATCGGCACCGGCTGCGGAGTTCCGGGCATCATGGCTTCGCGCACGATCGAAAACGAGCGCGACCGCCGCATGACTATAATGACAACCACCTTCATTCCCTGCGGCGCAAAGCTGCCTGTTATCTCGATGATCACAACGGCGCTTTTCGGCGGCGCGTGGTGGGTAGCGCCGAGCGCGTATTTTATGGGCATGGCGGCTATAATAGTTTCGGGCATAATGCTCAAAAAGACAAAAATCTTCTCGGGTGATCCCGCTCCGTTTGTCATGGAGCTTCCCGCATACCACCTCCCGACATTAAGCAACATTCTGCGTTCAATGTGGGACAGAGGCTGGTCGTTTGTCAAGAAGGCAGGCACTGTTATCCTGCTCGCGTCTGTCATTATCTGGGCAGGCTCACACTTCGGCTGGACGAACGGCGTGTTCGGCTTCAGCACAGATATGGCGCTCGCGGACAGTATTCTCGGCAAAATCGGCGATGCAATCAAGTGGATATTCATTCCGCTCGGCTTCGGCAACAGCACAGCGAGCGTAGCGACTATAATGGGACTTATCGCGAAGGAAGAGATCGTCGGCGTATTCGGAGTACTCGACTTCATCAGCATGACAAAACTCTCGGCGTACTCCTTCCTGACCTTCAATCTTCTCTGCGCACCGTGTATTGCTGCTATGAGCGCAATCAGAAGAGAGATGAACTCAGCCGCGTGGACGGCATTTGCTCTCGCGTATCAGTGCCTGTTCGCTTACGCTGTGTCGCTGATGATCTATCAGCTCGGCTCGGCATTCTTCGGGAATATGAATCTTATCGGTCTTATCGCGGCGGTTATCGTGATGGCTCTCATCATTTACCTGCTCGTCAGACCTTACAAGGAACCGAAAAAGCTAAATGTAAAGCTCAAGTGAGGTATATATGGAATGGTTAGCTGCTAATTGGGGCACCATCGTTGTCGGCACGGCAGTCGCGGCGGTTTTAGCCCTGATAATTATAAACAGAGTAAAGAAGAAAAAACAGGGTCAGTCAACCTGCGGCTGCGGCTGCGCAAACTGCCCGATGAAAAATCAGTGCCATTAATTTTTCAGCCATATCGGTTTTCGGTATGGCTGTAATTATTTACCGAAAAATATTGACGTTGCTTCCGTATTTGTGTTATCATTGTTATATAAAGTGATTCGGAGGGGCGAATTATGGTCAAAAAGGCTTTTTCTGCCGTGCTGACGGTTCTTGCGCTTATCTGTTCCGCATTTTTGCCGTCGTTCGCGGCACAGAGCGGTAAAATTGACTTCAATAATCCCGATTTTATCCGCGGAATGGACATATCCTCCGTGCTTTCTCTTGAGCAGTCGGGCGTTAAGTTTTACGATGAAAGAGACAGCGAAAGCGACCTGTTCAAAATCCTCGCTTATCACGGGGTAAATTATATCCGCGTCCGCGTCTGGAACGACCCCTTTGACGGAAACGGCGCGGGCTACGGCGGCGGTAACTGCGACGTTCAGTCCGCGGCTGAAATCGGCAGACGTGCTGCAAAATACGGAATGAAGCTGCTTGTTGACTTCCATTATTCCGATTTCTGGGCTGACCCGAAAAAGCAGCAGGCGCCCAAGAAATGGCAGAATTATTCTTTATCGGAAAAATGCACCGCGCTTTATGATTTCACTCTGGATTCGCTGAACAAAATAAAAGCGGCAGGCGCGGATATCGGCATGGTGCAGATCG
>JAEEGL011794951.1_pt1 | contig 14923 bp, 10 predicted proteins | sample 9134231 | NCBI WGS metagenome assembly JAEEGL01 (sample SAMN16246548, study PRJNA631951) | gut metagenome | biome: gut microbiome; feature: rumen; material: fiber-attached | host: Bos | place: Iran: Karaj | collected 2018-10
GGACCACATCCTGACAGATGATAGGACCGGCATCAAGCTCAGCGGTTACATAGTGACTGGTAGCACCGATAATCTTGACACCACGGTCAAAAGCAGCCTGATACGGCTTGGCACCCACAAATGCAGGCAGGAATGAGTGGTGGATATTGATTATCTTATTGGGATATGCAGCAATCATTCGATCACCTATTATCTGCATATAGCGGGCAAGTACGATGAAATCTATATTGTTCTCCTTAAGGAGTTCCATCATGGCAGTCTCCTGTTCCAGCTTATTCTCTTTAGTAATGGGATATACATAATAAGGTATGCCGAACATATCGGCCACATGCTTCATATCTGGATGGTTACTTACAATCAGGGGTATATCCACGTTCCACTCACCTGCGCTGTAACGGGCCAGCAGGTCAAACAGGCAGTGTGACATCTTGGATACGAATATAGCCATGCGCGGTTTGGTATCGCTGTAGTAGAGGCGGAAATTCATATCATATTTCCTGGCATAGAGAGTACCGAAATAATCGGCAATCTTATCCTTGGGGATAAGGAAATTGTCAATATTCCACTCTATACGCATATTGAACACGTTCTCAACATGATCAACGAACTGTGCCAGATAAACCACATTACCGCGGTTCTCAGTTATGAAATTGGTTATGTCTGCAATGATTCCCGGTCTGTCGGGGCAGTGCAATAATAGTGTTACAGTCATTGTTAATGGTTTTTCAAGGCGCGAAATTACACAAAAAGGAATAATTTTTTATCAATATGACCTATAAAACAGATACAAAGGCATCCATTAATAAATAATCATTAACTTTACGGCATATTAGCAGCACACATGAACAACAGAAAATATTTTGAAGGGAAGGTAGCCATTGTCACCGGCGCAAGCTCAGGAATAGGACTGGCTACAGCAACATTGCTGGCCAAGTATCAGGCAAAAGTGGTTCTTGCCGCAAGATCTGAGGACAAGCTCAATGAACTATGCAAGGAACTATCACAATACACTGAAGTAATAAGTATAAAAACCGATGTCTCCATAGAGGATGACTGCCGTAATCTGATTGAGCAGACCATAAAAAGGTTCGGACGCATAGACATACTTATAAACAATGCCGGCATCTCCATGCGTGCCATGTTCAAAGACCTGGACCTCAACGTCATACGCCGTCTGATGGATGTAAACTTCTGGGGCACCGTCTATTGCACCAAATATGCCCTGCCCTTCCTTCTTGAATCAAAAGGCTCTATAGTTGGCGTTATCTCAACAGCCGGCTATAAAGGCCTGCCCGGCCGCACCGGCTACTCGGCATCCAAGTTTGCCATAAACGGTTTCCTGGACACACTCCGTTCAGAGCATCTTTATGATGGGCTTCACGTGATGATATATGCTCCCGGCTTTACGGCATCAAACATTCGCAAGACTGCTCTCATGGCCGATGGCAGCCAGCAGGGCGAGACTCCGCGTGAAGAGGGCAAGATGATGACCTCTGAGCGTGTGGCGGAGATAATGCTGAATCATATCCGCAAACGTTCCAGACGAGCCACGCTCACATTCACCAGCAAACTGTTGCTCATGCTGACCAGGCTGTTCCCCATCACGACAGACCACATGGAGTACTGGTACATGGCACGTGAGCCGGATTCACCCTTCAAGCGCCGCTCAGAGATCCTCAAAGAGAGAAAATCAAATCACCAAGCGTAGTTGAAGTTCAAAGTTAGGAACTCCTTGAACTGGCTGTAACCCATAAGATTACCATCCTTGTCAAGTTTACGCTTGACACTGTCATCAAAACGCCAGTGACAAAAGAACTGGAGTGACAGATACTTGGTAAGCCTGTAGTCTATGGTATTCTCCCAGTTGGCCTCAGTACCCTCATAACTCGTATAGAACTGAGCCTTGGATGTCCAGGTGAAATCCTCCAGGAATGTCCATTTGATGTTACCGTCAAAACGTGAACCCAAGGTGTATTTGAAGTTCTTGCCGGCGTCTATACCGAAATTGGTAGCGATGCTGTCAACACTCACGTATCGGCAGTTATAGGATAACGGAGACAACAATACTGAAAGCGTGATGTTCTTCTTCTTGAATTTGGGCTTATAGTCCATACCTATGGAAAGGTTTCCATAAACCGGCGCAAAGAATTTGGACTTCAGTTTTGTAGTAACCTTGGTGTCATAGACAGGCATGAACTGCGTATAGCCCTGGAATTGTGAAGAATAATACCAGTTCTCAAATGCTTTCAGGCCATACTTTGAAGTAAAGCGGATAAGGTCTTCATTTGTACGCAAGGTGGTTTTGTTATCAATCTCTGTCGTATAGAAACCAAGTTTCAGCTCCAGCTTGTTGTCAAAAGTTGTATTTTTCCTGGCATAATTTGCTTCTGTATTGATCTGCCCCAGAATGGAATGGTTGCTCTCACCGCCCTTATACCAGTTGTCAGAATAATAGCTCTGGGTATATTTGCCCTGGAAATTACCGAACACTTTCCAGTAGCGCTGTCTGGGAGCAGCCATATCCGGACTGCTCTCTATTGTAGGACGACGCCCTCTTGCCTTCACATCCAGTTGAATACCAGTCACCATATCCTCGGATATCGGTATCACAGTCTGCACACCCATGAGTTCCTCTTCAGTCATTCTTACCAGTTCCGGATGTTCCAGATACACCTTGGCCAGAGTCTCGTCAATCATTCTGGCAAGCGTACGCTCAGAGACATCGCCTATCGGTTCAAGCGGCAAAAGGTCATCCTTTCTGTTTTGCTCTGCCGGATCCGGGGTTACAGTTTCCGATATGGCAGACCCGTACATCACTATCGGCATAAACAGCCTGAAATACATCGGATTATCAGAGATTTCTTCATTAATCACATCCGATCCATGCTCAAAAAAGGATGTCAAAGAATCAAGGTGAGCCTTGAATTTCTCAGACGTGACTAAAGTATCGGGAAATGCCGATTTGAACGGATTCGACACTTCCTGAGCAATGGTTGTAATTGACAATATCAGTAATGCGGCAATCGCAAAACCTCTCTTCATATGCCTTTTCATAAGGTGCAAGTGCAAAAATACAATAAATTATCGTACCCCGCCCGCACTCGCTCAATATATTTTGTACCTTTGCGTTCCGTAACGAATAATAGCATTTCAAAGTGGACAGAAGAACTTTATTTGGCTTGATACTTATCCCCTTAGTGTTAGTATTGGTAATGCTTTGGTCCGGTAACAACCAGAAAAAAAACGCAGACAAGACAGCACAGTACGAGCAGAAAATAGATGAGGCAAAATCATCAGACGCAGCACTGTCTGCACAGGAAAACACCGATGCTGCAACCGCCTTGCAGCAGGATTCACTGTCTCCCCTTTTCCCTGCCTTGAACGGCACTGAGACCACGACGATCCTTGACAACGGGTTAGTAAAGATAGGCATCTCCTCAAAAGGAGCAGCACCATGTTCTGCCCAGCTCTATAATTATAAGGATCAGAAGGGAGGAGATGTTGTACTCTTCAGCCAGGATGAGATAAGTCTCAATTTCAAGATAGACGGCAAGAATCAGAATATCCAGAGCAAAGACCTCTATTTTGAGACAATCAGGAACGGCTCCAATTCCGTTACCATGCGTCTCAACACCAACGGTTACGGTCATCTGGATTTCATTTACACACTGCTTCCTGAGAGTTACATGCTCAACCTTGACATAAAGGCTGCAGGCATGGATAACTTCTTCTCATCAAACCTCAACACACTTGCCGTAGATTGGATACAGAACCTGCGTCAGCAAGAGAAGGGATTTGAATTCGAGCAGCGTTATACCACTCTCACCTACAAGCGCAATGACAAGAACAAGTCAAAAGTATTCAATATCGCCCCTGCCACCAAGAAATCAACAAAAGCCTCTTCTGACACAGTTGAGGAGCCTTTGGATTGGGTTGCATACAAGAGCCAGTTCTTCTCATGCATCATGATTGCCTCCGGAACATATAACGGAGGAGCACAGCTGTCTGGTGTATCATACGCCAAAGGCATAGGTTACATGAAGAAGCTCATGGCAAAAACCAGCACATCTTTTGACCCGACAGGAAGTGAGCCCACTCAGTTCCAGTTCTACATCGGACCAAACGATTACAAGATCCTTAAGCAGAACAGCAAACTGGCACACGGCGACCACAAAATCAGGCTGAACCGCGTCTTTGACCTGGGTTGGCCGGTAGTCCGTGAAGTGAACCGTTTCCTTATCATACCTCTGTTCAACCTGCTTTCCAAGTGGAACCTGAATATGGGCATCGTGATACTGCTCATGACCATCATCGTGAAGCTGCTGGTTATGCCTGCACAGATCAAGTCATACATGTCATCCGCCAAGCAGCGCGCCCTCAAGCCTTATGTAGATGAGGTGGCTGCCAAATATCCCAAGCCTGAGGATGCAATGAAGAAGCAGCAGGAAACCATGGCCGTTTATAGCAAGTACGGCGTAAGCCCCATGGGAGGTTGTCTCCCGATGCTTATACAGATGCCTGTCTGGACCGCATTCTTCTTCTTTGTACCGAATGCCATTGAATTGCGCCAGCAGAGTTTCCTCTGGGCAACAGACCTCACGGGATTTGATGACCTGATCAGATGGAACAACAACATACCTTTGATTGGTGACCACCTGAGCATATTCTGCTTACTGTTCTGCGTCACCAACATCATCAATACCATCTATTCCATGCAGCAACAGCAGATGGCTCCAGGCCAGGAGGAGAGCATGAAGGCAATGCGCTGGATGTCATACCTCATGCCAGTATTGTTCTTCTTCATGTTCAACAACTACTCATCAGGTCTCTGCTATTACTACTTCATATCTGGTCTGGTAGGTATCATAACCATGATCTGGCTGCGTCGTTCAACAGATGAGAAAGCCATTCTGGCTAAACTGGAAGCCGATTATGAGGCCAGCCGCAATGACCCCTCCAAGCGCAAGCAAGGCGGAAGCAACATGATGGCCCGTCTGGAGGCTCTTCAGAAAGAGCAGGAAAGACTGCTGAAACAGCAGCAGAAGAAGAATTGAAGAACAGGAAGTGAGAATTCTCACTTCAACCATCTGTCCAGCCAATTGAAATAGGTTCTCTGCCACAGGACTCCGTTCTGTGGCTTATTTACCCAATGGTTCTCATCAGGGAACAGCAACAGTTCTGCCGTAACGCCACGCAGTCTTGCAGCTTGGAACGCTGATATAGCCTGTGAGTAAAGTACACGGTAATCCTTCTCACCATGGATGCAAAGGATCGGTGTGTCCCATTTGTCGGCAAAAAGATGCGGTGACGTGGCGTATGTCCTCTCAGTCACTTCATTCTTTTCCCAATAGGGTCCGCCCATATCCCAATACGGGAACCACATCTCCTCTGTCTCCAGGAACTGCTGCTCAAGATTGAAGATGCCGTCATGTGCGATGAAGCACTTGAACCGGCCATCGTGATGACCGGCAAGCCAATAGACGGAATATCCGCCAAAGCTGGCTCCTACACAACCCAGACGTTCCTTATCTACGTACGGTTCATTGCTTATGTCATCAATTGCAGATAGCAGGTCACTCATGCACTGCCCGCCGTAGTCTCCGCTTATATCCTCAAGCCACTTCTTTCCGAATCCAGGCAGTCCTCTGCGGTTGGGAGCAACAATTATATAGCCATTGTCTGCCATGATACGGAAGTTCCATCGGTAGCTCCAGAACTGGGAAACCATATTCTGAGGTCCACCCTCACAGAACAACAACGTTGGATATTTCTTGGTTTCATCAAAGTCAGGCGGGAATACGACCCATGCCAGCATATCCTTGCCGTCAGAGGTCTTCACTACGCGCGCATCAACCCTGATATTATTCAACTGACTGAATATATGATCATTCTCATGCGAGAGTTTCTCAGCAAGTCCGCGTCTTATGTCAACCAGATAAATCTCAGTTGCAAACCGCATTGACTGACGCGTTACAAGAAGGTTCCTGTCATCTGTCCACACCAATGAATTGTAATCACATACATCATCATTGATTGTCAGGATATTACCGTTAAGATCAGCAGAGAACAGTGACATACGTCCCTGCCATGAGCCTATGAAAAATAGGTAGTCCCTCTCCTGGGCCCAAATGAAATTATCCACATTGCTGTCAAAGCCATCTGACACGGACCATTTGCTGTAATCCTCCAGATCCATTACATAGAGACGGTTGATATCGCTCTCATAACCGTCACGCTCCATGCTCTGCCAAGCAATGAAACGGCCGTCGGAACTGAACTTGGGGTTAATATCATAACCCATATTCTTATCCTCTGCTCCATCCAGCTTGCACAGATTAATGGTCTTGCCACTCTCTATATTATATAGGTATATATCTGAATCCGTGCTCTTGGAATACTCCGCCCCAACCTTCTTACGGCAGGTGTAAGCGATGTTCTTTCCATCCGGACTCCAGGCGAACTGCTCTATCCCGCCAAACGGCAGCATCGGGCTTTCATATGGTTCGCCTTCAAGCAGGTCAATTGCATCGGCCGCAATCTTATTGCCGTCAAAAGCTGAAACAAACGGATGAGGCACAGATGTGGTCCAGCTGTCCCAGTGACGGAACATAAGGTCATCGGCTATCATACCGGAAGCCTTGGGAAGGTCATCATACTGTTTCTCTTTTACCAGGGGATTGGGAACACTCATGACAGTAAGCACGTGACTCATGTCCGGAGAGAAGAGGAATCCCTCAATGTCACGTTCTGCCGATGACAGCATCTTGCGGTGTTTTCCATTGACATCCATGCACCATATCTGCTGTATTCCGTCTTTGGCTGAAAGGTATGCTATGTGCTCATTATCCATCCATGCCGGGCTGTGTTCCGATACAGCCGTTCCGGTGAGCAGCTTCACGTTACTGCCATCACTGTTCATCACATATATCACAGTATGGCTGGCGTTCTCCTCAACGCTGTAATAAGACACCTGATACGCAATCTTTGACCCGTCCGGTGATACAGCAACATCCGCAATCCGGCCTAAAGCCCACAGCGCCTCCGGCGTAAGACGTCCGTTCTCTATCTGAATATCACTCTTTCCGATGTTTACCTTACTGTCATCTTTCTTTACCATCATAAGCAACAAAAACGTAAAAACTGCAGCAAATGCCACGATGAATGCTTTGAATCGCCTGTTATCCATTACTGATTGAATGTTTGAAATGCGAATATATCATTTATTATCGACAAATAGGTAAGGGTTATTTGTTATCTTCGCGGAAAATAAGCTATATGTCATTTGCCTCTCTTATCATATCATTTCTGGTTGCGGCGCCGTTCAACATGGCCTCCAAGCCTGTTACGACGGCCAGCGACATACAATTGTCAGCCCCCGATACAGCTACCTTGACATTTGACCTGAACATATCTGAAGGCTGGCATGTATATTCCACATCACTGCCGTCCGGTGGCCCCATCAGTGCCGAGATATCATTTGAACAGATTCAGGGAGCCGAGCCCGTAAGAGATCTGCAGTTCATCGGTAATGAACAGGAAAGTGACGATCCCGTTTTCAACATGAAAGTCAGGTTCTTTGAGCATAGAGTACGCTTTATACAGAAACTGCACATATCCAGCCCTGATTGGCTCATAGAAGGTTATCTCACATATGGAGCCTGCAATGACACGCAATGCCTCCCGCCTCAACGCATAGAATTCAGCCACAGCGGTACTGCTCAGAATGCCGTTACTGACGCCTACCTACAACAGACAGACCTTTCTGAACTGGAAGGTTTTGATTCTGCCACCTGGGCCCCGGTCCAGATCAAGGAACAGACAGACCCAAGCCAAGGGCGTTCCTTATGGGGATTGTTCCTGACCAGTTTCCTGGGTGGCCTGCTTGCTCTTCTTACACCATGTGTCTGGCCTGTAATTCCTATGACTGTAAGTTTCTTCCTTAAACGCTCGTCATCCCCCAGAAAGGCATTAAGGGACGCTATCCTTTATGGTTTCTCCATCATAGCCGTCTATGTGGCAATCGGCCTGGCCATTACACTCATTTTCGGCGCCAACGCCCTCAACGCCTTAGCCACGAATGCCATAGTAAACATCATATTTTTCCTGATGCTTGTGGCGTTTGCCCTCTCCTTCTTTGGATTGTTTGAGATAACCCTACCCTCCGGCTGGAGTACCGGGACTGACCGCAAGGCAACAGCCAAAGGCCTGGGAGGCATCTTCTTCATGGCTCTCACGCTAACCCTTGTCTCATTCTCCTGCACCGGCCCCATAATAGGATTCCTCCTGGTTGATGCCGCTTCAACAGGCAGTATCCTGGCACCTACTGTAGGTATGCTCGGATTCTCAGTGGCAATGGCCATACCGTTCGCACTCTTTGCCATGTTTCCAGGATGGCTGCAGTCTCTGCCCAAATCCGGCGGATGGATGGAGAAAGTGAAGGTTACGCTTGGGTTCATAGAGCTGGCATTCTCGCTTAAATTCCTATCGGTAGCTGACATGGCATACGGCTGGGGCATACTGCCACGTGACCTGTTTGTCCTCTTATGGATTCTTATGGCTCTTTTCCTTGGACTCTACCTGTTAGGGGTATTCGGAAAGAAGAAAAACGGTAAAAGGAAGAAAACCGGCATAGCCGGCATCATAACGGGGGTAGCGTCACTTGCTTTTGCAGCTTGGCTGATACCCGGCATGTGGGGAGCTCCGCTCAAAGCCATAAGTGCTTTCACACCCCCCATGAACACACAGATATTCGGACGCGGCACACAGATAGTTGAGCCGCAGTTTACTGACTACAATGAAGCCCTGCAAGCCTCTTCAGAAACAGGCAAACCTTTACTTATTGATTTTACAGGCTATGGTTGCGTAAACTGCCGTAAGATGGAGGCCTCCGTCTGGACAGATCCAAGAGTGTCAGAAATAATAAATAAACGGTATATACTTGTTTCGCTGTTTGTTGATGACAAGACGCCGCTCAGACAACCCGTTTCAATTATTGAAAACGGCACAAAAGCAAAAATCCGCACAGTGGGTGACAAATGGAGCCTGCTCCAACGCTACAAGTTTGGCGCCAACGCCCAACCATTCTACGTTGTTGTGGATTCTGAAGGCCGGTTGATCAAGGGATCTTATAGCTTTGATCCGGATGCGGAGAAGTTCTATAGATTTTTAATTGAAAATTGAAAATTGAAAATTGAAAATTGAAAATTGAAAATCTAAATCTTATCTCTTCTCGCGCTTGATGACTTTCTTTTTGCGGACAGACCAGCCGAAAAAGCCTTTGGGGTTTGAAATGTCAAAGTATTCCCCGTGGGTATAGGCTATCAGATCCATTGCAGCCATGTCAAGCTTGTCATTCTCATCAATGTATTTCTCATCCACAAGGACATTGACAACCTCAGCCAGGAACATATCATGTGATCCGAGAGGACGTATATCCACCACTCTGCACTCTATGGAAACGGGCGACTCCTCTACTGTAGGAGCAACTACAATCTCTGCCTTGCCAGGTGTGATGCCGGCCTCCTTGAATTTGTCAATGTCACGACCTGAGCGCACTCCGCAGAAATCAGTGGCACGGGCCAGAGCCTTTGTCGTGAGGTTTATGACAAAACAGCCGTTACGCTTGATAATATCGTATGAATGACGCTCCGGACGGATTGACACATAACACATCGGGGGATTGCTGCATACAGTACCTGTCCATGAAACGGTCAGGACATTATACTCATCGGGAGTTGCGCCACAGCTCACCAGTACGGCGGGCAGCGGATAGATCATCGTACCTGGTTTGAAACTCTTTTTCATTTGTCAGATTGTGTCAGTTTACGGAATACAGAAGGCGTTGGCAATGTGAAACGCATCTGCTCGCCGGTTACAGGATGTATGAATGACAGGCGGTAATTATGCAGCATGAGACGGCGTACAGGATTGGTCTCTGCACCGTATTTCATATCACCGGCAATGGGGCAACCCATCTCTGACATATGTACCCTGATCTGATTCTTCTTACCTGTAAATATCTCCACGTCAACAAGAGCGTAACGTCCGCGCGTCTGCAGCACTCTGTAATGAGTTACAGCCAGACGGCCCACACTCTCGTCATTTGTGGAATGAACTCTCAAATGCTCATTCTGGGTAAGCAGGCTCTCTATAGTATCTTCCACACGAGGAGGAATATTCTCGGTAACACAGATATACTTACGTTCCTTTACATAAAAATCCCAATTGGCACGCAGCTCTGTCATCAGATCCTCATTCTTTGCAAAAATAAGTATGCCTGATGTGTATTGGTCAAGTCTGTGACACACATATAGTTCTGCATCAGGATTATCATGACGGACATAATCCCTGATTATATGGAATGCATTCTTTTCACGACTGGTGTCATTGGCAACAGAAAGCAGCCCGGAAGCTTTCTCAATCACTATAATCCACTGATCCTCAAACAAGACCTTGACTTGAGGATTGTTGAACTTATAAAAAGAACGTCCGAAATTGACTTCAACCTTATCACCAGGATACAGGGGTGTATCAAATTGCGTAACGGCAGAACCTTTAATGGCAACATGCTTGTATTTAAGCATTGATTTGACCTCAGTCTTGCTCAAACCAGACAACGATGAAAAAAGAAACGGCAGGAGCGTCGTCTCTTCATTCACCTCATAACTCTTTATGTTATCAGCAGTAAATAACTTTCTATTACCTTTTTTTAATGTCATATCATTATAAGTTGATGCAAAAATAAGAAAAAAAGTCTGTAATTTTTGGTAATTACCTAAGAGGACATTATCTTTGCTACGTGTTTTTCATGGTATTAGATTTTATTTCAAGGGAAGCGGAACTGTGAAGTCCCGCTTCCCTGCTTTTTTATTTGTAACAAATCTCAAGTCTGCCGACCTGAATGCATCACCCGATCATACAAAAACATCGTTTTTTGTGCTTTTTTTTTCTTTAAATGTTCGTTTTTTATCCCAGATAAGCAATAATTATTCCCAAATCGTAAATAATTGCGTTTTCCACATAAATTTCTCCTCAAAAGTTTTTTTCTAACAAGTATTTGAAGTTACATTTGTAACGCAAACAAGGAGAGAAGATTGGTTGTGAAACCGGTTCATCTAAATTTCAATTATTGGAAAAGGACTATTGAGAACGAGAGACCCGCTGTGCAGCGAGTCTCTTGTTTTTTTTATCACATAGAGTTACCAACCCCATCCCCTATAGCAAGAACCGCCTCAAACTGCCTTGACACGGCATCATAAAGACGTTCCATCAATATCGGCTTGGCAACAAAGTCATTCGCACCCAGACTCAAAGCCCTCTCGATACTGTCATTGGTATTGAGCGCGGAGACCACCACAATTCTCATTGACGAATACTCGGGGTTCTCACGAACCTTACTGATCACCTCATAGCCGTTCAATACCGGCATCATAAGATCCAGGAGCAGCAAAGCCGGCTTACTCTCTGCTATCTTCTCAAGCGCCTCCTGCCCATTCAAGGCCGTAACGACATTGAAATTATATCTGGAAAGCATCTTTTTCAGCATAACCAGATTCAGCTCGATATCATCGGCCAACAAAACCGTATAGGCAGACAAATCAGCATCCAAGATATTATACACCCCCATATCCGACAAAGTTTATGAAGTCTTCCTTCGTTTAGCCATCTCAGAGTACCGGTCCTTCCAGATCTTAGGCGTCACACCCGTCAATTTGCTGAACGTAGTATTAAAAGCGGAAGCACCGGAGAAACCGCAGGCAAGAGCTATATCCTTCTGCGTCACATCACCATGTCCCAGAATATACAGCTCTGCATAATCAATCCTGAGCATATTAAGATAACTCATGAAAGACATCCCATAGGTACGCTCCATATAATCACCCAGTTTTACCTTTTCCACCCCAAGCCATTCCGCCGCATGGGACAGTGAAAGATCGCGTCTCAAATACGTCTTCTGTTCCAGCATGAACCGTTCAAACTCAGAATCAAAAGATTCGCCAAGAGGCTCATCGTAGAAAGCATCGGCAAAATCCACCGGTGGTATATTCACAGGCGAGCCGGAGACGACAACCCCCTGAGCAGCAGAAGAAGGTTCAGAATAACCACCACTTTCAGAAACATCCGCTACGGCAGCCGTAGAAGGAGCAGCCGTATCAGGATAGCCACCGAACCTCATAGATTTAAACAAGCCTTTGAGAGACTGTTTTTCCTGTTGCCCCGCGGTTCCCACAAAAGCAATCAACGACAAGAGGGAAGCAAGGAACAGACATGCAGAAACAGTCATAAGCACACTGTTCACATAACACCGCCTGCCAAGCAAGAGAGCAGGGATAATGGTAAGCAGAATGATAACAGTAAGGAAATACTGAACCGGAACGATCTCACACCTCTGACCCTTGAAAAAGAATCCGAAGACATTCCTGGGCCTGCATGTCCCGTTTATTGCGCAAGCCATCATATTGGTAGCAAACAGCAAGAAACACATAATCAGGAATGTTCCGAAAACATACGTATAACAGGCATAGAAAACAACCTGACTCTTATTCTCCATAAACGCGAACACAGGCCCCTGAAGAGTATTGGAATACAGAAACAGCCTTACACAATCCTCAAAGCCTGCTGAAAATACCGACTCCACACCGACAATAAAATGCAGAACCGGAAGAATGCAACAAAATCTATAGAAATAGCCCGATGCCTTCTCCCCGCGACACTCTTTAATATACGAGATAAAACAGGGAACTATAGCCAACGCACAAACCTGTTCAAACAAGGTGAAATGAAGCATAAGCCTTGATTCAGGATCGGCCGAAAGGAATCCGAAAAGAAAAAACAGAGACAAAACGGCGATAAAGCGCCTTGCCTTCTTAAAAACATCATTCCGCGGAGCGAAAAAAAGGTACGCCAGAAACCAGAAAAAACCAGCCAGGCATGGAATCAAAATCAGCAGAGACTGTATACGCATTTAAATCCGCTTATCGTTTTGTCCGACAAAGATATACAACTTTATTCAAGTATTGAAAAACAATTCAGAAAATAATTTTAAAAAATATTTCAAAGCACCATATTCTAGCACCAGAGCCCCGTCAGGCAACGTTTTAATTGCAAATTAGCAAGCCATTGACTAATTTTGCAGAAAGAAAAAGAAAATGAGCATAACCAGAATTCTTTTTATCTGCCACGGCAATATCTGCCGCTCTCCCATGGCAGAATTCATTTTCAAGGACCTGCTCAGGTCACGTGGCCTTGAAGACCGGTTTTACATAGAATCAGCAGCCGTCTCCACGGAGGAAATCGGCAATTCCATCTACCCGCCAGCCAAGCGTTGCCTCAATGCACACGGTATTCCTTTTGACAAAAACAAAACCGCACGGCAGATAACACGTGCGGATTATGACCGGTTTGACCTGATAATCTATATGGACCGTATGAACCTGCGCTGGCTCAGGTACATCATTCCGGATGATCCGCAAAACAAGTTCAAACTGTTGATGTCATATACCGGACGCGACCGTGACGTGGCCGACCCATGGTACACCGGAGATTTTGAAACCACTTTCAAAGACATAACGGAAGCCTCGCGAATGCTACTACAAAACATTATTATTGAGGATTAATAACATGTTAATTACATTGTTCAAAAAAAATACTTAATTTTGGCGCACGAAAACAAAAAAAACGAATAGTCAACAAACATTAATCTCAACTTATTAAATTCAAATGAAAAAACTTTCAACAATCGCTCTCATTGCGCTTACAGTACTGATGAGTGCATGTGGTCAAAAAGACCCGGGTCTGAAGGACGCCTACAAAAACTATTTCAAGATTGGTGTTGCCGTTACCCCGCGTAACATCACCGATTCACTCCAGGCTTCAATTGTCCTCAAGGAGTTCAACAGCGTTACTGCTGAGAACTGCATGAAACCCGGTGAGATTCACCCCCAGCCCGGCGTATGGAATTTTGCTCAGGCTGACGCTATCGCAAACTTCTGCCGTGAGCACGGCATCAAGATGCGTGGTCACTGCCTTGTATGGCACAGCCAGTTCGCCAACTGGATGTTTAACAAGTATGACGAGAACGGCAACCAGGTTGTAGAGCGTGACGAGAACGGCGATACCATTTGGGTAGAGCAGCCCGCTCGTGGCGGATTCGGCGGCTTTGGTGGCGGCTTTGGTGGTTTCGGTGGCTTTGGTGGCGGTGCTCCTCAGGGCGGTCAGCGTCCGCAGGGTGCTCCTCAGGGTGGCCAGCGTCCTCAGGGTCAGGGCGGCTTCGGTGGCTTCGGCGGCCAGCGTCCTCAGGGTCAGGCTCAGGGCCAGGCTCCACAGATGACCAAGGTTCCCAAGTATGCTAAGGCAACCAAGGAGGAGTTCTATGATTCACTCCGTGCTCATATCAACGTTGTAATCAACCGTTACAAGGACGTTGTATACTGCTGGGACGTTGTAAACGAGGCTATGAGCGATGACAACAATCCTAATGCTACTTACGAGCAGTCATTCCGTAGGTCAACCGCTTATCAGCTCTGCGGTGACGAGTTCATCCTCAAGGCATTCCAGTTCGCTCATGAGGCTGATCCCAACGCTACTCTGTTCTACAATGACTACAGCGCTTGGACTCCTGCCAAGAGAACTTACATCTACAACATGGTTAAGAAGCTTCAGGCTGAGGGTGCTCCTATCACCGGTATCGGTATGCAGGGTCACTACAACATCTATGATAACCCCACCATCGAGGACTTCGAGAAGGCTATCCAGATGTATCTTGAGCTGGTTGACGATATCCAGATCACCGAGTTCGACGTTCGTATCAACCACGAGGCCGGCGGTCAGCTCCAGTTCAGCCGTGGCGAGGGTCAGGTTCTCACCGATTCTATCGCTCAGCTGCAGATGGCCAAGTATGACGAGCTCTTCAAGGTTCTGCGCA
>JAEEGL012860276.1_pt1 | contig 14923 bp, 4 predicted proteins | sample 9134231 | NCBI WGS metagenome assembly JAEEGL01 (sample SAMN16246548, study PRJNA631951) | gut metagenome | biome: gut microbiome; feature: rumen; material: fiber-attached | host: Bos | place: Iran: Karaj | collected 2018-10
TCCCAGTCCTGGAAACGCTTCTGTTCCGGGTCGAACATCTCCTCCCGAAAACATTCTCTTTTCCCGAAGATCGTCTGGGTGCTCATGAGGTTCTTCGGCAGCAACTGTTCGTATTCGATCTTCCCTTCCTCTACGCCTTCGAGATAGTCTGTCAGCAGCCCCTCTCCGAGATAACGTGCACAGGTACAGAAGACGACGTCCGCATCATTCTTCTGCAGAAAAGCCAGCTGTTTCTCCAGCTTCTCCGGCAGCCATTCGTCATCGGAATCCTGAAAGGCGATATAGTCCCCCTTCGCGTTCATGATCCCGGTATTCCTCGCAACGCAGGCGCCGCCTTTCTCTTCCAGACGCAGATACCTCACCCGTTTATCCGGATGGTTTTTCAGATATTCTTCTGTCCCGTCATCGGACAGATCGTCCACCACGAGGACTTCGATGTCGGTACAGGTCTGCGCAAGCACGCTGTCGAGTGCCCGTTCCAGCAGTTTTCTTCGATTGTAAGTAGGGATAACGACGCTGATCATGATCTGCTCCTTTTCTTCCCCTCTATTATACACGGAAGCAACAGGGGGATGTGGTATCATATACATGTTGGAGGAGACGCTTATGAAAGGTATCATACTCGCCGGAGGATCCGGCACCAGACTTTATCCCCTCACCAAAGTCACATCCAAACAGCTATTGCCGATATACGATAAACCGATGATCTACTACCCGATGTCCGTGCTCATGAATGCCGGTATCCGGGACATCCTGATCATCTCCACACCGCAGGATCTCCCGCGTTTCCGGGAACTTCTCAAGGACGGAAGCCAGTTCGGAGTTTCCCTCTCCTACGCCGAACAGCCGTCTCCGGACGGACTGGCGCAAGCCTTCATCATCGGAGCGGACTTCATCGGGGACAACAACGTCGCGATGGTCCTCGGCGACAACATTTTCTCCGGCCACGGGCTCAAGAAGAGACTCAAAGCCGCGGTAAAGAACGCGGAGGAAGGCAAAGGAGCCACGGTCTTTGGTTACTATGTCGATGACCCATGGCGCTTCGGTATCGTCGAATTCGATAAGGAAGGACGGGCTGTCTCCATCGAAGAGAAGCCGGAACACCCGAAGTCCAACTACTGCGTGACCGGATTATACTTCTACGACAACCGTGTCGTCGAATACGCAAAGAACCTGAAACCATCCCCTCGGGGAGAACTCGAGATCACCGATCTCAACCGGATCTATCTCGAAAACGGAGATCTCAACGTCGAACTGCTGGGTCAGGGCTTCACCTGGCTCGATACCGGGACCCACGAATCCCTGGTCGACGCGACAAACTTCGTCAAGACCGTGGAACAGCATCAGCACCGCAAGATCGCCTGTCTGGAGGAGATCGCCTACCTGAACGGCTGGATCACCAGAGAAGAAATACAGAAAACAGCCGATGAGCTGAAGAAGAACCAGTACGGCCAGTATCTTCAGGATGTCATCGACGCCAAATACAGAGACGAACTGAGGTAATTTATGAACATACTCGTTACCGGCGGTGCCGGATTTATCGGAAGCAATTTCATCTTCCACATTCTGAACCATCACCCGGAAGACCGGGTCATCTGTGTCGACAAGCTCACCTATGCGGGCAATCTCTCGACACTGGCTCCGGTCATTGATCGTCCGGACTTTGTCTTCTACAAGACCGATATCTGCGACCGCAACGGGATCTACGAGATCTTCGAGAAGGAACGCCCGGATATCGTCGTCAACTTCGCCGCGGAATCTCATGTGGACCGCAGCATCGAAAATCCGTCCGTCTTCCTCGAGACCAACATCCTGGGTACCTCCGTGCTCATGGACGCCTGCCGGAAATACGGGATCACGAGATACCATCAGGTATCGACCGATGAAGTCTACGGAGACCTTCCGTTAGATCGTCCGGATCTTTTCTTCACTGAAGAGACGCCGCTGCACACTTCTTCTCCGTATTCCTCTTCCAAGGCGGCTGCAGACTTACTGGTACTGGCCTATCACCGCACTTACGGTCTCCCGGTCAGCATCTCCCGCTGTTCCAACAACTACGGTCCGTATCACTTCCCGGAGAAGCTCATCCCGCTTATGATCATCAACGCCTTACACGATAAGCCGTTACCGGTCTATGGGGAAGGCATCAACGTCCGTGACTGGCTCTATGTCGAAGACCATTGCAAGGCCATTGACCTGATCATCCGCAAGGGAAGAGTTGGAGAAGTATACAACGTCGGCGGACACAACGAGATGAGAAACATCGACATCGTGAAACTCATCTGTCAGAAGCTGGGCAAGCCGGAATCCCTGATCACCTACGTGACCGACCGCAAGGGACACGACATGCGTTACGCGATCGATCCGACCAAGATTCACAACGAACTCGGATGGCTGCCGGAGACGAAGTTCGCCGACGGCATCGATAAGACCATCGCCTGGTATCTCTCCCACGAAGACTGGTGGAGACCGATCATCTCCGGAGAGTATCAGAACTACTACGAACAGATGTACGGAAACCGATAAATCAGGAGCGTGTATGAACGTCGATATCATTTGTCCTCTCTATGAAGCCGAATCCTATCTGCGTGATCTGCACGCTTCTTTTCTCATGCAGGAAGATGTGTCTCTCCATGAGATCCGCTACGTCCTGACCCGTTCCAAAGACCATACTGAAGCGATCCTGCAGACACTGGATCATTGCACATACCATGTGATCGAAAAGAAGGACTTCTCCCACTCCCTCACCCGGGAGAAGGAAGCCTTCTTCTCAAAAGCCGATCTCCTCGTCTTCGTCTCTCAGGACATCCGGATCAAAGATACCCGCTGGCTCTCCCGTCTGATCGATCCGCTGATCAAAGGAGAGGCGGAAGCTTCCTTCAGCCGTCAGATCTGCGATGAGGAATGCATCGAGAAATACATCCGGGAAAAGAACTACCCTGCCGTTTCCCGTGTTGTCTCGAAAGAAGACATCCCATCCCTGGGTCTCGACACCTTCTTCTTCTCCGATGCCTCTTCCGCTGTAAGAAGAGATATCTTTATCTCCCTTAACGGATATGATCAGAAAGATTTCATGATGAATGAAGACATGTATCTCGCCTACAAGCTCATACAGGCCGGATACCGCATTAAATACTGTGCAGACTCTGAGATATTCCATTATCATAAACAGTCCCTGAAAGCCCTGTATTCACGCTACAAAGCCACAGGGAAATTCTTCAAAGAAAATCCTTACCTCAATGAGTATGGAACGAATAAGTCCGGAGCTTCCCTGGCCTTCCATGTGCTGAAGAGTGCGATCAGGGAAGGAAACGCCAAGATCATTCTGGAATGGCTCCCGAACATGGCTGCCCGCTATCTCGGGATGAAGGCGGGACAGAGAGTATAGATATCCGTACGGATGAAGAAAAGAAAAGGCCGTTCTCGTGAACGGCCTTTTGTGTTGAATGATGCGATCTCTCTATCTCTTTCCGATAACGGCATCAGCAGGCAGATGGAAGATCGCGCGTACGGAGTCATCCGGGATCCGGCCATCTCCTCCGGTCACATATCCCTTCGTAATGGAGAAGGAAGTCGTGTACGTGAACGCCCAGAGCTCACTGCCCGGTCTGGTCAGCAGCACCGGAGCTTTCAGCGCGTATCCGAGAGGTCCGGCGCAGAGGCCGTCCGCATATCCGTGGGAGTACGCCAGGATCGCGATATCCCGCTTCCCGAAGAATTCCGCTGCGATATAAGCTGAGGTCTCGAATCTGTCTTTCCCGGTCAGCCGAAGCGGCCGGCTGTACGTTTTCACTTCTTCTTCGATCTCCGCGGATACCGCGCCTGTTCCGCCGAGGATGTAGAGATGATTGGAGGCGTGTGCCGCCAGGAAGGCTTTCTGGGCTTTATTGAGAGAGGTGTTCTGTCCGTTGACCAGCAGCATCGGTCTCCCGGCAGCGCTGGCGGATAAGGCATCGGCGAAGTTGGTTCCGGAGCAGATCAGGATGTCTTCATTCGTGACCCCTGCTTCTTTTAAGATCTCCAGGTTCGTATCGTATCTCGTCTTTCCCGATAATCTCTTCGGAGTGACCTTCAATCCGGCCAGGGCAGCTTCGGATACGGCACCTGTTCCTCCCAGAACATAGACGGTTCCTCCGTCCTTGAGATTGGCATTGATATAGGCGTTGATCTTGGAGGCGTTCTTATCGTTGGTGAGCAGGATCGGAGCATTCTTCTTCGCAGCCAGGTATCCTCCGCCTAAGGCGTCGGCGAAGTTTTCGCCGGTCGCAAGTATCACGGCATCAAATTGTTTCATGCCCAGCACGGATCTCAGTTCTTCCGCTGCTTTGAGAGAGGTGTCATAGCGGGTCTTCCCGGAAAGACGGATGACGTCGGAAGCGACCGGTTCCGGGGTGTCCTTTTTCTTTACGGTCACCGTGCAGGAAGCAGTCTTTCCTCCGTCCCTCGTCGTAACGGTGATCACAGCCGTTCCTTCCTTAAGGGCGGTGACCTTTCCGGAAGCATCGACGGTTGCCACAGAACTGTCTGATGAAGACCAGGTAACGGTCTTATCGGCTGTATTCTCCGGAAGGACAGTCGCTTTCAGAGTGGAGCTTTCCCCTTCCGTCAGGGTCAGAGCAGTCTTATCGAGGGAAACAGAGCTGACGCCACTCGGATATTCGATGTCTGCTGTGAAATATACTCCTCCTCCTTTCGGAACGAGGAGATAGAACTTTCCGTTTTCATCCTTGTCAAGGAGTTCGCCATTATTATATGCGGCTGTGATCACTCCCCCTTCCGTCTGCGGTTTCAGGGAAACATAATCCCCTTCATGTGCAACGTAATAGCGATCGTTGATCAATTCCAGAGGATCACCGTTCTTATCGACAGGTGTGAAATACTGTCCGGCTTTCATGCGGAAAAACATGATGTAGTTGATCGATTTCTCGAATTCCTCATTGTAGGAGTAATCCGCTTCATTGGTACCGAACAGCGTATCATAATCCCCTTCCATGGCGACATGCCCTTCTGCATTCGGAATGACTTTCCATACGGCTATTCTGTATGTTCCGCCTGTCCCGAAGGAAGTGTCTTTTGAGATACCGATCGTTCCTCCGGAAACCGTTCCCAGAACAAGGACATCAGCGTTAAGTCCTGAATACGTCGCATCTCCTTCCGAGATCCCGACACGCAGCCCTTCTCTTCCTCCTTCGATATTCCCATATACAGTCACCTTTACCGAGGATTCCGGATCCGTTTTGACCGCAAGGCCGTCGCACGTGGAGGAGATACTGCTGTTCTGAGAGACTGTGACAGAAGAACCGCCTTTTGAATACAGTTCCATACCAAGGGAGTTTTCCCCGGTCGTTACGATATCCCCGGCGATCTCCGCAGAGACTGTCGAAGCACTCATACCGCCGAGATCGAGTCCAATATGATCGGCAGTGATTGCCCCGGTATTGATTTCTCCCGAACTGCCATCATAACACCAGAGACTGATACCGCTTTCTTTACTTTCTACATAATAATCCGTGGAGATCTCAGCCTCTGCACCATCACGTACTCTTGCCAGGATCCCGTAACCTTCTTCGGATTCAATACCGTCTGTAACATGAAGGCTCAGTTTTGCCCGGCTTTTCGCAGTGGCGTCGATCGCTGAATCACCGGTCTTGATATCACCGTTTACTTCAAGGATTGCCTGGCTCCCCGCTCCAGTAAGTTCGTCTATGAAAATACCTTTCTTATCGGATGTGATGTTTTTCGCCTTGATATCCGCTTTCTTTCCGTCTTTGACTGTCAGAGTCAGTGCATCATAGCCGGTGGAATTTATGTTCCCGAATTCGATTTCTTTATCGCCTTCTTCGTTATCAGCAGTGACAGCAACGCTTCCATCGATATCTCCAAAATCATAAGCATGGACCGGGACGCCGTTCAGGGTGATGGACATCAGCACCGTCAGCAGAACGGTAACGGCGGATCGGATCGGCAGTTTCTTTGTTTTCATATACACCTCGTTCAAAATCAATTCGCAGTCCCGGTAATCAAGATATACCGGAGAAACTATTTTTCCGTAATCATTATCGCATGATTTACCTTATCGATAACCGATCACATAAGAAAAAGTGTTGCAGACAAAAGAAAAGAGAGATGAGAAACCAGAGGTCTCATCTCTCTTTCATAATTGTTTTGAACTGTAAGGAACTTCCGTTACTTCTTCACGATCTCGACATCTTCCGGTAAGGAGAAGACGATACGTGCCGCTGCGTCGGAGACAGCTCCCGCACCGCCGGCGATGTAGCCGCTGGTGATGGAATGTTCTGCACAGTACTCAGCAGCTGCCGCTTCCTTACCGTCCTTGACGAGGAGGATCGGAGCTTTCAGGGTATAGCCTAAAGGTCCTGCACAGAGGCCGTCCGGGTAGTTGTCAGAGTAGGCAATGACTGCCTTCTCTGCGTTCGGATAGAAGGTTTTCGCAATCAAAGCAGACGTTTCCTGTCTTGCCTTGCCGGAGAGTCTCTCGGCGGAATGGATCGCGTTGACATCGTTTCCGATCCCTTCGGAGACAGCTCCTGTTCCGCCGATGATATAGAAGTCATTGACAGAATGGGAAGTGAGGAAGTTCTTCTGGGCGTCTGTGAGAGAATCCTTCTTGCCGTTGACCAGAAGCATCGGCAATCCGGTAGAAGAAGCGCTTAAGGAATCGGCGTATCCCTTCTCTCCCGCTCCGGTACAGATCAGGATGGATTCATTTGTGATGCCTGCTGTTTCGAGTATCAGGAGGTTGGTGGCGTAGCGGTCCTTACCGGCGAGTCTCTGCTGATCAAAGGAATTATTAAGGCCGGCGAGGGCGGCATCGGAAACAGCAGCTTCGCCGCCTAAGATGTATACCGTTCCTCCGTCCTTAAGATTCTTATTGATGTATTCATTGATTTCGGCTGCTTTCTTATCGGAAGTAAGCAGGATCGGAGCGCTCTTCTTAGCGGCCAGGTATCCGCCTGCCAGGGCGTCTGCAAAGTTCTTGCCGGTAGCTAAGATGACCGCATCGAATTTGTCCACACCCAATAAGGACTTCAGTTCATCCGCTGCCTTGATAGAAGTGGCGTATCTGTCCTTACCGGAGAGACGGATGACATTATATGCCGGTGCTTCTTCCGGTTTGATCGTGAAGACACCGTCTACGACAGTGACTTCGTAGTTCGGATTCTCGCCTGCGGTGACGGAGATCTTGTATTCACCGGCATCTTCGCCTTCTTCACGGCTCAGTGTGTAGCTGACCGTATCACCTTCGACTGCTCCCGTCACAGTAGCGGTGAGCTTCGGATCTTCTTCGCCATATGTCTTGGACAGATCGTCCGCCTTGACAGTGATCGAACGCTTGTTGATCGTGAAGGTACCGTTGGTGACACCGACGATGTAGTTCGTATTCGGAGTGTAGGTGGCAGTCAGAACGCTTTCGTATACACCGGCATTCTCTGTCTTGTTGGTACGGCTGTAGACGATCTTGCCTAAATCGCCTTCATGGACCAGACCTTTCACCGTTCCGGTGTATTCCGGATCCTCATCACCATATGTCTTCGACGCATCGGAAACGACGATCTCCGCTTCTTTCGCGTTGATCTTATAGGTCTTCGTGACTTCGCCGGTGTAGTCGCCCTTGCCGGTGATCGTAACTGTGACGGTTCCGGCGTTGACGAGATCATCACTGTAAACGGCAGTGTAGTCCGTACCGTCTGTTAAGACTGTTCCGGTCTCTGCGTCCTTGACGACGACTGTCTGTTTCTGTTCGGCGCCGTTGTAGGTGACGTCTGTCAGATCTTCGACGGTGAATTCCTTCGCGACTGCCGGAGCCTTGCAGATGACATCGGCACGATCACGTACACGGATACGTGCGAAGTGATCGACATCATGCCAGGTATCATCGTAGGATGCCAGGCCGGTCGCTTCGATCGTGGCGCCTTCCGCGAGATCCTTAACTTCATTTTCCGTCGTGATATAACCGTCGATGAATACGCGGGCTACATTCCCTTCGAAGTCCTTGACTAAGATGGATAAGACGAGACCGTTTTCGACTTCATAGCTTTCCACGGTACCCTTCAGGGTGACCAGGAGACCTTCGTCGACACGGTTGTTGATATCAGCGGACGTCGTCTCTTTCGGTTCAACGGTTCCTTCACCGATGACTTCGATCTTCTCGACCTGCAGTTCCGGTTCGCCCTGATAGAAGTCGGTGTAACCGACGATGCGTACCTTGTCGCCGATCTTGTATAAACCGGAGACCGGGAAGCAGCAGATGCCGCCCGTTTCGTCCTGAACGTAGATGCAGTCGAAGAAGGCCGTGTCCTTGTCGTAACCGGACGCATTGGAAGTAACGACGCCTTCGATGGTGAAGACGTATCCGGTGTCTGCCGGATCGGACGCGGCGCGGACAGCGGCGATCGTACTGACGCCGGCTTCCGGATCGACGACGTTGAATTCGACGTCTTTCGTGACTGTGATCTCTCTCTCACCGCACTTCATGACGGCTGTAACGGTGACGGTGACATGCTTGGCGGTATCGAAGGATCCGATGACCTGACTGACGTCCAGCGTCTGTCCGGCAGCGATCGCATGAGGCGTCGTATCTGTCGCGAGGACCTGAGATCCGTTGACTGTGTAGATGATCGAGGTGACCGTGGCTTCCTGCTCTTCGTTGTTGAAGAAGGTCGGGGTCAGCGTGACGTTATCACCGACTGTGATCGTTTCCGGGGCAGCTGCGATCGATTCGATCCCCAGCTGCAGCGTGCTTCCGAACCATACCGGAGCGGTGACGATCAGATCGCCGTCATTCTGAGTGACGCGGACGAAGTAGTAGGTGTACTGGATGTCGAGTTCCGCGGTGAGGAGTCCTTCGGCGAGGACAGCCGGATCATCCCAGGTATAAGCGGTCTTTCCGTTGTCGACGACGAGTTCGACTTTCTTCACGGAATCACCGGAATCCGGGTCGAACATGGTGATTTCGACGTTCATCTTTTCCGGCATATCGTCTTTCGTGAAGACTTTACCCATCTGTTCTCCATTGACGAGATAGGTCAGTTCGAAGTTCTTGTCTTCGGTCGCGTAAACGCGCAATGCCTTGATCGCGTCATAGATCGCTTCTTCCGTGAAGTTCTCGGCCAGGACGACGTCACGGGCATCGTTCGCATTGCCCCAGCGTCCCTTGTGGTTGTCCTGGTTGTTGGTAGGAGCGATGTGCCAGCCGTTGTCCAGAGCCAGAGTATACTGCTCGTAACTCGGGTAATATCCGCCGGCGCCGATCTGGCCTTCGCCGTTGCCGACTTCGACCAGATACATGTTCTTATCGACGTCTTCGCTCCAGTAAGCGAAATCGGAGAAGTTTCCGAAGGTGCTGCCCGGGTGATTGAACTGATGCATGGTCTCACCCTTGGTATCCTTGGCGATCGTCTCATAGTAGAGTTTCATACCCGCGTCTTCGGACTTGTTGTTGAGAGCGGCGTTGTTGCGGGATACGAGACCCTTGGTGTTGTAGGAATTGATATGTCCCGGACCGCCGGACCAGGTCATTTCATAACCGGCGATCGCGACGATATCGGTGTGTTTGCTGTTGAAGTCAGCAACGGTTTCTTTGTATTGATTCCAGAGCGCCGCGCTGGCCGGAGTCATGAGCGAGACGTCGTGCATGGCGTCTGCCGGGTTCGAAGCGCTGGTCGTATCGAAATAGTTCGAGTGATCGGTAAAGGCGACGAAGTCGACATTGGCGCTTTCCGGCAGGGATTCAATGTATTCCAGAGCCGTTTCCAAAGTACCGGAACCATCGGAGTATGTGGTATGGGAATGCAGTTGACCGAAATAGAGCTGGAACGCGGACGTACCGACAATGAAGCTCCAGGACTGCTGTTTGCTGACGCCGTCCGCACGGGTACAGATCATATGAACGCTGACTCGTCCGTCTGCCATGTCTTCCTCGGAAGTCCAGGACAGGATGCCGTTTTCATAGACAGGCTCGACGAGTTCGTCGTTGACTTTCATCGTGAAGGTCGGAGCGTCGCCGACGTTCCCGACTTTCGCGGAGATCACCGGTCTCTTGTCATCACCTGTCTGGGCGTTCGGAGCCGGAGTCAGATCCGCAAAGAACGGGGTGTCGAGGATCGCAACGGTCTTTTCTCCGGTGTAGGAGATGCCGTAGCTGTTGGTAGCATCAACGAGGATCTTGAAGGACGTCGGTTTCTCATTGCCGTCGATATCTTCAGCTTTGAGATCGAAGCTGTAGCCCTTTCCATCGCTGGTGGTCTCATAATCTGTGACCGGGACTGCTTCCTTCTCGCCGACCTTATAGGAAATACTGATACCGGTGATGTTTGCAGCCAGATCATCCAATGTGAAGGAGACATGATAGTCTTCCTCAAGATGACGGCTGTCGTTGCAGTCAAAGATAACAGACGGGTCCTGAACGGTATCATCGAATACATCGACGCCTTCGGCTACCGGATAGAACTGGAAGATGAAGATCGACGAATCGACGCTCTTGAACGTCCATCCGGAGAAGACGCTGGAGTAGTACTCGATACAGACGGCGGAACCCTTATAGTTCGCGTCTTTATTGAAGATCACGTAGCCGTTGTATGCAGGTGTCCCGTTCGTCAGGACTTCTCTGATCGGCTTGAGATACCATTTCGCATTATCCGGCAGCTTGCCGTCTTCGCCCTTCTCAACGAAGTACAGTTCCTCTTCGTTGTTTGAAGCCATGTACTTGCCGTTGACTTCAAAGGAGTAGTAACGGCCCATCGTGTCGATCTTGAATACATAGGCGCCGTTGCCCGGAGTAGCCTTATTGTCTGCAATCGTCGTATCGATCGCGTCAAAGGCGTAGTTGGCTTCCTTGAAGAGACCGAGAGACTTCTCACAGCTCGGGCTGTAGATGACGTAAGAGGAATCCTTGTTGAGGACCTTATCCCATTCGCCGTCATCGAACGACTCGACTGCATCGTCCGGGTTTACCAGATAGAACTGCAGAGCGAATTCATTTTCCGTAAACTTGTTGGAAGACGTATTGGTAAAGTAGCCCGAGTACACTTCCGTACCGTTGCGGACGTAGGCTTCGATGTATGCGGTATAGTTGTTGTCGTCTGTGACAGACGGGTTGTTGAAGTAATAGCAGTTTGCTGTCTTGGCCGGGGTCAGGACCCACTTGTTTTCCGGATAGGTCGTGGAGTCGACAGTCAGTTCTGCATAGGATCTCGGATTGCCGTTCGCATCTGTAGTATCCGATCTCCAGACAGCGATACTGTTGTTCTCGTCATCGTTGGAAACGAAGGTGTAGGTTCCGTCGGCGTTCTTCCGGATCTTCCAGACGAAGTCAGAAGTGAAGTTGACAACTTTCCCGCCTTCAAGATAGGCCGCATTGGCTTTCAGATACCAGTCGCCGTTCGGCCTGGTGCTGATCGCCGTCTTGTGACCCGGAGAGTAGATCGCAACAGTCGTGCCGTCTTCGAGCTGGCTGAGATCCGTGACGAGGTCACCGATTTCTCCGGAAGGCGTTTCCGGATCGGCGCCCTGCTTGTAGAAACGGATACCAAAGGCATCTTTATCCGGGCTGGAGCTTCCATAGAGGGTATAGCCGTTGTAGTATTCCAGGTATGTCTTCCCGAAATTGTTGGCCATATCGTCCAGATAGAGGAAGTAATTGAAATCGCTGCTGTCCGGTCCTGTTAATGTCCAGTTGGTGTATGTGGCATCACTTACGGTGAGATTGTTGTAGGTTTTTCCGTTGTCTTCACGGACGTATCCGCCCAGTGTGTAGTCACCCTGAGTAAAGGAATAGGTCCCGTCGGCATTCTTGACGACCGTCCATACGACAGCTGTGTTATCCGTCGTAATGACGTCCTCTACCGGAGTCAGAGATACGCCGTTGATCTTGTAACTGGTGATGGTGTTTCCGATAGCTACTTTATTCTTTTCGTTAAACAGAATGACTTTATCACCGTCAGCGATCGTGCTTGCAAGGCCGTAGGTGTCACCCTCAACAGGCGTGCTGCCCTTCTTGACCTTGTACAACTTCATCAGATAGACCGCATCATTGGCTTCTGCGTACGTGTATGCGCTGAATTCATTCTTAGCCGCATAATACTCGATGTACTGAGTGTTTCTGTCGGCGTTGACGATATAGAAGTAACCTTCCGTTCCTGCAGGAACGATCGTCCACTTCTGATTCGCATCATCCAGCGGGAGACTGTTTCTGGTCCCTGCCGAGAGGATATGACCATCTTGAGTGGTGAAGGTATATGTAGTAGAACCGTCCGTCGTGCTGACGCCCAAGGTCCAGATCGCCGTATCAGCCGGATTGACGACTTTATCGTCTTCGATCGTGACGGTCTCCAGTCCGCGGTAATACTGCGCGACGGTGGTGTTGCTCATGGCGTAATTGCCGGACTCGTTGTAGACGACGATCAGGTCACCATCTTCCAGTGTGGAGAGATCGGTAACAAGACCTTCCGTCACCGGATTCGTACCATAGAAATCAAAGTGATAGATATTCGTATCCTTGACTCCGTAGGTAGTAAACCCTTTGTAGTATTCCAGAGCCTGGTTGTGATTGCCGTTATAGGCGGCGCCCACATTCATGATCGTCCAGGTGCCGTCGCCGTTCTGTGAGAGAGTCCACTTGGAATATTCGCTGCTCGTATCCGCAAAGGATAAGCTGCCTCCCGTTTCGCCGGAAGTCAGATATTTGCCGTCTTCGCTGACAAATTCATACTGATTGTTCTCATCGACAGAAACATTCAACAGAGCCATATCATCTTTCTGTTCCAGTTTTCCGTCCGCCGGTAAAGCGGCTGTCCCGGTGAGTTTCTGTCCGTTCGGGATCGCTGTCAGAACCAGTCCTTCGACCGGATAGTAGATGACAACTTTTGCTCCGTCTTCCGGTGCGGCATCCAGTTTTTCCAGATAGGTGGCATCCGCATTTTCAGTCACTGTTACCGTGCAGGTCTTGGACAGATTCGAGCCGTCTCTGGTCGTAACTGTGATGGTTGCCGTTCCGGCAGCAGCTGCCGTGACTTTCCCGGTGTTATCAACAGTCGCAACTGTTTCATCGGAAGAAGTCCATGCCAGGGTTTTCACGCTGGCGTTATCCGGTGTGATCGTCGCAGTGAGCTGCCCGTTCTGGCCTTTTTTCAGTTCCAGGGTTTCCTGATCCAGTGTCAATGAGGTCACCGGTACAAGCTTATAATCGACCCGGTAGAATTGCTGCTCGAAGAGATCGCCTGTGGTGTTCTTGTTGTAAACGCTCCACCAGTTCTTACTGCTGTACCATTCCAGACGATATCCGGCTTTCCCGATACTGTCGATATAGAAAACATCATCCTTCTCTTCAACAGGTGTGACCGTCCAGGTATCATAAGCTCCATTCAGCGGGGTGCTGGTATAATCAGCGACCGTAGACAGTTTATCTCCTGCCAGAGTTTTAAACTGATATGCTCCGTCTTCAGTGATTCCGATGACCCAGATCAGATCCGCTGTCGGATTGACGACTTTATTGTCTGCGATCTCAACATCGACACCGGAATTGTAATTGGCATTGTCGGAATTCATGATCTGGCTTAAAGCTTTGACGTTTGCCTTGTTGACGATGACGACCATGTCACCGGCTTTCAGATCCGAAAGATCGGTGATCAGACCTTCTTCGACCGGAGTCGCCGTATTCGTAACGGTAACCGTGCAGGATGCTGATTTATCCGAACCGTCTGTGGCCGTTGCGGTAATCACGGCAGTGCCCGCTGCTACAGCCGTTACCAAACCACTCGCATCAACTGTTGCGACTGTCTCATCGGAAGATGACCAGATCAGTGCTTTATTCGTGGCGTTCTCCGGTTCGATCACCGGTGTGAGCTGACCGGTCCTGCCAGTTTCCAGATCAAGTGTCTCGTGATCCAATGTCAGCGAAGTGATCGGCACATCTTCAGCAGCCTCGGCGATCACATACAGTTTCATCGCATAGATCGCTTCATTATTTGCTGCATATGTATACGTGCTGAATTCGGTGTATCTCGCATACCACTCGACATAATATGTCGGTCTGTTTTTATTGACGATATACCAGCTGTCAGCCGTTGTCGCCGCAGGCAGAGTCCAGGCCGTATTCTCCGCATCAAGAGGCAGGGAGTTTCTGTCGTTGTTCATGGACATCTTCTTGCCTTCGGATGTAGAGAACGTATAGGACTTGGTTCCGTCAGTGTTCTCGATAATACCGAGCGTCCAGACCGCTTCTGCAGCCGGATCCACTGCCTTGTCGCCCTGGATCGTCACATCAACAGGAGACAGATAGTAGTTCTGCAGCACGCTGGTACTGATGGCTTTAGCAGCACTGTCGTTGTAGATGACGACTTTGGCACCGTCTTTCAACTGAGAAAGATCCGTTACCAGACCATCGGTAAAGACAGCCTCCGGATCGTTTACCCGTACACCGCAGATGGCACTGATTCCGGAACCGTCATTGGCGGTAACGGTGATCGACGCAGTTCCCGGAGCGACAGCTGTCACCAGACCGTTCCCGTCGACTGTTGCGACTGCCTGATCGTCTGATGCCCAGGTTATGGATTTATCGGTAGCTGTTTCCGGGAGGACTTCCGCGGTCAGCTGCGCTGTTTCGCCGATATCCAGAGATAACGTCGTATCATTCAGTGTGATGGAAGCGACAGGGATGTTCGAAGGCGCTTCCCCTTCGGTGATTCTGTAGATCTGCTGCTGGAAGAGGTCTCCTGTATTATTGCTGTTGTATGCACTCCAGTTATTGTTTGTGCTGTACCACTCAATACGGTATCCGGCTCTTCCGGTGTTATCGATAAAGAAAACACCATTGTTTCCCGTCACAGCCGTGATATTCCAGGTATCGTTCGCATCGTTGAGAGGCATGCTCGTCCTGGAGGCTGCCATGGACAGTTTCTTTCCA
>JAEEGL016924058.1_pt1 | contig 14923 bp, 11 predicted proteins | sample 9134231 | NCBI WGS metagenome assembly JAEEGL01 (sample SAMN16246548, study PRJNA631951) | gut metagenome | biome: gut microbiome; feature: rumen; material: fiber-attached | host: Bos | place: Iran: Karaj | collected 2018-10
GCGAGTATTGGTGATTGGGCGTTCTGTAACTGCACAAGTCTTGCAAACATAGAGATACCGGACAGCGTGGCGAGTATTGGTGATTGGGCGTTCTGTAACTGCACAAGTCTTGCAAACATAGAGATACCGGACAGCGTGGCAAGTATTAGTGATAGGGCGTTCTCTGGCTGCACAAGTCTTGCAAACATAGAGATACCGGACAGCGTGGCGAGTATTGGTAATTACGCGTTCTATAGTTGCACAAGTCTTACAAACATAGAGATACCGGACAGTGTGACAAATATTGGTGATTCTGCATTCTCTGGATGCGCGAGTCTTTCTAGCATCGAGATACCGGACAGCGTGACGAGTATTGGTGATGGGGCGTTCTATATTTGCTCAAATCTGACAAACGTTACAATTGGAAACGGTGTGACAAACATAGGTGTTAATATGTTTTATTATTGCACAAATCTGGAAAGCATAGAGATACCTGCGAGTGTGACGAATATAGGTGGCCAGGCGTTCTGTAACTGCACAAGTCTTGTAAGTATAGAAATACCAGACAGTGTGACGAGTATTGGTGATGGGGCGTTCCTTTTTTGCACGAGTCTTAAAAGCATCGAGATACCCGACAGTGTGACGAGTATTGGTCAACATGCATTCCGTGAGTGCACGAGTCTTGAAAGCATAACTATTCATAACAGCATTGAAGTAATAGGTTCTTTTGCATTTGCCAATTGTGACAATTTAACTGATATCTATTTTTACGGAACACCAGTTCAATGGAATAATATAGAAATAATAGAGGATAACGGGCCCCTTTCTAACGCGACCATTCACTTCATTTATTCTGAAGGCCTCGAATATTCACCAAATGGGGACGGAACCTGTTCGATAGCGGGTATTGGAACCTGCACAGATATATCTATATTGATCCCGCCTGAGATCGAGGGTATGCCGGTGACAAGTATATGGGCATCTGCATTCTATGATTGCAAAAATATAGTCAGCATAACGATACCGGACAGCGTGACGTTTATTGACGCCTATGCGTTTGAAGGTTGCAGCAATATGAAAAGAATCGATTTGCCAAACAATATAACCAGTATCGCATATGCTACTTTTTATTCGTGTAGCAGCCTTTCAAGCATTCAATTGCCTGCCAGTATTACAAGTATCGGAGAGAGAGCATTTGCTGGTTGCTCCGGATTGACAAGTATTAACTTACACAATAATGTAACAAGCATCAGTAAAAATGCATTTATCGGGTGTCAAAATCTCACCGACGTATACTATAACGGGACACAAAGTCAATGGAATAATATTTCTATTGACAGTACAGGTAATAGTTATCTTGTTAACGCAAACATCCATTGTCAAGACCCATATCATTTGCTTTATGAGAACAACTTCGATGGTACTTGTACTATTACCGGAATAAGCGATTGTGTTGATGCATCAATTGTAATAATACCTTCGTCCATTGACGGCCTGACAGTAACCGCAATCGGTTATGAGGCGTTCGCTGGATGCACGAGTCTTGAAAGCATCGAGATACCCGATAGTGTGACTTCAATTGAAGATTATGCATTCAACCGCTGCACAAGTCTATCAAACATAGAGATACCCGATAGTGTGACGAGAATAGGTGAAGCAGCGTTCTATGGATGCAGTAGATTAACAACAATTGTTATTCCGAATAGTGTGACGTCTATTGGATGGGCTATATTTGGTAACTGCACGAGCTTAACGAACTTAACTATTCCCTTCGTAGGTGAAAGCAATGAAGCTACGGGCGAGGACGCTCTGTTTGGGAGGATGTTTGGCTCTTCCTTTGAACACAGTGAAGGAGAACTGGTGCATATAACGCAATACTATTATTTACAATATGGCTCTAATGTCTATCAACATATCGGAAGTTTTGCATTACCCTCAACACTAAGGACTGTTAATATAACTTCTGCAAATTCTATTGAATATGGAGCATTCCGTAATTGCTTTATACTGACCGACATAATTATAGATACTGGTGTAACAAGTATAGGTGATTATGCGTTCGGTGATTGTACAAGTCTTGAAAACATTGTAATACCTGACAGTGTGACTACTATAGGAGATCATGCGTTCAATGGATGCACAAGTCTAACAAGTATAGAAATACCAATAAACGTTACACTTATCATTAACAGCGCTTTTTACGGTTGCAATAATTTGACAGATGTGTATTATGAAGGAACAATTAATCAATGGTATGCCATTTTTGCTTCATATGAGGATAATCAGTATGATTTTACTGTTCACTGCAGCGACGGAATCGTAACAGATTCTGAAATACTTGGGGGTTGTCGTGACGAAATTACATTAAACGGCCAAAATATGGCAAACTATGGAAACAGTATTTATACTGAAGTCTCCCTCCCTTCTAGTTCTACCGGCTCTGACCTTCGAATATGGGGATGGGTAAGCACTTTAAGTGAGATTCAAAGCTTTGGTTATTCAATAGATGGCGGCGCTTTGATAACCGGCGATTATTCTGTAGAGGACGAAGTCGTTGCATCGATGGGTGAGTATGCTTCACGATACGAAATACTCGTCCCTATAGAACCAGGCAAGCATATTATATCGGTTTTCGTTTTGACGGAAAATGCGACTTGCCGAGTTTGGACGATAAGTGTTACGGCTTGATTGCCCGGGTACTAGCAAAATGCTGTGATAGTTGAATACCATACTGCTTTAATAATATCTTAGAAGAGAGAGATTCGATATGGAAAATAATAATCAAGTGTTCAGCGTTTTAAGATCACATCTTGAATTTAACGAGCACATGACATTAGAGTCATTGCAGGACGGGCTTAAAACGCTTAATGAAGTCTTATTAGATATTTATCGCGAAACGGATTTTGTGGGAGATGGCGTATATACCTCTCCGGAAATAATATCTGTTTCAAATGGCTCATTTATTGTGGATTTCGTGGTACCAGTTGCATGCGCACTGCTTCCTGAACTAATAAGTTTGCTTCGCTCAAAACTAGAGAAAAAGAATAATGGCATTAAGTATTCTTTTGCTCAAAAAAGAATTAGATGGACAAAAAAAGATAACCTGGAAGTATGCCTTGCAGTGCTAAAAGAATACGCAGTAAAAAAGAAAAGTACAGACGTAAAGCAAATAATCGCGCGCTTATCAGCGTCAAAAAAGTTTGGGCCTGATTCTGTAAAAATGAAAATTCAAAACATAAAACACCTTATGGACAAAGCCGGGATTTCCAACACACTTAATATTTCGGCTCTTTCAAAGTGCTCTTCAGATAACCGAACCGCTTTTGAAGAAGCCTGTCGAAAATTAAACATATGATGATATCTCGGTAATAATCCGAACTTCTGTTAATTAATACTAAAACACAAAGCAAAACCGATTATTAATGCCCTCTGGAGCGCTTAAAATGGCCCTAGAGGGCATTTTTGTTGTCCGGAGGGGAAACTATACTCCGGGAGGGGAAAGTGGCGCAGAAGGGCAGGGAAGGGGCAAATTGTAAATGTCAAATTGAAAATTGCAAATGGTAAATGAAGAATGGCAAATGGCAAATGAGCAAACTTAATTGCCCATCAATTACATTCGGGCTTTATTGTCTCTGATCGATAGTTCATTGTCCATTGATAAACACGAAAGAAGGTATTGACACCGTGCTGAAAGTATGATAAAATCAAATTAACCAAATGGTTAATTGCCATATGGAAGCAGGTGACCGACTATCATGGCGCGAAAGATAACTGGTATATCCCGTGAGCTCATTATCCATCCGGGAGAAACGCTCGGCGATATATTAGAAGAGCGCGGTATAACGCAGGCAGAACTTGCCGCCAGAACGGGGGTCTCGCCAGCATACGTGTGCAACGTTATCTCCGGAAAAAAAGACATTTCCGCAAACTTTGCTTTCGCCCTCGAGTACGCGCTTGGCATTCCGAAATCATTCTGGATCAATCTTCAGGCTAACTATGACGCGGAGCTCCTGGAGGTAACGGCGCAGGATACGATCACCGAAGAAGAACGGGCAGCGCGCTCAAGGTTGAAGGATGTAGTGAAATATCTCAGAGAAACCGGAAAAATGGCGCCCGGAGAGACGAAAAACGACTCGATATTGTCGCTCAGAAAAGCTCTCGGTATCAGCAACGTCTCAAACCTTAAATCGATCGTTCCCGGCGGAGCGCTCAAACTTTCAGCCGAATTCAAGGGAGATCCTTATGTGATGGGAGCGTGGCTAAGGCTCTGCGAGATTGCCGGAGAGCAGCGTACGATAAAGGCCGGATTTGACACTGAAAAGGTCAACGAACTTGTGAATGCTGCTAAAAAAGTGATGCTGGATCAGGGCGATTCCGTTCAGGAATCACTTGCCGGCCTGTTCGAAAATTACGGCATAAATTTCTCGGTCGTCAGAGATTTCAGAGGCGCCCCGGTACACGGATATATTGCCAAAAAGAAAGACGGGACGTTTCAGCTTGTGTTGACGGTGAAGGACGAATTTGCTGATATCTTCTGGTTTATGCTCTTCCGCGAGCTGGGTCATATTGTCAACGGCGACGTGACGGGCGGTTCGGATTTTATTGATTTTGCTGACAGTGCTGACAACGAATACGGCCTCAATGAATCCGGCTTCAATGAATCCGGTGGCAATGATTCAGCGGCGGTCGCTTTTTCGAACTCAATGTTGATCGAACCCGCCGCCTACGCGTGCTTTGTCGGCAACGCTGATTTCGGCCTCGATGCTATCAAAGAGTTTGCCGCGAGCCAGGGTGTGCCGCCTTTTATTGTGATCGGCCGCCTGCAGAGGGATAAACTTATTGACCGCGACTGTTACAGCGCGGAAAAGGTCAGATACAAGTGGGTGGATTGAATAGGACGCAGGAGAGTTGAACTGCTGCGGCCGTGCGGATTGCTCATTTATACGGCCGCAAAAGGGGAAAGTGAGGAATGCGGCCGTACCACCTTCCTCGCCGATACGGCCGCAATTGGAAAAAGACGGAGCTGCGGCCGTGCGGAGCGAACGACGTTGTCCGTGATCCTTTACGCTTTACGCTAAAAAAGAGCCGAAACGAAAAAAGTGCTTGACAACCCCTTTGCGGAAGTGTACAATACGCAAGCACGTCGGTTGAGAACGCTACGGCGCCGATTCCGATCGCGGCAATGGCGGCGTAGCTCAGTTGGCCAGAGCATCCGGTTCATACCCGGCAGGTCGTAAGTTCAAATCTCACCGCCGCTACTGTGGCCCCTTGGTCAAGAGGTTAAGACATCGCCCTTTCACGGCGGCGACACGAGTTCGATTCTCGTAGGGGTCAATCAATCAGGCAGTCTCAGGACTGCCTTTTTTGTTTTAGGCGGGGGCAATTGAGATGAAGAAAATTGCCCATAGCCGCTCGTTTTATGGTATAATCAATGGGCGGCGGGGCAGAGGCTTGGGCGCCGCGCCGGAGATGAGGGGCGCCGCGGGGCTCCGGGGCGCCGCCCGGGACAGGCGCCGCTAAAGGAGCACGAAAAGGCGGCGCAACAATTGGCGGCGACCCGGGCAGGGCGCGCTGCCCGCGGTAATCAGCTTAATTGGCGGGGCAGGCGCGCCATGCGCGCCGTCGCTCGGGAGTACAGCCAGGATGCGAGGCGACGGCGCAAGCCCCGCCGCCCGCAGGAACAGCGCCGCATGCTGCGCGCGTCGCGCTACAGACAGTATGATGCGCTCGCGCGCCCCGCGCAGCGGGACAATTGGCACAGGAGGGTTATAACTATGAAGCGCTTTTTATTCGTAATTGACATGCAAAACGACTTTATTGACGGCTCGCTCGGGACAGCGGAGGCTGAGGCTATTGTCCCGGCCGTAACGGAAAAAATCCGGAACTTCGACGGCGACAGGATCATTGCCACCCTCGACACGCATTTTCCGGGCACGTACGCAAACACGCTCGAAGGCAAAAAGCTTCCGGTACCGCACTGCTTTGTCAATTCGCAGGGGCACCGCGTCAATGTAAAAGTGCGCGAGGCGCTCGAGGCGAGCGGCAAATGCGAAGCCGTACCCAAATACACCTTCGGGTCGCTTGACGCCGTCAACATGCTGCGCAATCAGCTCGCGGAGGATAAGCAGGAGGAGCTGGAATTTGAATTTATCGGGCTCTGCACCGACATCTGCGTCGTGTCGAACGCGCTCCTCATGAGGGCGGCCTTCCCGAACTCGGTCATCAAAGTTGACGCCGCGTGCTGCGCCGGTGTGACGCCCGCGCTCCACAGGGCTGCGCTCGAAACGATGAAGAGCTGCCAGATCGACGTTATCAATGACGCGCAGGCGGAAGCTTCGGGCGCATCAGGAGGCATTGACGCGCAGGCGGATGCTTCGGGCGCATCGGACGGCAATGCCGCGCAACCTGGGGCTGAAGCGCCCGCGTACGTCTTCGATGCCGAAGCGCAGCGCGATGCCGCGGTCAATTGGATCAGAGAGTGGTTCGAGAAGAACGGCCCCGAATCGCCCGCAGTAATAGGGATATCCGGCGGCAAGGACTCCACCGTCGTTGCCGCCCTCTGCGCCCGCGCCCTTGGGCCTGAGCGCGTTGTCGGCGTGATGATGCCGAACGGCGTGCAGCCTGACATCGGCGACTCGGAGAAGGCGATCGGCGCCCTCGGCATTAAGGGTTACCGCGTCAATATCAACAAGGCCGTGAGCGGCGTCCTCGAGGAGATCAACGATATTGACACCTTCAAAAACGAACCCAAATTGACCGTCTCCGCCCAGACCCTCAACAACCTGCCCCCGCGCATCCGGATGACAACGCTCTACGCGGTCTCTCAGTCGCTTGGCGGCCGCGTTGCCAACACCTGCAACCTGTCCGAGACGATGATCGGGTGGGAAACGAAGTGGGGAGATGCCGTCGGCGACTTTTCGCCTCTTGCCCGCCTCACCGCCTCCGAAGTGGTGAAGATCGGCCTCACAATGCCCGAGATCCCGCGCGAGCTCGTGGTGAAGGCTCCGTCCGACGGACTTTGCGGGCGTACCGACGAGGATGCGTTCGGCTTCAGTTACGAGCAGCTGGACCGCTATCTGCGTACGGGCAATACAGATGCTGACGTTAAGGCGAAGATCGATGCGAAAATCAAGGGCAGCGCGTTTAAGCGCGCGCCGATCGAGGCGTATGAGTCCGGGATACCGAGGCTCGCTTAAGCCGGGGGGCGCGGCAATGAAATTTTTTGAGTGCGGGCTGGTCGTCGGCCGCTTCCAGGTCTTCCATAACGGGCACGAGCAGATCGTGCGCACGGCGCTTTCGCTGTCAAAGCGCGTTGTCCTGCTCATCGGTTCGTCGCAGGAGTGCGGGACCGAAAAAAATCCGCTGTCCTATGAGCAGCGGAAGGAAGTGATCGGGACAATATTCCGGCGGTTTGTTGACAGCGGCCGCCTCCTGATCGCGCCTCTTCCCGATCTGGGCGTTGGCAACGTCCCCGCCTGGGGCAATTACGTGCTTTCCAGTGCTTTCGAGGTCTCCGGCGTCATGCCCGACCTCCTCGTCTCAGGCCGCGAGGAGCGCCGCATCAACTGGTTCGATTCCGAGTGTCCGCCGGTCAACGAGCTTTATGTTCCTAAGTCTATCGATGTTTCCGCCACCCAGATGCGCGAGTTTTTGCTTCAGGACAATTTCGCTCGCTGGTGTGAGTTTACTAATCCTCTGATACGCAAACTCTACCCCTCTCTGCGCCAGAGCGTCCTGAGCGCGCAGGGCAACGCATCGACAATGAGTGTGTAGCTGCGCGCCGCCGCGGCGCCCTTTCTGCAAATGGGACAAAACTCCGAGTTTGAGCAGTTTTGTCCCATTTTATCGCTCATTTGACGCCGCCCGGGAGCGGCGCCCTTTTTCCAAATGGGACAAAACTCCGAGTTTGAGCAATTTTGTCCCATTTCTGCGCTCATTTAACGCCGCCCTGAAGCGGCGCCCTTTCTGCAAATGGGACAAAACTCCGAGTTTGAGCGATTTTGTCCCATTTCTGCGCTCACTTAACGCCGTCCTGAAGCGGCGCTACAAATTTTTCATTTTTTTGTGAGGATTGAGGAGGAGTGGCACACGATCTCCAATTTAGACGATTTGTGTGCCAAAAATTTTTCATTTTTTCTTAGAGTAAGATGAGGAGTGGCACACAATCTTCAAAATAGACGATTTGTGTGCCAAAAATTTCTCATTTTTTCCCGGAGATTTAGGAGGAGTGGCACACGATCCTCAATTTCGCCGATTTGTGTGCCACGAATTGTTCATTTTTCGCCTTCTGATGTCCGCAAGATAGAGCCGAGCTGGCACACAAAACCCGAAAAACCCGATTTGTGTGCCAAAGTTATCCGCCTCCCGGCGGAGAGACGGCGCCGGCCTGGCACACAAACCTCGAAAAAACCGATTTGTGTGCCAAAGTTATCCGCTGTCCGGCGGAGAGACAGCGCCCGCCTGGCACACAAAACCCGAAAAACCCGATTTGTGTGCCAAAATTGACCTCGGCCCGAGCGAGAGACGGCGCCCGCCTGGCACACAAAATCCGATTTTACCACTTTGTGTGCCAAAGTTATCCGCTGCCCGGCGGAGAGACGGCGCCCGCCTGGCACACAAACCTCGAAAAAACCGATTTGTGTGCCAAAATTGACCTCGGCCCGAGCGAGAGGCGGCACCCGCTCGCTGAAAACACCGCCTGAAAATTAAAAATGGAGATCCAGGCGGTGTTCTGCGCCCATTTTCCGCCGGGAGACGGCGCCCCTCATCAAAAAACACCGACTGGAATCCAAAAATCAAGATCCAGGCGGTGTTCTGCGCCAATTGTAGGCAAGGGGATGCGGTGCTCTGCGCCAATTGTAGGCAGGGGAGGAGCGCGGTGCTCCTCATCAACTCGCGATGAAGATGTATTGTCACAGCAAATTATTCCACATGCTTCTCGCAGTAATTGACGATATCCGAAACCGTTACGAATTCGGCGAGTTTTTCGTCGGGAATGACGATGCCGTAGTCTTCTTCGAGCGTGATCAACATCTGAAGCACGTCGAGAGAATCAGCTCCAAGATCATCTTTGATCTTTGACTCGGGTGTAATTTCAACATTTTTAAGCCTTAATTGCTGCGTCAACAAATTTTTAACTTTTTCAAACATACTTCTTCCTCCTGTCGCTCGTTCTGTTAATCGTTATTCGTATAAACGCCCATATATTCCTGAATATCCGCGATACCGCGCTCGATCTGCTCATTAAGGTTGTGATTGTGCATCGTGACAGCCTGCTCGATGCACTTCTCGATCGAAAGCGCCTTGCTGCTGCCGTGGCCTTTGACAATGATCTTATCGGTGCCCAGAAGCACGCTGCCGCCGTAATTCTGGTAATTCATAAACTCCCTGAGCTCGACGAACATCGTCTTCATAAAGGCGGCGCCGATCTTGTATTTCATCTTAGAATAGATCTGCTTCTTGAGCAGCTTAAGGAGCTCAAGAGCAGTACCCTCCATAGTCTTCACCATGATGTTGCCCGAAAAACCGTCAGCGATTATCAGCTCGTAATTGCCCGAAAGCAGGTCGCGGCCTTCCATATTGCCAACGAAATTCTCGCCGTGAACTTTGCCGAGCAGCTTATAGGCATCTTTATGGGCGCTGTCGCCCTTCTCGGATTCGGTGCCCACGTTCAGCAGCGCGATGCGCGGGTTTTTAACGTCGTACACGGCTTCGAGGTAGAGCCTGCTCATCACGGAGAACTGGAGCAGCTGATCCGCCGTACACTTGATATTGGCGCCGCTGTCACTCACACCGCAGATACCGCCGTTGACCGTAGGAATGATGGGGCAGAAGACGGGGCGGATGACGCCGGGGATACGGCCGATGCGGACTGTTGCCGCTGCCACGAGAGAGCCGGTCGCGCCCGTTGACACCATACCGTCGATGTCTTCGTTCGTGCGGAGCAGCTTAATGCCCTTCATCATCGAACTTTCAGGCTTGAATCTGATCGCGTCGGTCGGTTTTTCTTCGCCGGTGATAACGTCGGGCGCGTGAACGATCTCGTACCGGCCGGCGTCAACAGGCTCGTGTTTTTCGATTTCGGCTTTGATGAGCGCCTCGTCGCCTGTAAATATTATGTACAGGTCTTTGTTCTTGCGAAGCGCGTTCAATCCCGCTTCTACAGGTGCGCCGGGACTGTGATCGCCCCCGGCTGTGTCGATTATAAGTTTAATCATTGCTATCAATCCTCTTTACGTATGATCTGCGCCGTTTGTGCTGTTCCTGGCGGAACCGCTTCCACAGATTCTGGATCGCGTAGTTATCTTCAAGGTTCAGGTTCGTTTCGCAGTGTTCGATGCCGTCCTCGCTCAGCATTTTGTAGAGCGACGCGCACATTACTGCGGGAATGCCGCGGTTTAAGTAGTCGGGCCTTACGGCGATGAGGCCGAGGTCAATTATTTCCGGCTTTTTTATCGCTTTCAGCAGCCTGAGCAGCGCAGCCGGGGTCAATTTGCCTTTGGAGGGCTGCACGGCGCGTGCGACCGAAGGGAAGCAGATTGCGAGGCAGATGAGTTCGTCGTTCTCATCGAGCAGCACCATCACGTTCTTCAGGTCAATGATCAGCTTGAAGTTCGCTATGAGCATCTTCTTCATATTGTCCGTGAACGGAACCGTGCCGTAAAGGTCTTCGTAGCACTGGTCGAGCAGTGCGAAGAACGCACCGGCGTAGCGGTCAATGAAATCATTGACGTTGTCCGCTGGACCGTAGCGGAGCTTGTAGCGCTTCATGATGAAATCGGCCATCTTTTCGATCTGTAGGTATGCTTCCGGCTTCACGCCGTCCCTGGCTTTTGCCTCCTCCGGAAGGTAAAGTTTGCTCTCTACCCAGTCGATCTCTTTTTTATATCCGGCCTCTTCGATCAGTTTCGCGTAGTATTCGAAGTTGTATTGTTCTTCGAACGTGGACAATTGATCGAATCCTTCTACGAGCAGGCCTTCGCGTTCGAGGTCGGAGTAGCCCAGAGGCCCGCATACCGTATCCATTCCGCGTTCTCGCGCCCAGTTTTCTACCGCGTCAAACAGCGCTTTTGCCGTTTCGGCGTCGTCAATGCAGTCGAAGCGCGTGAATCTTGCTCTTTTTTCTCCGTTCTTTTCGTTGGCCGCCCGCTGGATTATTCCGGATATCCGCCCCGTTACGCGCCCTTCGTCATACGCAAGGAAAAATGAACTTTCGCACGTGTCGTGGTACGCGTTTTTATTGCCGAAGATCTTCTTTTCGTCCGAATAAAGCGGGGGAACGAAGTATTTGTTCCCCGAGTAGAGCTTCAGCGGAAAATCGATGAACGCTTTGCGCTGAGCCCTTGTGAGTACAGGTTTTATTGTTACCATAATTAGCGGTGATCTGCTTGTTTAATGTTTATCTGGGGTCCGTGTTATCTGTTTTTATCCTTGCTTATCTGTGGCTTACGTGGAAGCTGAGGCCTACGGCGTTCGGGCCGCAGTGGCTTCCGGCGGTGGGATTCGTCGGATAATCGAGTATTGTTAACTTATCGCCGTAGCGCTCTTTGAGCATCTCGCGGATCTCTTCGACAAGGTCCGGAGAGTCGGTGTTTCCGATGATCACGCGGTGCTTCTCGACGTCCTGGCCGCGTTCGTCAATAAAGCTTACAAGTTTTTCGAGCGCTTTTCTGCGGCCGCGTACGGTGCCGAGGCTTACCATCTTTCCTTCTTCGTTCATATAGATTACCGGCCTTACGCCCAGGAGCGTGCCCATCGTGGCGGCGAGCCCGCTTACGCGCCCTGAACGGCGGAAGAATTTGAGGTCGTCAGCGAAGAAATACGTGCCGAAATGGAGCACTTCTTCTTTAGCCCATGCGACTATTTCTTCGGCGCTTTTTCCGGCCTTATACATGTCGCCGATCTCGAGGCAGAGGTTCAGGCTGCAGGTGGTTATGCCCATCGTGTCGATCGACCAGAATTTGCGCTCCGGGTATTTTTCCTTAAGGCGCGCGACCGCCTTATCCATAGCGTCGAAAGTCACCGTCATTGCCCGCGAAAAATGTACGTAAAGGATGTCGTTGCCCGCGGCAAATTCCGGCTCGAAATACTGTTCGTATCTGGCTTCGCTGATCGCGCTCGTGGTGGGGAGTGCGCCTTCGCGCAGCGTGTTGTAAAATGCGTGGATGTCGAATTCTTCCGAGTCTTCGTAGGGGTAGACCGTCTTTCCGCCGGTCGTGAACGGCATGCTTATGAGTTTGTATCCGTATTGCGCGGCGAGCTTCGGCGTTACGTCGGTGTCGGTGTCGGTGTAAAGTGTGAGCATATGAATTTCCTCCGTTGTTATTGAGTTTCTGATTCAGTTTTTTATTAAGTTTCTGATTTAGTTTCCGGTCGGGTTTTTATTCAAAAATCAGTATATAGTCGTAGACCGGCTGGCCGCCGTCAATATATATGAATTCGGTGCGTTTGTACGTGCTTTCGAGCTTTTCCAGGAGATCCGCGGCTTCTTCCTCTCCGACGGCCGCTCCGCCGATCACGAGGACAACGTCGCACGACCCGGCTTCGAGTGCTTCGCACAGTTTGAGCGCCGCTGCGCCGCGGTCTTTTTCGCACGCGTAAACGAGCTCGTCGGTGAAGCCGATATACTCGTCCTTATGTACTTCGATGCCGTCGATCACCGTATTTCTGCTGGCGGGGGCAACGTGTGCCGTCACCGCCGCGTCTCCGATTTCTTCGCACCTGGCGACGATCTGTTCGGGGTCTTCAGAGGATACGTCGAGCATCGAAAGGGCGGAATAACCGGCGCCGATCGAACGTGTATTGACCACGAAAACCTTCGAGCCCATATAAAGTTCCGCCGCCTGCTTCGCTGTCAAAATAATGTTGCTGTTGTTGGGGAAGACCAGGATATTGTCCGCGCGGATCGTGCGGAAAGCCTTCAAAAAATCGGCCGCGGACGGGTTCATGCTCTGGCCGCCGTCAATGACCGCGTCAACGCCGAGCGATGCGAACGTGTCTTTTATTCCTTCTCCTGCCGCGACAGTTACGGTGGCAAATTTTTTATGCGGTTTGGTGCGGAGCTCGAAGTCTGGCGCCGCGCTTTCTCCGGTGGAGCCTGAATTTTCTCCCGCCGTGCCGCTGCCGTCATCCTCCGGATCGCACACGCCCTCCATGTTTTCGTTGTGCTGGAGCGTCATGTTTTCGATCTTTAGCGTAAGGAATTCGCCGAATTGCTGGGCGTAGTTCAGTATATTTCCGGGATTCATCGTGTGAACGTGAACTTTAACTATAGAACCGTCCCTGAAGCATACGACTGATTCTCCGACGTCGCTGAGGTAGCCGGAGAGCAGGCCTACGTCGAACGTTTCGAGGTCAACTTTCGAGCGCTGCAGTCTGAGCAGGAATTCTGTGCAGTAGCCGAATTTCAGCTCGCTGTCTTCCGTAAATTTCGACAGATCGGGAGCGTTCGGGGCGCTTTCGGCCCTGGCTTCGTGCGTGCCGGCGCCGCTGTTTGCATTTTGCGTGCCTGACGACTGGGTGAACTCGCCGCGCAGCACCTTCACCATGCCTTCTATTATGTACATCAGGCCTGCGCCGCCGCTGTCAACGACTCCTGCTTCTTTCAGGACAGGGAGCAGCTCCGTCGTGCGTTTTAATGAATTTTTAACTTCCGCCAATATCGTATCGAAATATGCGTCGAGCGAGGTCGCTTCAGTCGAGTCTTTGTTTGCGCGTTCAACAGCTTCGCGTATGACCGTGAGCATCGTGCCTTCCACCGGCTCCGAGACCGCTTTATACGCTTCTTTTACGCCGCATTCGAGCGCCCGGCCCAGGCCTTTTGCGTCTGCCGTGACGGTCCCTGAGAATCCGGCGGCAATGCCCGCGAAGATCCGGGACAATATTACTCCGGAGTTTCCTCTGGCGCCCAGCAGCATTCCCGAAGCGGCCCTGGAGGCAACTTCTTCGAGTGTTTCGTCGTGCAGTCCGGCGACCGCGTCGAAGCCGGAAGATATCGTCGACAACATATTATCTCCCGTATCTCCGTCGGGGATAGGGAATACATTCAGATCGTTTACGAGCTGGCGGTTTGCGTCAAGCGTTTTAACGCCTCCGCCGAGCATATTTACAAACATTGTTCCGTCAACAGTATTGGTCAACGTCATTTCCTCCGGTGGCAACCAGTTTTGTGCAAGGATACCACAATGGCGCGGATTTTTCAAGCGGTAAAAGCGCGAGGAACCGGGACGTCCAGAGTTAAGAGTTAAGGGTTAAGAGTTTAGAGTTCAGAGTTAAGGCGAAGCGGCCGCGAATTGCTCATTTAGACGGCCGCAAAAGGCGAACCGAATGATAGCACGAATTTTGGGTCTCATGCGCTCCCTACATTGATTCGCATTTCGGTCAAACAAAATTCTTAGCTATTCATTCGGCTTCGCCAAAGATCAAAAGGTTGAAAAGCGGCCTCATTGCTCATTTAGACGGCCGCAAAAGGGGAAAAGGAGGAATGCGGCCGTACTACCTTCCTTGCCGATACGGCCGCAAATGGAAAAAGACAGAGCTGCGGCCGTGCGAATTGCTCATTTAGACGGCCGCAAAAGGGGAAAAGGAGGAATGCGGCCGTACTACCCACCTCGCCGATACGGCCGCAAATGGAAAAAGACAGAGCTGCGGCCGTATGATCCGCTTCGCCGATACGGCCGCAAATAGGAAAAAGGCGAAAAGGAGTGATTTACATGTACACTTTTTTGCATAATCTGCTTTCGGATAAAAAGGGCGGAGCGGTGTTCAACTGCTTCGGTATCTGGCACATATTGTACATTTTTGCCGCTCTTTCTGTGATCGCGGTTGTTATGATCGCTCTAAGGAAGCGGGGCAGGGAGGCGCTCCGGAAAGCCGCAGAGGTATTCATTAATATCGCATTCGGCCTCTATATGCTGGATTTCTTTCTGATGCCTTTCGCCTACCA
>JAEEGL010134996.1_pt1 | contig 14922 bp, 7 predicted proteins | sample 9134231 | NCBI WGS metagenome assembly JAEEGL01 (sample SAMN16246548, study PRJNA631951) | gut metagenome | biome: gut microbiome; feature: rumen; material: fiber-attached | host: Bos | place: Iran: Karaj | collected 2018-10
CGGGGATGTTCAGGCGCTGGCCATCGACTGTGATGGTGACCGCAGCGACAGCATACTTCCCTTTCCACTGCTCAATGGGCACTTCAATGCTGCCGTTCTTGCTGAAGCCCAGTCCGTGGAGGTCGAAGAGTCCCTGCGGACGCTGGGGCTGCTGGCGACGACCGAACTGCGGACGTCCCTGCGGCTGCTGAGGTTCCTCGATTTCAGGTCCTTCGACCACGAGGTAGATGGCATGCTTGCCGGTGAGGCCTTCGACAGCGTCCATTATTTTGGAGAGGACTATGGGTTCGCGCTTTGCATCGGCATCGGCATCGACCTCAAAGACACCTATCTCACGACCGTTCCAAGTGCCGTTGGCGTAGGGAGCGTCGAGCATCACACGGATCCGGAAGGCACCCTTGCCGCTGGGAGTGATGTAGAGGTTGAAGTGGGTGTGGTTGCCCTGCTTGGTTCCCTCGAAGGCGGGCACACCCTTCTGCGTCTGCTCCAGGCCGCCGAAGCCGAAGTATTTGAAGCCGATGATGCCGCCATTCTTGATACCGGCGAGGTCCATGTGGTTCGACCACACATCGTGGTTGTCCTGCAACCATTCGTTGGAACCAGGACCCGTCATATAGCAGGCGATACCTGCAGAGTAGTAGGCGTAGGGCGGGAGACCGAAGATCTGGAAACCTTCGCTGGTGACCTCTGCGCCACGATATTCGTTACCGTCGCTGGCCTTGGCTGTCCACTCGTTGTTGGGAGTGAAGGGGTCGTAGGCGGTGATACGCACCTGTCCGCCCTTGGCCACAGGCTTCTTGTCCCATTCAATCTTCACGGGAGCCACCATCGCCTGACGGGCATTGCCGAAGCCGCGGGGAGGACGGTGATAGAAGACATACCACTGGCCGTTGATTTCCTGCAGCGATCCGTGGGTGTTGTGGCCGGCGTTGGAAGTAATCAGCTTGGAGCCATCCTCATTCAGCACCACGCCGCGAGAATCCACAAGCACTCCACCGGCACGCCAAGGACCAAGTGGAGAATCTCCATAAGCATAGCGCAGGGCACTATTGGTATTGCCTAAGCCGTACTCCTTGCCGCTGTAGCCGGAGAAGACCATCACATACTTGTTGCCGACCTGACGGATGCTGCTGGCCTCGAAGAAGTTGAAGTCCAACGGATTCTGACCCTGATAGAGCGCTGGATAGGTAGAGCCTTCCTTGTCGAGGAGGCGACCATCGTGGCTGCTGGCGGGGATGAAGGGATCTATCAGTTCCGTGCCAGGGCGCTTGCTGTACATCGTGTTCTGGTCAAGTTCGCAAGCGGTGGAGTGCTGAAAGCCGTAGAAGACATAGGCACGGTAGCCCTTGTCGAAGTCCTTATCTTTCTTGTCGGTGATGTTCTCGATGAACACCGAGGGGTCGAAGTCTATGAGCGAGCCATCCAGGCAGCGAGTGCCTTCGGCATTGAGGTTTACTGGAGTGAAGGGGCCGTTGGGGCGGTCGCTCTTGCAGACCATGGCGATACGCCCCCATCCGCGAGAGTGGGGATAGAGCCAGTAGGTTTTCTTACCCGTCACCTTGTCTCTGACTTCCACGAGGTCAGGCGCAAACATCGTATCCCACTGACCATTGACGAACCACGTGAAGATGGGACCTTCGTCGCGCCACTGCGTCAGGTCCTCGACGGGTGCCGACCACATTCGGATATCGGGACCGCAGTAGGCGGTGTAGGTGACATCGTGAGATCCGATGATATATGCACGGAACTTGCCGGGCAGATCTGGATCCTCAAAGACTCGCGGCTCGCCATCGGGAAGATGCTCCCACAGGGGCAGATAGGGATTCTGGGCGTTGCAGACTGCAGCAGACGCCATCACAAAAAACGATAAAAGAAAACGTTTCATAGGACTTTTGGTATTTTTAGTTACGTGATTCACGTGATTCAGAGGCTCAAAACCCACAAATTGCGGGGCAAAGATAAGGTTTTTCGTGCAAAAGGACTTTCAATGATGTTTTCTTTTCTTATAATTTTGTACCAAAAGCACTTTTTTCCTACCTTTGCGGGCAGAATTAGCATAAAAAACCGTTATGAAAACAGAAAATCGCATTATTTGGCTCGACTGGTTGCGCGTTTGCGCTTGTTTTATGGTCATGGTAGTCCATTCTACAGAGCCGTTTTATTTAGGTGGTGAGGGCGCTCGCATCCTCACAGCCACCGATGCCGTATGGGCTTCGTTCTTCGACTCTTTTGTGCGCGCCTGCGTTCCTCTATTTATTATAGCGTCCAGCTACTTGCTCTTCCCCCTCCAGACATCCACGGGTGCCTTCTTCCGCCGTCGTCTTTCGCGGTTGCTGGTGCCCTTCATCCTCTGGTCGCTGGTCTATGCCTTCCTGTGGGGCGAACCTGCAGAGAACCTACGGTCGCTATTGCTGAACTTCAACTACGCAGCCGGCCACCTGTGGTTCGTCTATATGCTGTTAGGTATCTATCTGTTGATGCCGCTACTCTCGCCCTGGGCAGAGCGTGTGGGACGGCGCGAGCTGCAAGGCTACCTCTGCGTTTGGGGTCTGACGCTGACCATACCCTTCATCCGCGAGTGGGCCTCTGGCGGTGAGTTGCTGGTCATCCACGGCCCCACAGGCATCCCCTACCCTGCCCTCTATCCACTCTGGGGCGAAGCCAGCTGGAACGCCTATGGTCTTTTCTACTACGTCAGTGGATTCATCGGCTACTTGCTGCTCGGCCTCTACTTCCGCCGTTTCGTGCCCGAGTTCACGTGGCTGCGCACCCTGCTCATAGCCCTTCCGGCTTGGTTTGCGGGTTTCGCCCTCTGCTTCGGCGGATTCCTCGTCCGCGCCTACGCCACCTCACAGTCCTTCCCTATCGAGGGACCTGTGGACCTCGCCGTCGGTTGGGAGACGCCCTGGTACAACGACACGCTCGGCGTAGCCCTCATGACCGTTGGCTGGGTGCTCATCTTCCGCAAGTTTAACCGGACCCTGTTCAGAGCATCTTCCGATGCATCAGGCCAGCAACATCCCCACCTTCCAGCTCTTCAACTGTCATCCGTCAGCAAAGCCAGTTACGGAATGTACCTCTGCCACATGGTTGTCCTCGCCTATGCCTCCTCGTTCTTCCGCGACTGGCTGGGAATCGCCGATGAAGGCAGCCTCGGTCTCTGGACCACCCCAGTCGAGATTCTCCTCACCGCCCTCACCACCTTCTGCCTCACCGCCCTCGTCTGCACCCTCCTGCAGCGCATTCCCCGCCTCGGGAAATGGATTGTTGGATGATTTTTTCAACGTTTCAACATTTCAACTTTTCAACATTTCAACCTTTCCATGTCCTCTCGCCTTCAATCTCTGGATGCCCTTCGCGGCTTTGATATGTTTTTCATTATGGGCGGAGCCGGTCTGCTTGCCGCCCTCGCTATCTGGTTTCCCTGTAGCTTCACCGAGGAGCTGGCTCGCCAAATGGACCATGTAGAGTGGAACGGACTGGCGCACCACGACACCATCTTCCCCCTCTTCCTCTTCATCGCCGGCATCTCCTTCCCCTTCTCACTCGAAAATCAGCGCGCCAACGGCCGCAGCGAGTGGCAGATTCACCGCAAAGTTCTCGTCCGCGGCTTTGTCCTCTTTGCACTCGGCGTAATCTACAACGGACTTCTCAGCAGCTGGGATTTCGTCAATATACGCTACGCCAGCGTCCTCGCCCGCATTGGCTTCGCCTGGATGTTTGCCGCCCTACTCTTCATCCACACGGGTTGGCGCTGTCGCGCAGGCATCACCGCTGCACTTCTCGTGGGCTACTGGCTGTTAGTGCGTTTCGTCCCAGCCCCTGATGCAATGGGCGAAGGCGTTTACACCGCCCAAGGCTCCATCGTCGGATATATCGACCGCATCCTCCTGCCTGGCAGAATCTACTACGGCAACCTCGACCCCGAGGGCATTCTCAGCCTCATACCTGCAATCGGCACGGCCCTCCTCGGAATGTTCACCGGCGAGTGGGTGAAGCTGCAGCGGCCTGGCCTCACGCCCAACAAAAAAGCCGTCTGGATGGCCGTCGCAGGAATCGCCTGCCTCGCTCTCGGGCTGTTGTGGAGCCTCGACTTCCCCATCAACAAGAAGCTGTGGACCAGCAGCTTCGTCCTCGTCGTGGCGGCCTACTCCCTGCTGTTGTTCGCCCTCTTCTACTACCTCATTGATGTGCGAGGGTGGCGCCGCTGGACTTTGTTCTTCACCGTGATTGGCCTCAACAGCATCACCATTTATCTCGGCCAGAAGTTCATCAATTTCAGTTTCACCGCCGACCGCCTCTTCGGTGGTCTCATCCACTTCCTACCAGAGTCCGCCCAACCCTTCTTCACCAGCGCCGCCTACGTCGCTGTCTGCTGGCTTTTCCTCTATGTCCTCTACCGCCTCCGCCTGTTCTTGAAGGTTTAAGAAATAACGATAAGACTAAATAAATGAAAAGGAAATTACTCACATTAGGCATTGCACTCTGCGTGTGTACCCTCCCGCTCTGGGCAATAGTTAGCGGGCATTCGCTGACGAGAACACTCCAAGAGCTCTCCACGGAGCTGAAAACAGCTTACCTCGAAGGCTCGGACACTCAGCAACGCTTCAACGATGACTATGAGCGTCAGCATCAGCAGATGATTGACTTAGTCACCGAGTCTAACGAGCTCTCCATCCTGCTCTATACACAAGAGCAGGAGATGACGTTCGACCTGGCCTTCGCCCTGAAAAAGGTCATGGCCAATTATAAGGTTTTCAGCTCGAACCGCAGTCCATACGACCATATCGTGGACGGTCTGAACTACGAGATAGACCGCAATGCCCGACTTATTGAGGCCCTGCGCCGACTGCCACCAATGATGAAGGAGATTGAGATGGAAATCGTGCCCGACAGTCTGCTGTACCACAACGACTCGCTGGACCTTCATCTGTCGGATTCCATCTCTTCGCTGGAAAAAGAGATTATCCGGATTGCCTTCAAGGATTCGCTCTCCGCACCTTTTGTTCTGGACAAGCAAGGAGAACTCTATCGCGACTCCTGTATCTTCTTTGCCTCCGAGCTCCTGAAGATGCATGCCAACAACCGGGCCACGATGATTGCCGACAGCACCTACTATCAGGAGGCCTTCCTGCGGCAGAAGGAGACCTACGACTACGCCGAATCGCGCTATCGGGATCTCGAGCGGTATATCTTTGTGGAAGGGCAGACACCGTTCTTAGACATTCTGAAAAATCCCGGCTACTACTGGAATAAGGTCAAAGTGGATCTGCGCGGGCAGTATAGTCTGGATGAATTGGATGCTGCTATGCAGGAAGATGATGCTAAAGAGAAAACTTCTGACGAGAAGGACATCGACTCGCTTGAGGAGTTCCTTTCCAGTAAGGCGGAAAATACCTTGTTGCTGATTGTCTGTATCATTGAAGTGCTCGCATTGGCGTTCTTCTGGCTCATAACCATGCTGATTCTTTGGTTGCTTTACCGCCACACAAGGCTGAAACGCTATGTTGCTAAGAAGAAGTTGCCCATCATCTCAATACTGGTGGGTACCATCGTGTACTTCTTTGTGATTGGCTTCTCTTTATATGGTGATGAATACATCGAATTGGGCGTCCGCCACGTAAATACCTTCCTATGGCTGCTTATTGTCATCTCCGGCTCGCTGCTGCTACGCGTCAAGCCAGAGCAGTTCCGGCAGGGGTTCCTGCTCTATTCTGCCACCTTCCTGGTGATGCTGATGATCATATCTTGCCGCGTCTCCTTTGTGCCCGACAAACTGATGGTGTTCCTCTTCCCGCCCATTCTGCTGCTGATTGTCGTGTGGCAGTTATGCTGCTGTATCTGGTTCCGTGGAAAGGCTACATCCATCGACAGTACGCTGGGCTGGGTGTCGTGGGCCGTCTATCTCGTCGCCTTCGTCTTTGCGTTCTTGGGTTATACATTTGTAGCCTTGCTCATTCTGGTGTGGTGGTATTTCCTGTTGGCGGTATGGTTGACAGTGGTCTGTATTCTGGACCTGATGAGCCGCTTGAAAGAACGCTGGCTGGACAAGCGGGTGGAGGCCTTGCGAAATCGTATCACCTACGTGTCGGGTGAAGACCGCGAATCGCTGCTCTTTGGTGCCACCTGGTTCTATGACCTTATCCGTCAGGTGGCCATCCCCACCATTGTAGTGCTCTCCCTGCCGCGGTGTATCAATTTGTCATTGGGTATGTTTGACTTCGACAACCTCTTCGTGAAGTTCTATGAAAATCCCTTTATTCAGCTTTATGACAAGAGTGGGTTCGAGACGCTACGCATTTCGGCCAAGAGTATCATCTGGCTGCTGATTCTCTATTATGTGCTGAGCTACTTCAGCAAGGCCGTTCACGCCATCTGGCAATACGCACGATATGCAGCCTTTATGAAAAAGCACAACCGCACTACCATCCGCGCCAACGAAATCAACCTGTCGTTGGGCAACAGTATCATCAGCGTGCTCATTTGGATGGGCTATGCGATGGTGGTGATTTACGTCTGGAAGATTCCCACGGGTTCGCTTGGTTTGGTGGCTGGAGGTCTTTCGGCTGGTATTGGTCTCGCACTGAAGGACGTCATCAACAACTTCATCTACGGTATTCAGCTCATGGGCGGGCGCCTGCGAGTTGGCGACTGGATTGAGTGCGACGGTGTACGCGGTAAAGTGACCGCCATCAACTATCAGTGCGTGCAGGCCGAAACCATCGAAGGCACGGAGATGTCGTTCCTCAACTCGTCGCTCTTTGGCAAGAACTTCAACAACCTGACGCGCAACAACTCCTACGAGCTGACCGTCATCACCGTAGGCGTGGCTTACGGCGAAGAAATCCAGCGGGTACGTGAGGTGCTGGTGGAGGGTATGCAGAAAATGCGCACCAAGGATAAATACGGACGTGAGATCGTGGATCCCGACTACGGCTTCAATGTGGTGGTCGGCAATATGAGCGACAGCACGGTGGATATCAACGTGAAGCAGATGGTGCTGGTAGCCGAGAGAATCGGCTACGTGGACCGCGCGAAGGAGGTGATTTACGACTCCCTCACCGCCGCAGGAATCACCATCCCCTTCCCGCAGTGCGACGTGCACCTGATTCAGGAAGAATAGAATCAAGGCATGATATTACAAGCAAACAGGGACACCGCCGAAGCGATGTCCCTGTTTTATTGAATGTGGATAGAGATTTAGTCTTGATCCTTCTGAGATTCCTCGAACTCCTTCTGGAGCTTGGTCTGCACGTCGATGGGCACGAGCTCGTAGGAGGAGAACTTCATCGTGAAAGAGCCGCGGCCACCAGTGATGGAGCTGAGAGCGGTGCTGTAGCTGGACATCTCCTTGAGAGGTACCTTAGCGTTGAGCTTCTCGATACCGTTCTCGGAGTTCATACCCATAATCATACCGCGACGGCCCTGGAGGTCGGACATCACATCACCCATGCAGTCGCCGGGTACGAGGACTTCGACGTCGTAGATGGGCTCGAGCAACTTCGGTCCTGCCTCGCGGAAAGCCTGTACGAAGGCGTTGCGGCCGGCGAGCATGAAGGAGAGTTCGTTGGAGTCCACGGGGTGCATCTTACCATCGTAAACGATGACGCGCACGTCGCGAGCGTAAGAACCTGTCAACGGACCCTGTTCCATCTTGGAGAGCACACCCTTGAGGATAGCGGGCATGAAGCGGGCATCAATGCTACCACCTACGATGGAGTTGATGAACACGAGCTTGCCGCCCCATTCGAGATCGGTAACGTCCTCGGACTTGGCGTTGATGCGGTATTCCTGGTTGCCGAAGCGATAGACTTCCTTGACGGGTTCGCCCTCTACATAAGGCTCTACGATGAGGTGAACCTCACCGAACTGACCGGCACCACCGGACTGCTTCTTATGACGGTAGTCGGCACGAGCGGCCTTGGTGATGGTCTCGCGATATGGGATCTTGGGCTCGTCGAAGACAATGGGCATCTTATCGTTGTTCTCCATGCGCCATTTGAGGGTACGGAGGTGGAATTCGCCCTGACCCTTGACGAGAATCTGACGGAGTTCCTTGGACTGCTCCACAACCCAAGTGGGATCTTCCTGGCTCATGCGAGCGAGAATGGACATCATCTTCTCGGTGTCGGCCTCGTTGGCGGCACGAATAGCGCGGATGTACTTAGGATCGGGATAGGTGATGGAGAAACTGTTCTCACAGTCCTTGCCGTTGAGGGTATTGCCAGTGCGAACATCCTTGAGCTTAACGGTGCAACCAATATCGCCTGCTGTGAGTTCAGAAACCTTGATGCGATTTGCACCTGCGCAGACGAAGAGCTGAGCGATGCGCTCCTTGCTGCCGCGGTCGGCATTGGTCAGGTCGTCGCCCTCATGAACGGTACCCGACATCACCTTGAAGTACTGCACTTCACCGATATGGGGCTCAACGCTGGTCTTGAAGAAGAAGAGGCTGGTGGGGGCGTTGGAGTCGGGCTTGACATCTTCGCCACGTTTGTTCTTGGCTGCGGGCATCTGATCCACGAAAGGAACGACGTTGCCGAGGAACTCCATCAGGCGGCGAACACCCATATCCTTGCCTGCACAGACACAGAACACAGGGAACATACCACGACTGGCGAGACCGGCACGAATACCATCGCGCATCTCGTCCTCCGTGAGGTTTTCGGTCTCGAAGAACTTCTCCATGAGACCCTCGTCGTGCTCTGCAGCAGCTTCGATAAGTGCCTGATGCATCTCGGTTGCCTTGTCAAGCTGGTCGGCAGGAATATCTTCAATAATGGGAGCGCCTCCTTCGGGCTTCCAGGAATACTTCTTCATGAGAAGGACGTCAATGAGGCTATTGAAGTCCGGACCAGTCTTGATGGGATACTGGACAGGCACGACCTTGGAACCATAGACGTTCTGCAGCTGCTCGAGGATGTTGTCATAGTCGCACTCGTCATCGAGACGGTTGACGAGGAAGATGACAGGCTTCTGCATCTTCTCGGTCATGCGGAAGTGGTTCTGCGTGGCTACCTCAGGGCCGTTCTGCGCGTTGATGAGCAGGATGGTAGTGTCAGTGACAGCCATTGCGGTCAGAGCAGCACCAGCGAAATCATCACTGCCCGGGCAGTCGATGATGTTCAGCTTCTTATTGTTCCACTCCACATGGAAAGGAGTAGCGAAGACGCTGTAGCCGTATTCCTGCTCCACGGGGAGGTAGTCGGACACGGTGTTCTTCTGCGTGATGCGTCCGCGACGTGTGATGATGCCACTCTCGAAGAGCAGCGCTTCGGTGAGGGTGGTCTTACCAGCCCCGTCACTGCCAAGCAAGGCAATGTTCTTGATTTCCTTTGTCTGATAGTTTCTCATTGATTCTTGAGTTTTATGAGTTATGAAGTGTTATTTGCATGCTTGAAATCTAATGTTTCGCACATCATTTTACGACCTTAAAAGGCACATTTTGGGCGAAAACGCCCGCAAGGTAGGAAAAAAATATGAGACGGCGTGCATCTTCGGCTCTTTTTTACGGTCGGAAGCTGCTGTTTTTTCATTTTTTTGTCCTTAGGAGCTAGTTTCTGTACGAAAATCGCTACTTTTGCGCTCGAAATATGGCTGGACTCTATGTTCATATCCCTTTTTGCAAGTCGCGATGCATTTATTGCGACTTCTACTCCACCACACGCGAAGCGGAGAAGGAGGCTTATGTTAACGCCCTCTGTCGCGAGATAACGGCACGGAAACGGGAATTAGCTCACACGCGCGTACATACGATATATATAGGTGGTGGAACTCCGTCGCTGCTTTCATCAGAACAGCTGAACCACATCCTCTGCAAGTTGCATGAGGAATATGAGGTAGCGGAGGACGCAGAGGTGACGGTGGAGATGAATCCAGAGGATGTCATAAATAAGGGAAGTGGAGAAAATGAGAAAGTGCAGGTCAACAGAGTAAGTTTGGGGATTCAGACGTTCGATGAGAAACTGCTGCGACTGTTGCGCCGTCGCCACACGGCACAGACTGCCGTAAGAGCGGTGAGAGAGTTGCAGGACACAGGCTTCGACAACATCAGCATCGACCTTATCTACGGGTTACCGGGCCAAACGATGGAGCTGTGGGAGAGAGACCTCGACAAGGCTTTCGGACTGGGAGTGCAGCACCTGTCAGCCTACGCGCTGAGCTACGAGGAAGGCACTCCGCTTTGGCGAATGCGACAACAGGGAGAGGTAAGAGAAGTCAATGAAATTCTAAGCGTTAACATGTTTGAATTACTCTGTCGACGCGCGAAGGAAGCGGGGTTCCTACACTACGAAATCTCCAACTTCGCTCAGCCTGGACGCAGGTCGCGACACAACAGTTCGTACTGGACGGGCGAACCTTATTTAGGATTCGGACCGGGAGCACACAGCTATGACGGACAGCGCATACGGCGCGCCAACAATGCAGATCTGTCCGCCTACCTGCAAGCGGAAGTTGCTCCAGCCACCTTTGAGACATTGACCAACGAAGAATTGTATGACGAAGCGGTCATGTGCGGTCTGCGTACAGCAAGGGGTATCGACCTTTGCGAAGTGGAGCGCCGCTTCGGGCTGCAACGTTCTGACTATCTGCAGCAGATGGCACACCCGCATATCAAGGCCGGAAGGCTGGTAGTGGAGGAAGGAAGACTACACCTCAGCGAAGACGCTTTAATGGTTTCGGATGACATTATGAGTGACCTGATGCTATGAAAACGGCACTTTAGCTTTCAAAATGTAGGTAAAATGACGTAAAAGAACGAACTTTCTGCCAGAAAGCGCCATTTTTTCAATTATTCTTCGTACCTTTGCCTCCGATTTTCGAGCAAACACTTTGTCAATATGACCAATAACACTATCGTAGGTAAAAAGATTCAGGGCATCAGGGAATCTAAGAACCTCAGTATTGAGGAGATTTCCGAGCGCAGCGGACTCTCCGCAGAACAAATTCAGTCTATCGAGAACGACCAGTATCTGCCCTCACTGGGACCACTGATTAAGATTGCACGCGCACTGGGCGTGCGGCTTGGCACCTTCCTCGATGACAACGACGATCTGGGGCCGGTAGTCTGTCGGGCAGCAGATCGCGAGCGCGACCGCAGCATCAGCTTCAGTAATGATGCCACCGAAGCGCGACAGAACATGATCTACCACTCACTTGCCAAACAGAAGGCAGGACGTCACATGGAACCCTTCGTGATTGATGTCCAGCCCAGCGAGGATAAGGACTTCAAGCTCTCGGCCCACGAGGGCGAGGAGTTCATCTACGTGATGAGCGGTGAAGTGGAAATCGCCTATGGCAAAGAGACTTACTCCCTGCAGGAGGGCGACAGCATCTTTTATGACTCCATCGTAAAGCACCACGTGCACGGAGCGCCGGGTAAGAGCGCAAAGATTCTGGCTGTGGTATACATCCCGTTTTAATTTTTCGTTATAACGGAATAACGGAATAACGATATAACGAAAAAACAAAACTAATGGCAACAACCAACGTTAAATTAGATATGGCAGGCAGGCCGCTGCCTGACAGAACATATCCTGCAGAGACAGGTGCTGAAGGATATCAATTGTATGAGCGCACCCTTGGTCAGTGGCTGGAGCATTGGGCAGAGACCACGCCAGACAAGGAATATATCGTGTACAGCGACCGCGACCTACGCTTCACCTGGAAGCAGTTCAACGAGCGCGTCGACAACTTGGCCAAGGGACTGCTGGCTATCGGAGTGAAGAAAGGTTCGAACGTAGGTATCTGGGCCACCAACGTGCCCGACTGGCTCACCTTCCTCTACGCCACCGCTAAAATCGGTGCCGTGCTGGTGACGGTGAACACCAACTACAAACAGAACGAGCTGGAATACCTTTGCAAAGACTCGGATATGCACACCTTGTGTATCACCGACGGCACCTGGGACTGCAACTACGTAGATATGACCTACACGATGCTGCCCGAACTGAAGACCTGCGAACGCGGACACCTGCACAGCGAGCGCTTCCCCTATATGAAGAATGTGGTATTCATCGGAATGGAGAAGTACCGCGGCATGTTCAACACCGCCGAACTGCTGCTGCTCGGACAGAATATCGAGGACGAGGAACTCGACAAGATGAAAAAGAATGTCAGCTGCCACGACGTCTGCAACATGCAGTATACCAGTGGTACTACGGGTTTCCCGAAAGGAGTAATGCTCACGCACTTCAACATCTCCAACGACGGATACTTCACCGGCGAGAACATGGGCTTCACACAGGACGACAAGTTGTGCGTCTGCGTACCCCTGTTCCACTGTTTCGGCGTGGTATTAGCCACCATGAACTGCCTGACCCACGGCTGCACCGAAGTCATGGTAGAGAAGTTCGACCCGCTGCTCGTGCTGGCATCGATCCACAAGGAGCGCTGCACAGCGGTCTATGGTGTGCCTACGATGTTCATTGCTGAGCTGAACCACCCGATGTTCTCGATGTTCGACCTGACTTGTCTGCGCACAGGCATTATGGCCGGAAGCCTCTGCCCGGTGGAACTGATGAAGCAAGTGTCGGAGAAAATGTATATGACCATCACCAGCGTCTATGGCCTCACCGAGAGCTCACCCGGAATGACACAGACCTGCCTGAACGACACCTTCGAACAGCGCTGCACCACCGTTGGCCGCGACTTCCCCTTTGTCGAAGTAAAAGTGCTCGACCCCGAGACCAACGAGGAATGTCCCGTTGGCGTGCAAGGCGAGATGTGCTGCCGCGGCTTCAATGTCATGAAGGGCTACTACAAGAATCCCACCGCCACCGCAGAAGTCATCGACGAGAACGGCTTCCTGCACTCCGGTGACTTGGGCATCAAGGACGAACAGGGCTTCTATAAGATCACTGGCCGCATCAAGGATATGATCATCCGCGGCGGCGAGAACATCTATCCTCGCGAAATCGAGGAATTCCTCTATCACATGGAAGGTATCAAGGATGTGCAGGTGGCTGCCGTTCCCTCCAAGAAGTACGGCGAGGAGGTGGGTGCCTTCATCATCCTTTACGAAGGTGCCAAGATGACTCCCGAGGACGTGCAGGAGTTCTGCCGCGGAAAGATTGCCCGCTACAAGATTCCGAAGTATGTCTTCTTTGTCGACGGTTTCCCCCTCACAGGCAGCGGTAAGATACAGAAGTTCAAGCTCAAAGAGCTAAGCCTCAAGCTCTGCGAAGAGCAGGGAATAGAAGTGATTTAACTTAACTACCATCATCCTATGAAAAGATTTCTCCTCCTGACTACCACATTCGTCGTCAGCCTCTGCGCTGCCGCCCAAACACTACCGTATCAGAACCCTGAGCTAAGCGCCCGCGAGCGTGCCGCAGATCTCTGCCAGCGACTGACTCTGGAGGAGAAAGCACAGCTGATGCTCGACGAGTCGCCTGCCATCCCCCGCCTCGGCATCAAGAAATTCTTCTGGTGGAGCGAGGCACTTCACGGCGCCGCCAATATGGGCAATGTCACTGTATTCCCAGAGCCAGTCGCCATGGCCGCCTCTTTCAACCCCGACTTATTATATAAGGTGTTCGATGTGGCCAGCACGGAATTTCGCGCACAATATAACCACCGTATGCAAAACGGAGGTGAAGACGAGAAGTTCCACAGCCTCAGCGTCTGGACACCCAATGTGAACATCTTCCGCGACCCGCGTTGGGGACGTGGACAAGAGACCTACGGCGAAGATCCCTACCTCACCAGTGTCATGGGAACGCAAGTCGTCAGAGGACTGCAGGGTCCCGAGACCTCGAAATACCGCAAGCTTTGGGCCTGCGCCAAGCACTACGCCGTTCACAGCGGACCCGAATACACGCGCCACACAGCCAACCTCACCGACATCTCGCCCCGCGATTTCTGGGAGACCTATATGCCCGCCTTCAAGACCCTGGTCGAAGACGCCAAGGTGCGCGAGGTGATGTGTGCCTACCAGCGGTTGGACGATGATCCTTGCTGCGGCAGCGCACGTCTGTTGCAACAGATACTGCGCGAGGACTGGGGTTTCCAGTACCTCGTTGTCAGCGACTGCGGTGCCGTGAGTGATTTCTACACCTCCCACAAGAGTTCCACGGATGCCGTCCACGCTTCCGCTAAGGCCACGCTGGCAGGCACCGATGTAGAATGCGGCTACGGCTATGCCTACCGCTCGATTCCAGAAGCCGTGCGACGCGGATTCATCAGCGAGGCGGAGGTCGACAAGCATGTACTGCGCCTGCTCGAAGGACGCTTCGACCTCGGAGAGATGGACGACCCGTCGCTGGTGGAGTGGGCCCGCATTCCCTATTCCGCCATGTCCACCAAGGAAAGTGCCGCGAAGGCACTCGAAATGGCCCGGCAATCGATCGTGCTGTTGCAGAACAAAGGCAACGTTCTTCCTCTGCAAGCCGGTAAAGAGAAGATTGCCGTCGTTGGCCCCAACGCCGACAACAGCCCGATGATGTGGGGTAACTACAACGGCACACCCAACCATACGATTACCATCCTCGACGGCATCTGCGCGAAGTTGAACATCAAGCGAGAGAAATTAAAGAAGAACCCGAGGCTCACCTATTTTGCCGGCTGTGACCTCACTAACACCCTGGTGATGGACAGCCGTCTGGCAACAGAGTGTTCCGCAGATGGAAAGCGCGGATTGCGCGGCACCTTCTGGAACAATACAGAAATGGAAGGGCTGCCCGTGTCCACACAGCTGTATACCAACCCCGTAGCCGTCACCACGGCTGGAATGCACAACTTCGCACCCAACGTGGCACTCGAGGACTTCTCGGCCAAGTACGAGACCACCTTCGCACCCAAGGTGGAAGGAGAATACGTCATCAATGTCGAAGGTTGCGGACACTACGAAGTATATGTTAACGGCGAACGCAAACAGCGCGTACACTCCTGGCGCACCACCCCCACCCGCACCGCCATCCA
>JAEEGL012860033.1_pt1 | contig 14921 bp, 17 predicted proteins | sample 9134231 | NCBI WGS metagenome assembly JAEEGL01 (sample SAMN16246548, study PRJNA631951) | gut metagenome | biome: gut microbiome; feature: rumen; material: fiber-attached | host: Bos | place: Iran: Karaj | collected 2018-10
GCCGTTCATCACGCGGCGACAGCCTTTGCACTGCATGCACGGTTTGGAAGTATTGCCTGTACATAAAAAAGCACAAGCTAACAGGCGGGCGAGCGTGCGCTTGCCCGTACCAACTGCTCCGGTCAACAGCACCGCATGCGGCGCGCGTCCGCTGCGCACATCCTCAATCAGCGCGGCCAGGCCTTCGCTCTGCGCGGCAAAATCATCCAGCGATACCAAGACGCGCTCCTTCTTCTCTGTTCATTCAGAAAATGCGTCAATACTTGTGGAACTGTTCCACATCCAGAATAAAAACTGTCGCGCCGCCCACCGTAACCTCGATAGGCATCTGCGCATAAACACCGGCTATTCCTCCGGCCATGGGCGAGGCCGTCATCTGGCGGCGGCTTTTGCACAGCTTTTCAATAATGCTCAGGCAGCCTGCCAACCGATCATCCTCTACGCCGGCCAACAGCGTTGTGTTGCCGGAACGCAGAAAACCGCCTGTCGTTGCCAGCTTTGTTACACTGTAGCCGTCGTTCATTAGCGCGGAGATCACACGCGAAGCATCCTCGTCCTGAATAATCGCAATAACAAGCTTCATCGGGCAAGACCTCCTTTTTTCAAAGAATTCTTTCTGATTTTATTATACATTAATTTGTATTTAATATCAAGCAGAGCGGCTTTCCTCAACGCTTACCCAGTTTCTTCAGAATCCGTATTGCTTCCCCGGGATTATCGCTCGTAAACATCAGGCATCCCAGTTGGATCTGCCGGTCCATGAGCTCTTCGGTATCCGGCACATAAATGCATGGCTTTATGGCCAGTGCCAGACATTCAGCATACTCCTTTTCATCCGGATATGTCCCTTTTTCTATCGGATACACACAAGCCCAGTCCCAGTATTCGGTAATGTCGCGCTTTACAGGCCCCCGCATTCTATTGCTCTTACCGATTCCCTGTCCATGGATCTTAATCTTTCCTTGGCTCAGCTCTGCCGCATATTCCAACACGGGGCTTGAAAAGCTGTTCAGCATGCTGCGTTCTTCCAGATGATAACGAAAAATGCCTTCTATTGTCTGGCGCACATTTCGGAAAGCAATTTCTTCACCGACTATCTCGGGATAATCCTTCAGTTCCCAGTTCATCAATAGTCCCGGCGTGTCTGCCGCCAGCTGCAGAGTCTCCTCCAGTGTGGGTATCCGTGTACCGACAAACTTCGGAGCGCACCATGCTCCAGCATCCAAAGCAGATATCTCTTCCCAGCACTTTTCATGTGTGGCCCCGCTTCCGTTTGTGGTGCGGTCGAAGCTGCGGTCATGCATCATGAATGTCACACCGTCAAGAGATGTATGAAGATCGACTTCCAGGCCATCTACGCCTAGTGCGATTGCGGCCTTATATGCGGGCAATGTATTTTCAGGCGCATGTGCGCGGTCGCCGCGGTGCGCGGCAAGAATAATCCTTTTCATTTTTTGCGATCCTTTCGCTTTTTCCTGTACAGTATACCACGATTTGAAGTGTATAACACGCTTTTTTCGCCTTTGCTTGAAAACGCCTGTCCCCTGCGCTATAATGGCGGATGAAAAAACACGAGGAGGCAAACCGGTGGAACTCTGGGATGCATACGATGCCCTTGGCGCCAAACTGAACTGTTCGTTGGTACGTGAAGAACCGCTGCCCGCTAATCACCTGCATGTGGTTGCAACAATCGCCGTACGCCACCGCGACGGCACATGGCTGCTGACCCGCCGTGATCTGAACAAGCCTTCCTATCCCGGCTGCTGGGAATTGAGCTGCGGCGGCAGCATCCTGAAGGGTGAGACCTGGTATGCCGGTGCTTGCCGTGAGCTTCTGGAAGAGACCGGCATCCGTACAAAATCACTTTTCCTTCACCATACGCTGATCTCTCCGGAGATCAACGGCATCCATGCCGGCTATCTGTGCGATTATTCCGGCGACAAGAACGCCATACAGCTGCAGAAGGATGAAACCATCGATTTCTGCTGGCTGACCGCAAAGGAACTGCTGCAGTTTTCACAGGAACCGCAATTTGTCGACAAGCAGCGAATCCGCTGGAAGCGCCTGCTGCGCCAGCTGGAAACGGAAAACTTCTGATTGTCTCTGTATAGCAAAAGCGCAGGTCTGTTTTTCAGACCTGCGCTTTTGCTATTCAATTCAGCCGCGTATCAGCGCAGTTTTCCGTTCCAGATCAGGTGATAATCACCGCTGCGCAGTACCTGCAGCAAGGTCTTGTTGTCACGGATCCGCTCAGTGGTCGCAATGCCGCTGCAGATCGGGTCATTCGGCTTGTGGAAGTCACTGCCGCTGGTCATGATCTTGCCGTTCTGCCGCGCCCACTCATAAGCCAGTTCGTTATGGGAATTATGGTTATGGTTTCCGTTAAACACCTCATATCCGTCGTACAGATCAGGGTTCATTACACGGGTTCCGACACGAAACGGATGTGCATGTACGACCAGGAAGCCTGCATCACGGGCGCTCTGGCTCAGTTCTTCCATAGTCATATAACGCATATCGCCAGTCTTGATTATCCAGTCTTCGGTCGCGCCATAGATCAGGTAATCGTTGGGGATATAACGCTGCCATCCATGTTCAACCTGTTCATTTGTAAGTGACACCATCGGCGTCAGATTGATCTCACAGGCAAACAGCACGTCAAAGTCGTCCCCTGCAGCAGCTTTCAGCGCTTCCCAGCCGCGGATAAAATGCTCCGCTTTTTTCTCCCACGGCCACTCTTCCATAGCCTGATAAGTACCGCGGTTGATATGGTTCGTTGATACGATCCCGCTGTAGCCGGCAGCTTTATATTGAGCAATCAGCTGTTCAGCCGGACAGGTGGAGCAAACGCTGACTTCAGCCGAATGACAATGCAGTTCCAGTCGATACATACACACAGTTCCTCGCTTTCCTCAGATGGGCGACAGCCGCACATAGTGTACGCCCGCAAGGTACTCCTGTCAAGCTGACTGCACGCTTTCAGGCGTACGCAGCAGGAAGGAAAAATCACTGCCGCATCCGACTTCGCTATGAACAAGAATATGCAGGTTCAGACGCTGTGCGATCTCTCGGGCGATCGCCAGGCCCAATCCACTGCCCGCCGCGCCATGGCTGGGATCTGCCTGATGGAAACGGTCAAAAGCATGCCGCACGGTATATGCATCCATGCCCGCACCGGTATCACGTACAGACAGCCGTACATGCCGTCCTTCCCGCACGGCCGCCAATGTCACCGTGCCCCCCTCAGGCGTGAATTTTACCGCATTATCAAGGAAAATGGTCAGGATCTGCTGCAGCCGATCCTCGCTCGTAATCACCATCGGGAGGTCCTCTTCCGCATCCAGCACCAGGTTCAAGCCTTTTTTCTTTGCCAGGGGCTGCATACGGCCATGAAGCTCATACAGGATCTCAGTCAGGGCAACTTCTTCTGTCTCAAAAGCAGCCGGGTTTGCCTGCAGACTGCTCAATTCCAGCAAATCGTTGACCAAGCGTGAAAGCCGCAGGACCTCGTTGAGAAGCATCCCATAATACCGCTGCCGTTCTTCCTCTTTTTCCACCAGTCCGTCCCGCAGCGCCTCTGTCAGGCCGCGCATACTACTCAGCGGAGTACGCAGCTCATGCGAAACGTTTGCGACATAATCGCGCCGCGTGCGTTCCAGGCGTTCGGCCTCTGTCACATCACGCATCACAGCCAGTGCACCGTCAGCCAGCGGGCGGAACAAAACAAGCAGCGTGCGTTCATCCATCTGTATCTGCATGGGTTCGCGATCCGGCGTCCCACGCAGGCATTCCAGCACATCCCCGTATTCCTTTGAACCGCGTCCGCCCAGCAGCCGCACTGCGGCTTGGTTCTCCCGCAGCACGTCTCCGGAACGGTCCACTGCCAGTACGCCTTCATCCAGTCCTTCCAGTACCTGCGACAGCGTATCACGCTCGCGAGTCAGTTCGCCCATGGAGCGCGCCAGACGCTGTGATGACTGGTTGAAAGCGCGGCCAAGCGGCCGCAGTTCCACCGGCAGTTTCTCACTGATTTCTACCGTCTCGCCCTCACTCAGGCGCTCTGCAGCGTTCACAAGCGTATCCACCGGCCGTACGATACGCACTGTCAGAAGCAACAGCGCCACTGCCAGCACGGCTGCTGCCAGCAGCGCATACTGCAGCAACAGTGAGCGGAACCCGACGGCCGCCCTCATGCTCGCACGCAGCGACTTGCCTGCTACCGCAATACCGGATTCTCCCCGTTCCGCAGCAATCAGCATGCCATTCTGGGCACGCATGTATGTATCATTTGCTTTCGGTACGGCTGCTATCAGAGCAGCGATATCCGTCTGTTCCAGATACGGCTCAGCACGCTCCGCAGCGGCAAGCACATTCCCTTCCGTATCCAGCAGGACCAGAAAGACCTCGCTAGGATTCAGTTCCGGATTGACGGCCTTCTCCAGCGCCCCGCTGTCTTTCCCATACTGCTCAAGCAGGCGCAGTCCGTCCTGAACGCCCTGACTCGCCTCATTTTCAGCCAGACGCTGCAGCGCGGCCCGGGCCAGTCCGCTGGATACCGCATACAGCGTAACGGCAAACAAAAGCAGGCATACACCCAGCGTAATCGTCATCGTTTTGGTAAAACGCTTCAGCTTACGCATCGGTGTTTTCCTCCAGCTTATAGCCCACACCGTATACCGACTTCAGTTGTACGCTGCTTTCCGGCGGCAACTTTTTGCGGATGCGTTTTACGGAAGTATCCACTACACGGCTGTCGCCGTCAAAATCAAAACCCCAGATGGAATCAAGCAGCTGTTCACGCGTAAACACCTGCCCCGGATGCGCCGCCAGCAGATGCAGTATCTCAACTTCCTTGGGTGATACGGACAGACGCTCGCCTGCCACGCGCACTTCATAGCGCGCAAGATCGATCTCAGTATTGCCCACGACAATACGCCCCATTTCCGGAGCTGCCGCAAGCGTGTTCAGTCTGCGGAAGATCACCTGTATGCGTGATACAAGTTCACGCGGGCTGAAAGGCTTAACAACATAATCATCCGCGCCAAGCGCAAACCCGAGCAGGCGGTCTGTTTCTTCCCCACGAGCTGTCAGGAGGATAATGGGCACACTGCTCACTGCACGGATATCACTGCACACCTGTGTACCGCTGCGTCCGGGCATCATGATATCCAGGATGACCAGATCCGGCCGCAGACGCGTAAAGGTATCCATCACATCGCTGCCGTTATAGACCGAACAGGTGTCATACCCATCGCGGCTCAGGTAAATCCGCAGTGATTCATGGATGCCAATCTCATCATCTGCAATCAGGATCAGTTTGTTATGCGCCATGTTCATCCTCCGCAATCATGAAATGAAAGGGGCTCTGCAGCCCCTTTTCATCTGCCGTGCACGGCAGTCTCTTCATCATAAAGCGGGGCATTGCCCCGCTTAAAAAATTACTTATTGATTTCTTCTTTGAGGCTCTTGCCAGCCTTGAAAGCGATTGCCTTGGAAGCAGCGATTTCGATCTCTTCGCCAGTGCGCGGATTGCGGGCCTTGCGGGCGGCATGCTCTTTGATCTCAAAGCTGCCAAAGCCAGCCAGCTGCACTTTTTCGCCAGCCTTCATCGCGGCGATAACAGCCTCGATACCAGCGCCGACGGCCTTCTCGGCTTCTTTGCGGGTCATGCCGGCATTCTTAGCAACGATGCCGATCAGTTCAGTTTTATTCATGAATTCTTTCCTCCTTTTTTATTGGCAGCATATCTGCCATCGCCCAAATGCGGGCGCGGATCATTTGTTCCGCCTTAAGTATACGTTTATTTCACTGTTTGTCAAGCTTTCAGGCAATTTTCCGCCCTTTTTCGCCTCATTTTCGGCATTTTTTACGCGTTTTACCATTTTTTCGGCTGCCAAATGCAGCTTTTCCTCCGCACATTCGCCTGCATGATGCATTTCCTGCACCTTGCGCAGTATCGGCGCAAGCGGCTCTTCCGCCAGCAAAGCGTCCATGTCAAGACCCATTGCTTGGGCTTTTTTCATGATCTTCTCGGCTCTCAGCAAAGCTGGCAGGCCGGCTGAGACATCAGCCAGCATAGCCGAAGCAGTACCATTTCCGCGCTGGCGCTGTTTGCGCTTTTCCCACGAATCAGCAACTTCATCTGCCGTATCACAGTGCTCGGTGCCGAACACGTGCGGGTGCCGTGCAATCATCTTCCGGCAGATCGCGGTCGTCACGTCACTTAATTCAAATGTCCCGTACTGGGTACCGATGTCTGCCTGGAAAAGAACCTGCAGCAGGACATCGCCCAGCTCCTCAGCCACATGATCCCACTCCTGGGAAGCCACGGCTTCGGAAGTCTCATATGCCTCTTCGATCAGGTATCTGCTCAGGCTTTCATGCGTCTGCTCGCGGTCCCACGGGCAACCGCCTTCACCGCGCAGACGGCGAAGCACGCGGCACAAATCCCATAGGTCATAACGCTCACGCTGTTCGAGCGGCTGCGCAGGCAGATAGACAGCTGTGGTATGATCATAATGCGGCTGCCGGTCCATCTCGCACAGCGGCATGCGGATAAAAGCCCTTTCCACTTTCCGTGAAGGCGGGAAGAAACAGATTTCAGCATCATCACCGTACCAGGATGCGAGTTTCAGCTTCACTTCTCCTGCCAGCAGACGCGTATTGAGTTCAGTTATCAGCATTGCATCCTGTGTGGACGCTACTGTCAGCTCTGTAGCCGCTGCCACGCGTACCGGCAGCTGTGCTCCTACCGCCTGAAGCAGCGGTGCGGCAAGATCCGCCCCCCCGGTAGCATGGACCTGCTCCGGCCAGCGGCGCAGCAATGCGGCTGCCGTCTCATCACTCAGGGCATCCAGCACTGCATATACTACCCGGGTCCTTGCTGCCGCCTTGCCCACATATGTCACTGCGGCTTCCACGAATTCATCGAAATCCTCGCTCTGCTCATGCAGATTATCAAGCGTCTCAAAGGTTATGCCCTGCTCAGCCAGGTACATAGCTGCATCTGTCTCGCCCGTACGCAGGATAACGCGACGTGCCTTTTTCAATGTCTCCAGCGCACCCAGCGTCAGCTGCTCATGCGGGCCCGGCCCAAGCGAGATAACAGTAATCGTATTCATCGCAAACCGCTCACTTTCCTAACCGGGCGGGAATAAAGCGCCGGATACGCGCAGGCAGATCCTCTCTTTTCACCGCACCGACTGCCACAGCCAGCAGGACATATACGACCACGCCGACTCCAACGCATACCACTACACCCAACATCAGCTTCATGCGTCCGGTCTGCAGGCAATTATCTGTAAAGACAAAACGCCAGAGCGCCCATACCACCGCGCCCATGGGCAGTGCCGCCGCAAGCGGCCTGAGCACAGTGTCACGCCATGGCATGCGGCCGGCGGCATATTTCACAGTAAAGAACAGATTCGGCACCATGCTGACGGTATAGCATACCAGGCTCGCAATGGGCGCGCCGTGGATATTGATTGATGGTATAGCGATCAATGTGAAGTTGAGTGCAACCTTGCATATCACACCCGCGAGCAACGTATAGGTGGGAATTCGCTGTTTGCCACAGCCCTGCAGGATACCAGTCGTCGCCTGCACCATGGTAAACAGGATGATGGTCATCGCGCTGACCGTCAGCAGTTCTGCAGCGACATCCAGCTGTACTGGTGTATAACGCCCCGAATACCCGTAGCAAAGATACAGGATCGGGCGTGCCAGAAGACTCATGCCTATCGAGCACGGAAATCCTACCACGGCCGCTACGCGCATTCCTGTGCGGCTTTCATTCGAAACCAATTCGGTATCTCCCCGCGCCATGCCTGCAGAAACAGCCGGCACCAGGTTTGTGCTCATCGCCATAGCCAGTGCTGTAGGCACATTGATCAACGTCAGCACCATGCCCGAATACAAGCCATAGCGTACGAGCGCTTCATCCGCTGCCATGCCGCCGTTTTCCATAAGGCGCGTGACCATAAAGCTGTCGATCAGTGCTGCAAGAGGCACGATACATGACCCCAGAGTAATAGGCACGGCAATGACCGCCAGGTTCCTGCCGACCACTCTGCGGGAAACACTTTGCTCTACTTCCTGCGGTGCCGCATCAAAGGCTGCACGTGCGCGCATATGCGCAAACACCATGTATGCAAGCGCCACGGCTTCTGCCATGCTGGTTCCCAGCAATGCTCCGGCCGCACCCATTCCCGGTCCGCCTCGCCGCATTCCAAGTGCCGCCAGGGGCAGTGCCACAAACACCTTGCCGACCTGTTCGATCAATTGTGAAATAGCCGTGGGCAGCATGCGCCTGTGTCCCTGCATATAGCCGCGGAAAGCACCCATCACACATACCAGCACAACACTGGGTGCAATGGCGATATACCCCAGCCTCGTCTCGGGCGTACCAACACGATTGGACAGATATCCACTCCCGAGCAGCAGCACTAGTGTGCCGATCAATCCGAGCAATCCCAGCGCCGGAGCAGCCACGCCAAACACACGGCGTGCACTGCGACCGTCTCCGCGTGTCACATAATGCGAGACCATACGCGAAATGGCAACGGGAATACCGACTGACGCAATCGTCAGCAGCATGTTATAGGCTGAATATACCTTTGAATAGACGCCCAGTCCGTCTCCGCCGATCGAATCCGCCAGCGGAATACGGTACAGAACACCTACCACCTTGCAGATCATGCCCGCAAGGCCAAGGATCGATATGCCGCCGATCAGCGACTTACTTTTTTCTGTCACGCGAAAACCTCCGCCTGAAAAAATCCTTCTTCATTATACATGAATCGCAGTTGTCCGAAAAGAGTCTTGCAAACGTGCTGTACCAGTTATATAATAAAACTACCAATTAATGGGGGGAATAAAATATGGATATTGAAAAGATCATTGCTGATGTGCTTGCCAAACTCAAGATCGACAGCAGTCTGAAAGCAGCCTTCCTGTCTGACCCTGTTGGCACACTGGAAAAGAAGCTGGGCATCGACCTGCCCGATGAGCAGATCAACGAAATCATCAAGGGCATTAAGGCCAAGCTGGGCGAAGGCGGAATCTCTGGCATTCTCGCCAAGATCAAAAGCCTGTTCGGCAAATAAGCTGTCACGAGGCGCCGTGAAAGGGTTTTCTTTCGCGGCGTTTTTTATTTGCCCAGAAACGCCTTCAGTGCCGGGATATTCGGCGGCGAAATATTATCCGGCACATCTTCGGGTGCAAAGAAACGCAGTTCATTCACTTCGCCGTTCTGAGGCAGCATTTCCCCTGTCCAGGCACGGCAGACAAAGACCACATCCACAATGGATGCCAGATCTCCATTGGGATATGTATAAGCCGTCTCCAGGCCCGAGAAAACTCCCAGCAATGTCAATTCTTCCGCAACAAGTCCGGTCTCTTCCCGGAATTCCCGGCGTGCAGCATCCTCTACACGCTCATTCAGTTCCACACAGCCGCCGTGGTATCCCCAGCAACCGTTATCGGATCGCCGCTGCAGCAGCAGTTCACCTTTATCATTGACCGCGATAACGCTGGCACCGACAATCAGGAGCGGATCATGACCGATCTTGCGGCGTATATCACGCACATATCCCACGCTTCAGCCTCCCTGCCGCCGCGCGTTCCAGCCCGTTCAAGTCGGAATACACAGCTATTTCTTCAAAATTCTCCGAAAGCAATGCAGCAACCGCCGACGCCTGTCCGTCTCCGAACTCCAGCAACAGCCATCCTTTTGCCGTCAGATAATGCGGCGCTTCATCTATAATACGGCGGTAGAAATCCAGCCCGTCCCTGCCTCCGTCCAGCGCGAGAACAGGTTCCGAATGCACTTCCTCCATCAGTCCCAGCAGATCTCCGCTGGGAATATAAGGCGGATTGCTGACGATCATGTCGAACCGTTCCCCAGCAAAAGGCGCAAACAGATCCCCCTGCCGCACTGTAACATTCACTCCGCAGCGCGAAGCGTTTTCCAGTGCCAGCGCGACAGCGTCCGAGCTGATATCTCCGGCAAAGACCGTCGCGTCTGGAAAACGGTCCGCGATAGCTACAGCCAATGCTCCTGAGCCTGTGCACAGATCAAGCACGTGCTCTCTACCGCATAGCCGCAGCAATGCCTGTTCGCACAGCGTTTCGGTATCAAAACGCGGGATCAGCACCCGAGGTACTGCTTTCAACATCAACCCCATGAACGGCGCTTCACCGGTAATATACTGCAGAGGCTCACGCGCGGCACGCCGTATCAACAGTGCTTCATATGCAACGGCGTCCTCAGCAGCAAGCTCGCGTCCCGAATCCGCGCGCAGAGAAAGCGGCGCTTCACCCGTCACAAAGGACAGCAGCAGCGCCGCGTCATTTGATGCTTCCGTTACGCCGGCGGCAGAAAGCCGTGCCGCACCTGCGCGCAATGCCTCACGAACGGTCGGCAAATGCTCCTCCCCGCAGCAAGGACAGACAATTGTCTTCCTTACTCCGTTTTCTCTTCTTTCTCACGCGGCGGAATCGCCACGATGTATCCTTCTTCGGTCACAGGTCCTTCCGGCATTTCATTCAGAGCAGCCTTCATGGCTACAATAGCGACTTCCAGCATGCTCTCATCCGGTTCAGCTGTGGTCAGAAGCTGCAAAGCCATGCCCGGCTTACGCAGTGCAGTACAGGCCTTGCCATCATTGTGCGCCAATCCTTTAAGCACTTCATAACTGATTCCCGCCACGACCGGCAGCAGAAGCAGACGGCTCAGGATACGCACCAGGTAATGTGCCCCCATATCATAGCCGGTGATCAGCAGCACCAGCACATCCACGATCGAATAGAACACAATGGACAGAATAAAGGTAATCAGCAGGAAGCTGGTCCCGCAGCGTGGGTGCAGGCGGCTGAACTGCTTGGCATTGCCCGGAGTCAGCGGAAGCTCAGCTTCATGGCAGTATACCGTCTTATGTTCGGCACCATGATAGCGGAAAGTACGCATCATGTCAGGTACCCGGCGCACAGCGATCATATACCCGATCAGCAACAGTGTACGCACCAGGCCTGTAACCAGGTTCTTCAGCAGCAGCATTCCTCCACTGGCATTTTTCGGAAACAGTTTGATAACCGTATTGGGCAGCAGCACAAACAGACCCACAGACAATGCCACTGCCAGAATAATGGCAAGCCCCATCACGATCTTGTCTACGCCCTTGCCCAGTTTCTTTGCCAGCCATTTTTCAAACTTGGAAGGCTCCTCTTCCTCGACACCGCCCATCTTGGCGCTGTCCTCGAGTGTTTTCATGCCGGTATACAGCATTGTCACCATGCTGACCGCGCCGCGGATAAACGGCAATCCCATCCACTTATGCTTTTTCGCAGGTGACTCATACGGATCACGCTTGAGCACCACGCTGCCGTCTGGACGGCGCACAGCCAGAGCAACATATTCAGGGGAGCGCATCATCACGCCCTCAAGCACCGCCTGACCGCCGATATCGACGCGAACGGGGTTTTTATTTTCAGTCTTTGTTTCGGCCATAGTTGAATCCTTTCCGGTGGAGAAACTCCACCATTTACATTATACACGAATATGTATACAAAGCGCAAATGAATTTATCTCTAAAAGCATTGCCGCCCATTCTGTTTTGCGGTATGATATGCATAACAAAAGGAGGATTCGCAATGGATCTGATCATCATTGCCGGCATGCCGGCTTCAGGCAAAAGCACGGCCGCTGAAAAGCTGGGTCGTATCTTTGGCTATCCCGTACTTGAAAAAGATGCACTCAAAGAAGAGCTGTTTGATACCATAGGATTCCAGAACTATCCACAGAAGCGTCTGCTAGATACGGCTGCTACCGCTGTACTGCTGCGCTGTGTTGAATCACTGCTTGCCGGCGGTACTTCGCTGATCATGGTCAATAACTTCCGCGAGGACATGCGCGAATCCGTACAGACTTTGATCGACCGTCACTCATGCCGCTGTGTTACCCTGTTCTTCCAGGGTGATCCTGAAGTATTCTACCGCCGTTATGTAGCCCGTGACCAAGCTCACGCCCGTCATCTGGGGCATGTGGTTCAAGAGCATTATCCGCCCCGCGAGGGTGATCCAGTGGATCATACCATGTCCCGCGAAGAGTTCGCTGAGAAGTTTGAAAAACTAGGCATGGACCGTTTCCGTCTCAACTGCCCATGGCTGCCGGTAGAAGCTACTGAACCCTCACAGATCGACATTGATGCCCTGGCGCAGCAGATCCGTGCCGCGTTGGACAGTCAGGAGGCAAAATCATGAGGCATTATTCCTATCATCAGCAGATTGCTGTACTCGGCGGCGGCCCTGCAGGCCTGTCCGCCGCACTGGCTGCCGCCCGTGCCGGCAAGCAAGTTCTGCTTCTGGAAAAGAACGGTTACCTGGGCGGAAACGCAACGCTTGGCCTACCACTGCTTGGCTTCCTTGACCTGGACGGACGCCGTATCGTGGGCGGACTAGCACAGGAATATGTCCGCCGTCTGACGGAACGCGGCCAGTGTCTGGGTCACCGCGTATGCCCTAAACATAATTCCGTGACCAATATCGATCCCGAAGGCTTTAAGCTGCTCGCAATCGAAATGTGCCGCGAAGCCGGTGTACAGGTACTTCTCCACGCAGAAACGATCCGAACGGAAGTACGCAACAGCCGTCTGCAGACCGTCACACTGTATGGCAAAGGCAATGAGATCGAAGTTACGGCCGACCTTTTTATCGACTGCACCGGTGACGGTGATGTAGCATATCTGTCAGGCTGTTCCTTTGAAAGCGGCCAGCCCGGCACCGGCGTCCTTCAGCCGCCTACCGTCATGTTCACGCTGGAAAACGTGGATACTGCCCGCTTGTTTAACTATATCGCCGAGCATCCGGAAGAAATGACCTACAGCGCCACAATCGATCACCGTCCTGGATATGATGCTGATTATTTCCGTGCGAGTGACAACCATGTGTTCGTAGGTCTACGGCAGACCTTTACCCGCCTCCGTGAGGAAGGCCGCCTGCCTGTAGAACGCGAAACGCTTATTTACATCAAGTCTCTCAAGCCCGGTGAAGTATATGTCAACAGCACGCGCCTGCTAAATACAGACGCCACCGATCTGATCGACCTGACCCGAGCCGAGCTGGACGGTCAGCTTCAGTGTGCCGCATTGACAAAAGTTCTCCGTGAAAATGTACCCGGATTTGAAAACTGCTTCCTCTCCCATATCGCGCCCTTCCTCGGTGTTCGCGAAACGCGGCGTTTTGCAGGCATAGGGCGTCTGACAGATGAAGCAGTTGTATCCGGCAGCATTCCCGACGATACCGTCTGCCTGGGTGCCTATAAGATCGATATCCATTCGGGTTCCGACCGCAGCACGCTGTTCAAAACAGTACGCGCTCCCTTTGGAATCCCATATGGCGCCCTGGTCAGCAGTGAAATCGAAAACCTGTTCATCGCCGGACGCTGCGCATCCCTGGATGCGGCCGCCCTAGCATCCGTCCGTGTGATGCCGCAGTGCATGTGCATGGGCGAGGCGGCCGGTGCCGCAGCAGCGCTTGCTCTTGAAAGCAGCGTCCTGCCACGTGATGTGGATGTACCCGTTCTGCGCAAAAGACTACTGAAGAACGGTGCGATCCTGACCATGGAGCAGGTCGAAAACGCGCCGGTAAATGAGTAAGGAGGAACCGGTTTGGCTTCTTATATCGCTCTGGACGGCGGCGGCACAAAAACACTGACAGTCGTATTTGACGAAACGGGTCATATACTGTACCATTCGCATGCCGCCGGTTCCAATCCGCTTGACATCGGACTAGAAAGTTCCCGGCAGTTGCTGCTAAGAACGCTTCGCGACGCCGCAGTTCATGCTTCAGCGCCATTGGAATCCGTATACTGCGGCGCAGCCGGAATCACGCATTATAATGACTTCTTCGAGCGTGATATGTGTACGGAACTGAATTCCCGTCGTTTTGTCTGTGAAGGCGATATCCGAAACATGATCTCCAGCGAGCTGTACCACAATGAAGACGGCTGCAGCCTGATCATCGGTACCGGCTGCGGGCTATGGCAGCGCCGCCAGGGAAAGATGCTTGGGCACACCGGCGGCTGGGGTTATCTGATTGACACCTACGGCAGCGGTTTCTGGCTCGGACGTGAAGCAGTTCGCGCAGTAGCCCGTGACTGGGACAAACGCGGTCCCAAGACGATGCTGACCGATCTTCTACGAGAAGAAACTGGCGGCGATTTTCCATCATCCATGGCCGGCCTGTATGCGGGCGGCCGTGCGCGCTTTGCCTCTTTAGCACATCTCGTCTTTACCGGTGAAGAAGCCGGCGACCCTGTCTGCTGCAGCCTGATCGCCGATGGCGCGGATTATCTGGCCGAACTGGTGCGCACAGCCGGGCCATGCTTTGACGGTCCATTCCCGGTAGTAGTCGGAGGCGGCATCGCCGCGGCGTATCCGCGATATGTAGACAAGATCGCCGAACTGAGTCCCCCCACCGCTCGTTTTCTGCCTGCCTCCGCGCCACCCATCTTCGGTGCCGCAGTTGAGGCAATGCGCATGGTCGATCAGTCTGTCTCGCAAGAATTCCGTCAGCATTTTCTGGACGAATGGAACGCAAAATAAAAAGATTTTCCAAAAACAAAACCGACCCGCTTTTCAGCGGGTCGACCTTTTTTACTTGTTCATCAGATCGCCGTAGCGCTTCTTGAACTTGTCCACACGGCCGCCGGTATCGACGAGCTTCTGCTTGCCGGTATAGAACGGGTGGCACTTGGAACAAATTTCCACTTTCAGCTCAGGCTTAGTGGAGCCGGTCGTGAACGTCGCACCGCATACGCAGCGAACGATCGCCTCACCGTACTTGGGATGGATGCCTTCCTTCATCAGTTTTCACCTCTTCTGCGCATGCTTATTCGGATTCATGGCGCGCGACCATGAGCCGCA
>JAEEGL013919163.1_pt1 | contig 14921 bp, 10 predicted proteins | sample 9134231 | NCBI WGS metagenome assembly JAEEGL01 (sample SAMN16246548, study PRJNA631951) | gut metagenome | biome: gut microbiome; feature: rumen; material: fiber-attached | host: Bos | place: Iran: Karaj | collected 2018-10
GAAGCGCGGCACGGAGACGTGCGACGTGGCCGCCGAGACGTTCACGCGCATCAACATCCTCGCCGGGACGGGCGACGGCAAGTGGGGCGACGACGTGGAGCGCGTGCAGTTCAACGCCGCGCCGGCGTGCGTCTCGCGCGACTTCAAGCGGCACGTCTACTTCCAGCTGCCGAACCGCGCGGGGTTGCCGGGCGAGGCGAAGAAGTTGTCGTGTCCGTACGACAGCCAGTGCGAGTACCGCGAGTCGAAGCAGTGGCCGCTCTGCTGCGTGGCGGCGCTCAACAAGGTCCTGCCGAACTACATCCAGGCGATGTGGATGAAGACGGAGGACGGCGTGGCGGCGACGGCGTACGGTCCGTGCACGTTCGAGGCGAAGCTCGCGGGCGGTCGCGCGGTGTTCACGGAGAAGACGATCTATCCCTTTTCCGAGACGGTGGAGATCGTTGTGGATGACGCCCCGTCATCCCCGTTCCCGCTGCTGGTGCGCGTGCCGGGCTGGTGTGCGAATCCATCCATCGAACTGAACGGAAGCCCTGTCACGACGAAGCCGGAGCGCGGGTTCGCGAAGATTGCGCGCGGATGGAAGAAGGGCGACGTGGTGCGCCTCACGTTCCCGATGAAGCCGCGCGTGGAGATCGTGCGGGACATGAACGACATGGGCAAGCGGCGCGCGGTCGTCTCGTTCGGTCCGCTTCTGATGGCGTACGCCTATCCGGCGAAGGACGACAACACGATCATCGGCAGTGCGGCGGAGCCGGTTCTCGATCCGACTTCCATCGCGGGCGCGCAGGTGATCCGCACCGCGATGCCGGCGGTGTGGGACTGGCCGCTCGACGCGCCGGTGAAGCTCGTGGCGAAGGATGGGGCCGGGAAGCCGCTCACGCTCGTGCCGTACGGGTGCACGAAGCTCCGCGTATCCATGTTCCCGATCGAGTGAGGAGAAATGCGGAGGTGTGGACATGGCTAAGCGTATTCTTGTCTCGGGGGCTACCGGGCTCATCGGCGCGGCACTTGTGAGAAAGTTCGCGGCGGAAGGACATGCGGTCGGCGCGGCTGTGCGCAACGTCGAGAAGGCGCAGAAGATGTTCGCCGGCCTTGCGAACGTGGAGATCGCGGAGTGGGATGTGACGAAGCCGGGAGGGCCGCGCTCCTGCGCGGCAGCGAACGCGCAGGAGCGCGTCTCTCCCGTGGACTGGTTTGTACATGCTGCCGCCGAGACGTCGTCGCGCGCGTTTGTGGAGCGGCCCGTGGAGACGATTGCCTCGATTCTTGACGGCACGTGGAACGCGCTGGAGTTCGCGCGCACGGCAAAGGTCGGTTCGATGGTCTACCTGTCGACGATGGAGGTCTACGGCGCGCCGACGGCTGCACGCGTGGCCGAAGGCGACTACGGATACCTGGACCCCGTGGCCGTGCGATCCTGCTATCCCGAGGCGAAGCGCATGGCGGAGAATCTCTGCGTGTCGTACGCGGGCGAATACGGCGTGCCGGTGAAGATCGCGCGGCTCACGCAGACGTTCGGCGAGGGTGTGCGGTACGACGACGGGCGCGTGTTCGCCGAGTTCGCGCGCGCCATTCTCGAGAAGCGGGACATCGTCCTCAAGACGGAGGGAACGACCGCGCGGTGCTACTGCTATCTCGGCGACGCGCTTGACGCGATCGAGACGATCCTGGAGAAGGGCGAGACCGCAACCCCGTACACGGTGGCGAACGAGGACACGTTCTGCACCGTGCGCGAGATGGCTGAGGCGCTCTGCGCCGCGCATCCCGCGAGCGGATCGAAGGTCGTGTTCGACTTCGACGGTGCGGCGGCGCGCGGTTTTGCGCCGCCGTTCAGGATGCGACTTGACTGCTCGCGCCTGCGCGCGCTTGGCTGGGAGCCGAAGGTCGGGCTCATGGAGATGTTTGACCGCATGATGGGGGCGATGCGTTGCTGATGAGGATGACGCCCAACAGACGGATTGCGCTGAACATCGCCGCGACGTATGCGCACTCGCTGTACAAGCTGGTGCTTGGGCTTGTAACGACGCGCTGGTTGTTGCTTGCGCTCGGGCAGATGGATTACGGGCTGCTTGGACTTGTTGGCGGCCTTGCCGCATTTGTGACGATGATCAATCGGCATTTTGCCGGGGCGGCAGCCCGCTATTATGCTTCCTCGATTGGGATGGCGAGGAAGGAGGGCAATCAGCAGAACGGGCTGATGGAATGCCGCCGGTGGTTTTCCGTAGCCGTGTCCGTGCATACGACATTGCCCCTTGCCCTGCTTGCGATCGGCTGGCCGCTCGGGGAATATGCCGTCGGGAACTGGCTCGTGATCCCGCCAGAGAGACTGTCCGCATCGCTTTGGGTCTGGCGTTTTACCTGCCTTTCTGCGTTGACCGCCATGATGAACGTTCCGTTCCGCGCGCTGTACACGGCCAAGCAGGAAATTGCCGAGATGACGATCTACAGCATGGCCGAGACGACGGTGACAGTGTTCCTTCTCTATTACATGGTGACCCATCCAGCGGACTGGTTGGCGAAATATGCGTTCTTGCACTGCCTGATCGCGATTGTCCCGAGATTGCTGATCTGTCTTCGCGCGATTCGGGTCTATCCCGAGTGTCGTCTGAGGCGCGACTGCCTCTGGCGCTGGCGCGACATAAAAGAGCTTGCCGCATACAGCTTCTGGAATGCCTATGGCGATTTGGGGCGGATTGCGAGGGGGCAAGGACTTGCGGTCGTCGTCAACCTGTTTTTCGGTGCGGTGGCCAATGCCGCCATGGCAATCGCCAACAAGTTGTCGGCACGGGCGAACACCTTTGCGAAGTCGATGACAAATGCCTTCAATCCCGCAATCATCGCCTCTTTCGCCTCAGGCAACCTCAATCGCATGATGGGACTCGTTTTCCGGACGGACAAACTCTCGTCAATGATGGTGGTCGTTGTGTCTACGCCGCTTTTTCTCGAAGTACACGAGGTCATGCGCCTCTGGTTGAAGATGCCACCGCCGGAATCGCCGTGGCTCTGCGACTGCGTCCTCGTCCTGACGCTCGTCGCGCAGATGACCATTGGGCAGCGCGTCGCCATTGCCGCGACCGGCAAGATCGCCCTCAACCGCTTCCTCGACGGGACGGTCCGGCTTCTTGCCATACCGATCGCCATTGCGTTTATCTCTGCGGGGTGCGGCCTTTTCTCGATTGTCTACGCGCAATTGGTCACGAGCATGATCGTGCACGTCATCCACATCTGGAATGCCAGCAGGCTCGCTGGCGTATCGGCGGTTCAGTGGTTTCGGAAAGTCTTTGGCCCGGTCATGACCGCATCCGCCATTTCGGGTCTGGTCGGCCTTTTGCCGCGGCTGACGCTGGCGCCGGGGCTCAGGCGCGTCGTCTTAACGACGTTAGCCTGCGAACTTGCACTTCTGCCGCTCGTCTGGTTCGTCCTGCTTGACGCTGATGAGAAGGAGTACATCAAGGCCAAATGGGCGAAGGCGAAGGGAAAAATCGCCCGCTTCGGGAAGGGGGGCGCTTCCAGCGAAGGAGGGGTGAAATGAATGTCCAGCACTTTGTCCTGACCAGGTTCAACTTGCGACTGCAATCATACCGGAACCGGTACTTCAACGGACAGTGGAAGGGGGGAGACGAGGAGTATCTTCGCCGGCGATTCGATTTCTTCGAACGTTTCTGCCTGCCTTCCATGGCGCAGCAGAAATCGCCGTTCCGGTGGTTGGTGTTTTTTTCTGAACTTACGCCGGAGCCGTTTAGGACGCGGGCTCGTTCGTATTCCGAATTGTGCGGAGGCTACGAAGCGGTCTTTGTCGATGATGCAACGCCTCTTGACGGCGATGAGATGATGAGCGCCCTGGACGGGGCGATAGCCAGACGCGTCGGGCCCGGTGCCGACTACGTCATCATCTCGCGGATTGACAATGACGATGCGTTCAATGTCAACGCTCTCGGCTGGATAAGGGACGTCGCCGAGCGAGTGGCCGAGAATGGACGCCCTGACAGATTCTACGTGGTCATGCCCTACGGAAACGCCTACATCGAGAAGGGCGGCTTTACGCAGGACTACACGTGGGACTGGAATCATTTCCCCACGCTCGTGTGCCGCAGGGGCGTCGTCGACAATCCGTTCTCGCGGCAACATGCGCGGATTGGCGCGTCCGGGATTCCGGTACACAGGGTGAGTCAGCGACATGCGTGGCTTGAAATCGTCAACGGAACAAACGCCGCGAATGATCTCAGGGCCTACTGTCGGCCGAAATACCTGGGGTCGCGTCAGTTGCGGGACCTGTTTGCAATCCAGGTCAAGGCGAGCCGGTTTGGCTTCGCGCTGTTCTGGCTGACGAGGTATCTCCCGGCGAAAGCAGCCAGTTTCCTCCGTGCCGCGAAGTCGCCGCGGAAGGCGAAGAGGTAGATGGATCTTTCCGTTCAAAATGGCAGTTGCGCTGACGTTGTGCAATCTGGATTCTGCTGTGGATGCGGGGCGTGTGCCGGCGCATGTCCCAGTGGGGCCGTCTCCATGCGCCGTAACGAGGCAGGATTTCTCGTCTCCCATTTTGACGCCGCGCGCTGCAGTTCGTGCGGGCTGTGCCGTGACGTGTGTCCTTCCGTTCGCGTGAACGAGCCGCGGGATCTTCTTGGCAGTCTGGGGTCTTGTGGCCTGTGCCATGCCACCGACTCGAAGACGAGGCGGGGCGCGCAGAGCGGAGGCGCTACAGGTGCAATCGTGAAATTCCTCCTGGAGACGTCCCGGATAGACGGTGCCGTCCTCACACGGTTCAATCCTGCGACCGGACACGCCGAAGCGTTCCTTGCGACGGTGGCCGACGAGGTGGATTCGGCGTCTGGATCTTGCTATTCCCAGTCGTCCGTGGTTGAGGTCGCCCTGAAAAACCGTACGGCCAGACTGGCAATCGTTGCGCTTGGGTGCCAATCTCGCGCACTTGCGCGATTGATTGAGAAGGGGATGTTTGCCGTACGTCCGCTGATTGTCGGCCTGGCCTGTGAGATGAACTATTCCGCAGATTACATCTCTGCGCTGATAGCCCGCTCCGGGATCCGGGCCTCGGCGGTGCGGACTTTCAAGTTCAGAGACAAGTCGGACGGCGGATGGCCGGGAAACGTGCTTGTCTCCGACGGGCTGCGCAGCGTTCACGTTCCTTCTAGGGAACGCCTGCGTCTCAAGAAGGTCTACGAAGCTCCGTCCTGTCTCTCCTGCGGCGACAAGATGAACGTGGCGTCGGATTTGGTCATCTGCGACCCGTGGGGCTTTGACAACTCGACCAGGCAGGCCTGGAACAACATTGTGATTGCCCGAACGGCCGCAGGCGAGGAGATTCTCGCACATGCGATCGCCGCAAAGGTGCTGGAGTCGTCTCCGGTTCCCCAGGAAGCGGTCTTGAAGGGACAGGGGATTGTCGGAACGGAAAAGGATCCCGTGGACGTCAAGGCGCGCCTTGACTTCGCCCTCGCAGTCATGAAAAGCGCGGACAAGTCCGGAATCGCCGTGTTGCGGGCCGAACGGCTCCGGGCATTGTTCGCTTTCGACAGGTGGAAGCGGGACCGGGCATTCTCCACGCGACGTAATCTGAAGGTTCTTGCCTACGGCTTCGGGCTCGAGGGCAATTTCGGCGGGCCGTCGCTCGTTCATGGGCTTTCGGCGGCGCTGGCGCGCCTGTATCCGGCCAGCGAGCTCGTCGTCTACCAGCCGAAGGCCGTCGATCCCGTCTCGGTCTCCGATCTGTCGATTCCCGTCAAGGAGTTCCCCTATCGGAAACATCCAGTCAAGTTCTACCGGGACTGGCTTTTGCTCAAGTTGCTCGGCCGCCGGTCGAGAAGCAAGGCCTGCGCCGCCTTCTGGGACGACTTCAACGCGGCAGACGCCGTTGCGTACATCTATCCGATCTGCTTTTGCTCGAAGATCAAGACGGAAGTGGGCGTTTCAACCCGCCGAGGCGCCATGTCCGCGCTCTTCAAGGTATTCGCAATCGGGCTGCTGGCGCGGCTTTCGGGCAAGCTGAGCGTGAAGACGACGGCTAGCTTCGGGCCGATGGAGAACGCGGGCAACGCCTTCCTTGCCCGCCTGGCGTGCCGTTTCGCCTTCACCCGCGTGGTGGCGCGCGAGAGCGAATGCCAAAGGGAGATGAGGGAGGTCGCGCACGTGGCGCGCGAGATTCCCGTCGCGCCCGACATTGCAAACTGCTGGCATTCGGAGGACGTCGTCCGTTCGCCTGACGTGCTCGGCGTTTCGGTCAGCTATCAGTCCGAGAGGCAGTGTAGCCGGCTTTCGGTCGACTACGTGGCGCTCATGCGCGGGTTGATCGAGCATGCCTCGTCCGCGCTGGGCTGCCGGATCCTGATCATGCCCAACCAATTCAAGAAGTCGGGGCGCGATGACGCCGAAGTCGCGCGCGAGATCATGGACGCGCTGCCGCCGGGCGTGGACGTTCAGTGTTTCGACGCGCGTCATTCCTCTCCTGGCGCGCTTCACGACGCCATCGCCGGATGCGCCGCGATGGTGACGTGCCGATACCATTCGTGCGTGGCGGCCTTCGCGTCGGGCGTCCCGCAGCTGGTTCTTGGCTGGCATTGCAAGTATCTGGATCTTTGCGAGTGGTACGGTGCGGCGGGATGCGTCGTCTCGCAAGAGGACATCCGCCTGGACAGGCTGTGCACGAAGCTTGACGAAATCTGGAAGAACAGGGCGGCGCTGGGCGAGGCGATCGTTGCCCGCCGCCCGCAGGTCGAGAGTGCGGTGCTTTCCTCGGTTCGCCATGTCTTCGAGGAAGCCGCCGTCAAGAAGGAACCCCGTGTCTCCGTTGTCGTGCCCGTGTACAACGTCGAGAAGTACCTGCGCAGGAGTCTCGACTCGATTCTCGCGCAGACGTTGGGGGACATCGAGGTCGTCTGCGTGGATGACGGCTCGACGGACGGCTCCCCTGCGATTCTGGAGGAGTATGCCGCGAAGGATCCGCGAATCAGGGTGCTTCGCCAGGCCAACGCCGGCGCCGGTGCCGCGCGAAACGCCGGCCTTGCGGCTGCCAAGGGGGAGTATCTCTTCTTCTTCGACCCCGACGATTCCTGCGACGTCAGGATGCTTGAAGTCCTGTATGCGCGCGCCAGAAGGAAGCGGGCAGATGTCGTCGTCATGGGCCAGAAGGTCGTGGACGCCGAGACAGGCGCGACAATCAAGGACATCACCCTTCCGCGGCGGATGGCATGGCTCATGCACCAGCCGTTTTCCCCGCTGAAAATCGCGGACCGGCTGTTCTCGTTCGCGAAGGCCGTCCCCTGGGACAAGCTCTTCCGCCGGGCGTTCGTGGAGGAGAACCAGCTCCGCTTCATGGCGCTGCCGCGTTCCAACGACGTCTATTTCGTCGACATGGCGCTCGCGCTCGCGAAGCGGATCGCGCTCGTCCGGAAGGGGTACTATCGCTATTCCCGCCGGCGCGGCGGCAGCCTCACGTTTTCAAAAGACCGGCACCCGCTTGCGACGATACAGGCGTACGACGCGATCGAGGCGGCGTTGAAGGAACACGGCCTGTGGGAAAGCTTTCGGGCGAGCTTTGCCGAGGTCTATTTCCAGCTTGCCGTCCACAACCTCAGTTCCTTCCGCGAGGAGGCGAACTTCAGAACGGTTTACGGCCTGATGCGCGAACGCCTTCTGGGGTACGCGGAGGGGCAGAATTTCGAGGCGAATCCGCGGATCCCGCGGGGAGTCGTCCGGCGCGGCGGAATGCTCCTCGCAGAACAGACACCCGACGCCCTCTGGAAAGATCTTGAAGTCGTCCGGCAGCGGGTGAAGGAAGGGGAATCCGCGAAATGAATTTTTCCCGAACGCACACAATCCGTTCATCTACTTCAACTTCTAACATCGTTTTTTGATATACTTGTAACGCCCTTCAGTCTAAGAGGGCATGTAGCCATGCCGAAAGTTTCTGTGATCATTCCGGTTTACAACGCGGAGAGGTTTCTTCGCGAATGCCTGGATTCCATTCTCGGCCAGACGTTGAGGGAAATCGAGGTGTTCTGTGTCAACGACGGTTCGACTGACGGGACGGCTGCGATTCTCGACGAATATGCGGTACGGGACGAACGCGTCAAGTTGCTGGCGACGGACCATGTCGGTGCGTACAAGGCCCGACGCGAGGGCCTGGGTCGGGCGACGGGGACATTCATCCATTTCATGGATTCGGACGACATTCTCGAGCTTGATGCGTATCGGCAGCTTGTCGAGAAGGCCGAAGGCGAGAACCTCGACCAGATCGTCTTTGCATCTTCCGTTTTTTGCGAGTCCGATGTCTCCGCCGCGAATCTCAGGTGGGCAAAGGGCTTAAAAGCGCATTATTCGGTCCCCAAAGCCCTTAACGGCAAGGTCATGGGCGGGATGGATCTCTTTGACAAGCTCCTGGTGGCCAACAGGTTCCACGTTGGTCCGCCGCTGAGGATCATCCGGGCGGAAACGATTCAGGATCGGGAGTACGGATTTCCCGAGGCCACATCGCGCGCAGACTGCTATTTCACGCCCGTCTCGCTCTACTATGCGCGCCGCGCGTGCGCCGTGGTGTACGCGTATTACCGGCGCCGCGTCCACAACGATTCGGTTTCCACCGGTGACTCGGCCGACATCCGCCATTATCGCAACATGTTGCGCGTTCTGGCGGAGTTCGTCGCGTTTCCTCCCTTCCGGCAGGATCTTTTCCGGCCCGAGTCAACCGTCTGGCGCTATTCCGCCAGCCTCGCGAACAGCCTGAACCGATGGACGTGGAAGATTCCAGACGAGGATCGGGAACGGATACTCCGCGAGACGTTCGAGTCCGTGGAACCCTGCGTCGCCAGCGCCTTGTTCCATTCCGTTGCGGCAGCGCTTCGCCTGGTGAAGCGCCGGCCCCGTCCGACGGTCAAGGACTGCTTTGTCGCCGCGTTGCGCTTCGCTTGGCGGAAGTTGCAGGGGAGAGGAGGTGACGGGTGGTATCTCCGGTAGCCGTATCCGTTGTGGTCCCTGCCTATAACGTGGAGCCCTATCTGGGGCAATGCCTCGATTCGCTGACGGCGCAGAAATGCAGGTCGTTCGAAATCGTCGTCGTCGACGACGGATCCTCGGACGGTACGGACAAGGTTGCCGACGCGTACGCGGCACGGGATGGCCGTGTCAGGGTGTTGCACCTCCCTCATGCCGGCGCGGCGGTTGCGCGCAACGCGGGCCTTGATGCGGCAAAGGGCGAGTACGTGCTTTTCTGCGACGGTGACGACTGGTGCAGAAAGGACATGCTCGCGAAGATGCTCTCCGCCGCCAAACGCCATGATTGCGACGTCGTCATCGCGGGGATGGTGCGGCACGTGCGTTCGGGGCGGCCGCCCCTGACGGTTTATCCGTCCGCCCAGCTTCAGAACAAGGGGCGTCCGTTCGCCGGGAGGGAATTTGCCGATCTGTTGTTCTCGGCCGGCGGTGCCAATCCGGTGAACAAGCTTTGGCGCGTGTCGTTCATTCGGCGGCATGGTATCCGTTTTCAGGATCTTGCGCACGTTAACGACCTGTTCTTCGTGTATGTGGCTTTGGCGAAGGCGGAGCGCATCGTCGTCCTGGACGACGCGTTCTACAACTACAGGATGCATCGCCCGGACAGCATACAGAACTCGATCCGGGACAGGCTCAAGCCGAATCCGCATCCGCTCTGCTGGATTGAGGCGTTCCGCGCCGTGAAGGTCCGTCTCGCGGAGGAGGGCGAACTGGAGACCTTCGCGTTCGGACTTTTGCGGGCGCTTCTCGTGACTGGCGTGCGGGCGATGGCCAAACTGGCCTGGCCGGACGACATCGAAGCATACTACGGCGAGTTGCGGCGAGAATGGACGGATCTGTCCGGACGCATTGACGCGGAACGGCTGAAGTCTCTTGATGAAGAGCGGGCGGCGTATGCCGCCGTCCTTTCTGGCAGCGGCGTCGCGTCGCCGTTGCTGTCCCAGATGGTCCGCTGCACGCAAACTCGCCTGGCGCTCGCCCGCGCCGGGGGCCGTCTGCGCCGGATCGTCGCCTGTTTGCGGCGGATGGGGAGATGGTTTGCATGAACGGATGCGGCAGTGCAGACACGGCGCGCGTGGCGACGATTTCTTTCACGACCCATTCGCGGCACCTCAACTACGGCGCCGTGCTCCACGGCTGGGCGTTCCAGCAGGTCCTGAAGCGCTTGGGATGCGACTCCGTGGTGATTGACTATCTTCCGCACGCCTTGGCGAACCATCATTTCAAGTGGCCGATGCTGGATACGTTCCGGTGTTGGCGCAGGCCGGGCCTTTTCGCGAGACGGTTTCTGCAATGGCTCTTCTCGACGCGCGCAAATCTGCGCAAGTGGCGGAAGTTCGAACGCTTCATCCATTCCGAGCTCAACGTCACGCAGGAGACGTACACGGCAGATTCCCTCGTTGCCGCAGAACGTCTTGGCGAACTGGATCCTGCGGTGTTCGTCGCCGAGGCGGACGTGATCTGGAAGCGGAATCCCCGATATGGAATGGACAGGGGCTTCTTCCTGGACTTCCCCGCCGCATCGGGGAAGTGCAAGGTCGCCTATGCGCCGTCCTTGGCGAAGGAGGGGTTTCCCGGGGCGGAGGGAGAGCGCTTTGCGGCGTACCTGAAGACGTTTTCCGCCGTCAGCTCGCGCGAACGGGCCGGAGCGGAGTTCCTCGCCGGCATTCTGGGGCATGGCGTGCCGTGGCTGCTCGATCCCACGCTTCTTCTCGCCGCCGCCGACTATGCCGCGCTCGCCAAGCCTACCTCGCGAAAGGGCTATGTGCTCTTGTATTCGTGCATGAAGTTCAACGCGAACATGGTTCGCGAGGCGAGACGGCTTGCTAAACGCTTGGGGAAGACGCTGGTCGAAGTGGGGAATTTCGGCGTCAATCGGCTGATCTTCGGCCATGAAGTGATCGATGACGCGGGAGTTGAGGAATGGCTGGGACTGTTCATGGACGCCGACTGCGTCGTGTGCAATTCCTTTCACGGAATCTGTTTCTCGGTGGTGTTCGGCAAGCCGTTCTTCGCGTTTCGCCGGGCGGACAACGACTGGCGTTTTACGGGCATCTGCGGCGAACTGGGGCTTATGGACCGACTTGTCGATGCGGACGGCCGGATTCCGGACGATGCGCCCGACATCGACTATGGGCGCGTTAAGGAGATTCTGTCCGGACACGTGTCGCGGTCGCTTGCCTTCATTGAGGCGAATGTCGTACGTCCGGCGAGACTGCCAGCGAAGGAGGGCGCGTGAACCGGTACGGCTTCAAGGCGTTTCTGGTGCGGCTCGTGAAGGCGTTCGGGAACGGGCTGCTGGCGGAGAAGCTGCGCCGCCGCCTGTGGCGTTCGCGTCTGGTCTCGGCCGTTCGCCGCCGGAGGGCCGCACGGCTGCCGGTCGATCCGCGCAAGGTCCTGTTCGTCACGTCGTCCTGGTCGTGTACGTGCAATCCAAAGTACATAGCTCGGGAAGTGGCGCGGCGTCGTCCTGACGTGGATGTCGTGTGGCTCCTCTCCGACGCGGCGTACCGCGCGTGCGGCGACCGGCCCGCCATGGGACGCGCCGTGCGGCGCTGGACGGGTGGCGCGTACCGCGAGCTCGCCACTGCGAAGGTCGTTGTGGAGAACTCGCATTTCTACGTCTCGCGCGGCAATCCCGCCAAGCGTCCCGGCCAGTTCGTCATGAACACTTGGCACGGCTCGCTCGGCATCAAGCGCCTCGACGCCGGGAAGAGCGCGACGGACGGCACCGGGCGCGCAAACGCCGCCGTCGTGGATGCGCTGCTCTCCAACAGCGATTTCGACGATACGGTGTTCGCCGCGAGTCCCCTCGCCGCCGCGCCACGCTTCCGCACGGGCCACCCGCGCAACGACGTCTTCTTCCTGTCTCCCGCCGAGAAGATGGAAATCCGCCGCCGGGTGTTCGCGGCTTTGGGCATCTCGGAAGGCGCACGTCTCGCGCTCTTCGCGCCGACCTTTCGGGACGATGCGCTTGCGGACGGTTTTGGGCTTTACGCCTTCGACGACTGGAAGGCGTCGCTGGGCCGGCGCTTCGGCGGGGAATGGGTTGTTGCCATGCGCCTGCACCCGCTTGACGCCAAGGCGCTCGCCGAAGGGCTGGTCTCCTTCCCCGAGGGCGTTCTGGACGCCACGGGATACGAGGACATGCAGGAGCTCCTCGTCGCGGCTGACGCGGGGATCACGGACTACTCGAGCTGGATCTACGACTACCTGCTTGTCGGACGGCCGGGTTTCCTGTTTGCGCCCGACAAGGCCGCGTACGACGCGGCGCACGGCTTCTACTATCCGCTCGAGTCGACGCCTTTCCCCGTCGCGGAGACGCACGAGGCACTTTGTGCGGCCATTGAGTCTTTCGACGCGGAGCGCTTTAAACGCAATGCGATAGCGTTTCTCGCGGAGCAGGGGTGCATGGAGGACGGCCAGGCCTCGGCTCGCGCCGTCGCCTTGATCGAGAAGTGGCTTGGAGGTGGCGCATGACGGAACCGATTGACCTCGTGTATGCCTGGTGCGACGACGCCGACCCGAAGTGGCGTGCCAAGAGAGAGACGACTGCCGCGCGTTTCGGCGTGACGTTCGACGCCGTCCACAATGGTGCCTGCCGCTATCGCGGCGGCGACATGCTGCGTTACTCCCTGCGCAGCGCCTTCCGCTTCGCCCCATGGGTCAGGAACGTCTTCGTCGTCATGGATGACGACCAGTCGGTTCCCGACTGGCCCGAGCTGAAGGAGAACAGGATCAAGGTCGTGCGCCATTCCGAGATTATGCCGCGGGAAATCCTGTCATGTTTCTCCTCGGGCGTGATCGAACACCACATCGCGCGCATTCCCGGTCTCGCGGACCGCTACCTCTACGCGAATGACGACACGCTCTTCTGGGAGGAGACGCCGCCGTCGTTCTTTTTCGCGCGCGACGGTTATCCATACTTTCGCTTCGGTGCGCACCGGAAGCCATCCGCCAACGACGTGGAACAGGACTACCGCTGCCGGTTGGGTGCGGTCGACGCGCTGCTGCGCGCGCGGTTCGGGATGAAGGCGGGGCCGCGTTCCATGATTGGACGGCTCCCGCACCACAACGTGGACGCCTACTGTCGTGCGGACGTCGAGGCCTGCTACGCGTGTTTTCGTCCAGAGATCGAGGCCGAGCTGGCATTCCCGTTTCGGAATCCCAAGTTGATCCAGCGCGCGGTCTACGCCGGTTACGCGATCGCCGTCGGGCACGGACATTTCCGCCGTGCCACGTTCAACACGAACTACACGTCTGCCTGGTGGTGCCGCTTTCTGCCGCGGTGGGCGGACTCGCTACAGGTCGTTCCGGGGCGCTGGCGCGAGGCTCCGGAACTGTTTGCGCGGTTCCGCCCCAAGCTCGTCTGCTTCAACGACGGCCCGGACACGACGGATGAGGATTTCGTCTGGCTTCGCGCGTGGCTGGAGAAGAGCTTCCCCGTGGCCTAACGCGCAAGGTCCAGTATCTTCCGCACGGCCTGTGCGTAGACCGGCGCCATGTACATGAAGCCGTAGACGTTCGGATGGCAGTGGTCGGTGGTGCAGTCGGAATTGTTGGGAAGCTGGTCCACGCCGGAGAGGTACTGAACATTCGCCCACTTCGTGGGGTCTTCGGCCTTGAGCTTGTCGAATATCTTCCTGGAGATGACCTCCTGCTGACGCGGCACAGACTTCTCCGTGCAGCCGCCGCAGAGCAGGATCGGCGTGTCGGGACGCAGTTCCTTCAGCTTGCGCACGAACGGCTCGTAGCGTTCTTCCACCATCTTCGGATTCATGTTCCATTCGCAGTCCACGATGTAGAGCGCCGCGTCGATCTCCGCAAGGACGTCCGCGAGCGCCAGCTCCATCCGTCCGTTGCCCGGGAAGCCGAGGTTGATGAGGTCGACGTCGAGCGCACGCGCCATGATCGACGTGAACGTCAGGCCGGCTCGGTCGGCGCGCCCGCCGTGCACGATGGACGTGCCGTAGTGCACGATGGGCTTCGCGAGACGGTGCGGGCGGCCGGGGTTGAAGCTTTTCCCTTTCTTGACGCCGATTGAGAAGGAACGCGGCAACACGCGCATCGGCAGGTACACGAGGCATTCGTCGCCGGGTTTCCAAGGCACGCGCAGTTCGCCGGCTCCCGTCTCGATGTTCGGCCCGCCCGCGAGGCAGTGCTCCCACGAGCCGTCCGCCGCGCGCTTGTACACGTCCACGCCCTGCGAACCGTTGAGGGTGATCTGCGGGTGCGGACGGTACCCCGTCGGGACCTCCCAGCGCACGACGACTTCGTCGGAATCCGTTACGAAGCGCGCGTTGATGTCGATCGACGTTTGGGACAGTTTCCACACCGCTTTGGGCACCACGTCCATCCACTTCTCGGGCAGGCGGTTGTACGGTTTCTCCGCATTCGGGAACCCGCGTCCCTCCAGCTTGAGCGTCGCCCCGTCTCTCCAATCGTAGTCTTCGGTAACGGCTTTCGGCGCGGCGGCCCAAACTGCCCCCGCGATCATCACAAACGCAACGAGTATCTTGTCTTTCATGTTATTCCTGCCTTTCGTTTTATTTTTCCCACGAACCACGAATCACCGGAAGTAGATCATCGTGCCGACGGGGATGATCCAATAGGCCTTCTCGGTGTCGCGCAGGGTGACGTCGAGCGAGTTGGCGCGCTCGCCCTGGAGCCGCCACGTGGCCGCGTTCAGGAGGTCGCCCGTCCAGTCCATGACCTTCACCTGGGTCGCCAGGGGCTCCGGCGTGAGGTTCACCGTGCCGAGGGAGACGTCGCCGTTCACGGCGAAGAGCGGGAACGACGACGCCGTCACCCCATCCCACACGCGCGTCCAGTCCACCGTGCCGTCCGTCACCAAAGCGCCGAGCGTCTGCGTGGCCGCCTCGTGCCGGAGCGACGTGCCGTCCGCCATCACGAGC
>JAEEGL014428803.1_pt1 | contig 14921 bp, 9 predicted proteins | sample 9134231 | NCBI WGS metagenome assembly JAEEGL01 (sample SAMN16246548, study PRJNA631951) | gut metagenome | biome: gut microbiome; feature: rumen; material: fiber-attached | host: Bos | place: Iran: Karaj | collected 2018-10
CGTGAACCGCGACCGCACCCAACGAATAATCACGCGGGTGATGCTCTCAATCATCCCGCTTGCCACCATCGCCGACCCAAAGCACATCGCACAGATAATCAGCCAGATCGTATTAAGCATACCCGCCATGCCACGCGTCGACACCAACTCATTAAGGGCGGCAAAACCCGTGTCGACCGAGGTGGAGCCATAGAAGCTGATGGCCAGTCCGCGCGTCAATGCGGCCGCCTTGCCCAGTGACGGGTCGGCGGCAATCTGGGTGAGGATGTGCGGCTGTAGGATCAATGCGAAGATGCCCGCCAGCACAGCCGAGGCAAACAGCACAATCAACGACGGCACCTTGCGGGCAATCAGCACCCCGGTGGCAATGGGCACGAGCAACGTCCACAACGAGATGTTGAACGTTGATGACAGGCCCTGCGTGTATTGCTCAATGTGCAGCGTGCCCTCGTTGCCATGGCCCAGACCAGCGATGGTGAAGATAATCAGCGACAGCAACAAGGCCGGCACAGTAGTGTACATCATGTAGCGGATGTGAACAAAGATGTCGACGCCCGTGGCCGATGAAGCCAAGATGGTGGTGTCGCTTAACGGAGACATCTTGTCGCCAAAGTAGGCTCCCGAGATGATAGCGCCAGCTGTCCATGCGGTGTTGATGCCTAGTGCCTGCCCCACGGCCAACAACGCCACGCCAATGGTGGCGATGGTGGTCCACGAACTGCCCGACAGCAGCGACACCAACGAGCAAATCAAACAAGCACACACCAGGAAGAACCGGGGCGAGAGAATCTGTATGCCATAATAGATGAGCGTGGGCACCACACCGCTCACCATCCACGAGCCAGCGAGCATACCCACCGCCAGCAAGATCATCAGGGTGACAAAGATGCCGCTCATCGTCTTCGCCATCTGCTTCTCGAACGTCTGCCAGGGCACCTTGTAGAACACCATCGAGATAGCCACGCACACGGCGAAGCCAAAGACCAGAGCTGTCTGGCTACCACCCGTCAACGAGTCGCTGCCAAACAAGATAATCACAATCACCAACAAGCCAATCAACGCCACGATGGGTATCGCAGCAACAAGTGGATGGGGTAGTGGACGCTGAGTCATAACAATTAAATTGCTTTCGGCTTGCAAAAATACAAAAAAACTAGCACACACGCGCATCTTTTGCCAAACCAATAAAAAAAGGGCACAACTGGTATAAATTTCCCCCAAGAAAACGCCCGCTTGTTGAGAGGATATCTGCCTGCAACGATTCAGCCGAGTCTCAACCAGTCATTTTGGTTTTAGATATAGATTTGTGCACCCTTTATGGGAACGGCGGCTGACTTGGATACACCCCTATCGGGGATTATGGTTGCAACCATCTAATTTCCAGTTGATTCTATGTTAAATTTTTGCATGATTTACACACCGTATTTACCACAAAGGCGCCGTGTTGTGTGTGAAAAATTCAGAAACCTATCAAATTTTTCCCGATTTTGTTTTGCCATTCCAAAATTTTGCACTAATTTTGCATGCTGAATATATAGCAGTCTCAGCCATTATTAGGACGAAACCGCTAACAGCCAACAGCTTAGAGTTTACAACTTCTGGCTTTTTACAACTACTGGCTTGCTGCTAGCAGCTTTTTGATAATAAACTAAAAACTATTATAAATTCTACAGCAATGAAAACATTTATTAAATTACTATTGCTAGCCGCCGTGGCCTTGCCAGCATGGCTCACCACCGCGGCACAGGAACTGCAGACTATGAAGGTCGATGTCCCAGAGTCTGTGGAAACGCCCGTCGTCTCCGACCTACCGCAGATAGAGCGGAAGGCAATAAAGTTGGCCACCACGAGCTCACAGAACGTGACCAAACCCGCCCCGCGCCGCAAAGCCGACGGCAATGCGCCGGCTATCTTTGTGCAGGTTGAGAAGACTACCACAGGTGTCATCTGCGATGGCGCAAACACTAATGCACGTTTGCCCATCTCTGCCTATGATTTTGACCGAGTCAATACAGAATCACAGTGGTTTTATCCCTCCTCTTATTTCGGTGGTTCCAGTGGTATTTTCAAGGATGTCCCTGAAGGAGCGACCATCAAGATCAAGTCGATCTCGTTCCATGCCAGCTCGAGCAGTATTCCAGCCTGTGTGAGTGGTGCAACAGTGAATGTAAGGTTGGGAGATGCATTGTCATCTGCACCCAACAATCAAACTACGATGCAAAACAATCGTCCCTCAACCCAAGTCTTTCAAGGTAATATGACTACAAGCGGTCAGACCTTGACCATCACCTTTGACAATGAATACACCTACACTGGCAATGGCTTGACCATAGATATATTTGTAACGACTCGCTATAGCAGCGCCGCTAGCAGTTGTAATTGGTATGGCGTTAATCAAACCAGTGCAACTGGTTACTATTATGGGGCATATTCTCAGTCTGGAAGTCAACAAAGTTTCCTACCGAAGATGACGCTTGAATACACTTATACCTATTGGGAGGCAGCCGAGGAGATTGACTTTGGTGATGTTTTGGTAAACAACCCCAAGACCTTGCAAGCCCAAATACAAAACTCGGGAGAGACAATGATGACCGCCAACATGAGTGCCACGCAGCCCTTCGGTGTGTCACCTGCCACGCTCACGATGGAGCCGGGCATGACCACATTTGAACTGACATTCACTCCTGCCCAGTCCATCAACTATACTGGCAAATTGAATCTGGAAATCAATGGACAGACCTCCAGCGTGGACATGAAGGGCGTGGGCTTCAATGTAGACGATAAGGCCGTGCGCGACTCGGCATTCTATGCCGGCATCACCTATACCTGGCCCATCACCACCAACGCCAACACTTCGAGACTCGACACAATCGCCACCGACCCCGACCAGATCATCGCCTTGCTTCGCGAGGTCTACACCAACCCAAACGTTCCCGGCAACAGGTATCGTGGTTACACGACAAACCTTCAACCCGACGAAACCAGCTACTGCTCGGTCAATGTGCCATATACCGGTGCTGGTAAAATAGGTTACAGTAATGGTAATTACTATTTTGATGACGCTTATGGCTGGAATATACCTTGCGAGTCTGCATACACTGGTTCAAATAATTCTAGTCTTAATTGGTGTTATATGGATCCAGAAGAGTATCGACCAAAGTATGATGGTGTGACCTTACTGTTGCTGGAGCTGCAAGATAACTTTAATCCCAATAATGTGAGCGTCACTGCAACGGGTTATGACGGTTTAAGAGATTACGTTAGACAGACCATCAAGTCAGCCCGCGTGATTACCGAAGCCAAACGAACTGGTACAGGCGCTGAAGCCGGCACCCTGTTCAAGATTGACTGCAAACAAATGAACAAGTTCTATCTGATTGCCAAGGGTCAGTTGCAGAGCCACCGAGTCTTAAATAAGGCACTTAGTACTATGAGCAATATTACCAATGGCTATAATGAACCTTTGTATTTACGGGGCTCGTATAATTATACATCCTATAATAGTTATTATGATCCCGCAATATCACATTATTTCATGCTCGGACATATGTTTGAGCAGTTCAGCCCTGCGATTTCCAACGCCGAAGATACCAAAGATGATATCTATCAAGAGCTGGTGACGGGAATGGAGACATTTGGCGTGGTCCATGACTGCCCCAATGTGCCCTACATTAAAAAACCAGACGGCACTCTAACGGGCCATCACTTTATGATGTATGGCGATGATGAGGAATCATGGGTCAATCAGGATGTCGTAGACATGATGTTCTTTGTGCCCGACTATCGCATGATGAAATGGGAAAATCGTGGTTACGCGGGTTTTGAGGGTTATCCTAATTACTTAACCCAGGACTTCTTTGAGTACAATCAATTACACCAGCCCACGATGGGAATGTTTGTAATCCTACAGAATGCGATTCCCGAGGGCACGATCGCCAGTACTACTTATAATGCAGACGGAGCCACTGGTCTGTACAAGCACCAGTTGCAGTGGAATTGTAACCTGAATAAGTTCTTGCCCAGCGACGACCAGTACTACGAGTTGCAGGAGGTAATCATCAATGACTATGGCTTCGAGGAATACGTGCCTGTCTATGAGCGCAATGCTGATGGCAGTTATGTCATGGAGAATGGCCATAAGAAGCCTGTCATCCTTGACCGCAATTCTGCATGGGTCGCCAATGACTATAAAGGCAACGATAGTCTTCGTTACGTGAATGTGTATGTCGACATGAAGTCTGGCAGCCAGACGAAGACCTACGTCATCCTTGGCCGCGACAAGGGCGACGCTAACGGAAAACCGTTCCTGACGCTGCGAATGAGCAACCGTCAGAGCATTGTCATCCCGGGCACCGATCCCAACGAGAAGGTGCGCATGATTGGCACCACACACTACAGCCGCTATAATGCCCAGAACGAGACCAACTGCTACAGCAACAAACTGCAGATTGTAGACAACAGTCTCACTTCAGCCGATCTGGCTAATGGCTTACGGTTTACACGCTCCTATCGTCCTGCCCGGCTTGACGAGAATGGCAATGTTAAGACCGACGAGAATGGCAACATCCTGTATGAGGCCACCGCTACCAGCGTGGATTTCGCCACCGGCACCTACGCCAATGGCAAGGTGGAAATTACCCTTTCTGACCAATATCAGGCATCTAAGGATCAATTCCCCAAACCCATTGAGACTGGTGATGGTTATGTTGATGTCGCCGGTTATCATGCCAACAATAATTTGACATTCGATGTTACCATTAAGGATGGAAAGGTCATCTTTGGCGATGATTTCCACTTCTGGGACAACTTTACTGCCGATGTGTCGAAGAATGGGCACCCCTTCCAGTACACCTACAAACTCTATATGGGCACTGCCTATAGCAACGATGTGGCAGTGAATGTCTATAAGACCGACAGCAAGAACAACTGCGCCATCTTGCTCGATGATGTGCTAGGCGACTCACAGATTGGCGAGGAAGGAGATTTAAGTGCACCAGAAAATGTGGAGTTCCAGGCACAGGTACAGTATGGAAGCCAGTCTGAGCTTCTGCGCTACGATGCTTATCGTTGGCTGGAGACTGACGAGGACCGTTATATCGTGACTGAAGTCGTTCTCAATCAATGGGGTAACGAAGAAGAGACCGATGTAAGCCCCAGCGGACAGGCTGACAATGCAGGTAACTTTTATACCGTCAGAATGAACTCTGGTACGGATGAAGTGTATAGCCCTGATGTTCCCGTCGGAACGTCCACGCCGCGCGCATGGGCAACGTTCGTTGATAAGATTCCAATGAAAACTGAGCCTAGAGCCTATGTATACGCTCCTGTTGTTGAGACATTCAACTTTGGCTACAAGGAAAATAAAGAGAATGGAAAATGGGCTGAGCGCAAAGACTACAACACCTATGGTGGTCCGATACAGAATGTCGCCGTGGGCAAGCTAGAGGTTGAGGTTTTCACGCCGACGACGAATGATGTCGATGAAGAACATGGTGGTGATCCTACTTTAGCTCAGATGAGCGAATATAGTTGGTTCGCTAATGAGAATTGGTACAGTTACTACAATATTTACCTGAAGTTCACTGCACTGAATGTTCCTACTGGCTATGAGTTGTACAAGGTACGCGCATGGCGCCAGGTGAAAAATGGAGCTAACATTTTGGGCGAGGAGCTGACAACCCGTGCCGCTCGTGCACAAGTAGGTGATGGCTGGTATATGTGCGAGGACATAAACTACGGTGACTATCTTGGTGCTCAGAAGACTGCTCAAGGACAGTTGGTAGATAGGTATATGAGCCTGTCAGATATTGGCCCGCAATCAGGCGGCTATCTTCTTGGCCATCGCTTGACATCCATCAGCAAGCCACTAAATCCAGACGGTACGGGTGGCGGAACGGTCTTCGTGGCTGACAACACCCCGAACCAGAATGGCAACGACAATCAATATGTTGAACAAAATGTCCGGAACGAGATGCGTGCCACCTTTGGCGCTCTGCGTCTGAAAGATGTTCCGCCTTATCCTGGCTCATTAGACAAACTGGAAGCATCGTTCAAGGTCCGTGCTTACTTTACTAAGAACACCAATCCACTGATTACCAATCCTCCAATCCAGTCCGAGCAGGATGGTCAGAAGTTCGGTGACGGTAAGGCAGTGCTCCCAGGCAGTGACTTTGACTACTACATCGCCGAGGGTGAGATTGATAATATTGAGATTAAATCGGGAAGCGTCATCACTGGCATTGGTGCTGTGAAGATAGATGTCAACCGCGAGGTGGTGGGTGTGACCTACGTGAACCCCGTTGGACAGATGTCTAGCACGCCATGGCAGGGTGTGAACATCGTTGTGACGCGTTACAGCGACGGTTCGACCACTACCAAGAAGGTCATTCGCTAATGCATAATTCATAATGCACAATGCACAATGACTTTACCCTAACTCCCCTCCCTTGCAAGAGGGAGGGGTGATGGGAATGGTTAAAACGAATGACTAGTAGCAAAATGAATAAGTAATAGTTTTTAATCATCAATTGAAGAGAGTCCGCGTGCCGTGAGGCACTGCGGACTCTGTTTTAGGGGGGCATATATCAGATGCCCGTTAAGGCAATAGTACTCTAGGCGAGTGGGGAAAGTGAGGGAGCCAACAGATATTGCTCAATCGTGGGGGGGAAGTGGGCGTACTCGAGGGGGTGGATGCGAGCGGCGAGGGTGTCGGGGGTGTCGTCGGGCAGGACGGGACAGGTGAACTGTGCCAGGATGCGTCCGCCGTCTACCTTCTCGTTAACTAGGTGAATGGTGATGCCACTGTGGGTGTCGCCATCGGCAAGCACCTCTTCATGCACGTGGTGACCATACATTCCCGGTCCACCGTGGCGTGGCAGCAGCGAGGGATGGATATTGACAATGCGATCCTTGAATGCGGTGAGCAGGGGCTCGCGAATCACCGCGAGAAATCCCGACAGCACCACTAGGTCGATGTGAAGGTCCTTGAGGTGCTGAGTAACCTGCGTGGGGTCAAGCCAATGCTCCTTGCCAAAGTATTCCACCTCGATGCCTAGCGGGCGCAGGCGTTCATAGACTCCCGCCTGACGGCGGTTGCAAATCACAGTGGCCACCTCGATGCTGGGGTGACCGGCAAAGTAGCGCACTAAATTCTCGGCATTGGTGCCACTACCTGAAGCCAATATCGCTATACGTTTCATCATCGGCAAAGATACGGCTTTTCGGGCAATCTGAAAAGATTTTTGTGAAAAATTGTTGTGGCATTTGGTAGATTGAGCAAATTGATATACTTTTGCCCAAAAGAATTTTTCAAACTAATAACTAAACTTTTTAACAACGATTTTTTATGGCAAAGAAATGGATTTGCACCGTTTGTGGTTATGTCCACGAGGGTGACACGCCTCCCGAGAGATGTCCGCAATGTAAGGTTCCCGCCGAGAAGTTCAAAGAGCTCAACGAGGATGAGGGCTTGAAGTTTGTCGCCACTCACGAGCTGGGTGTAGCCAAGGGTGTCGACCCCGAGATTCTGCAGGGTCTGAAGGACCACTTCATGGGCGAGTGCACCGAGGTGGGTATGTATCTGGCTATGTCTCGTCAGGCCGACCGCGAGGGCTATCCCGAGGTGGCCGACGCCTTCAAGCGTTACGCATGGGAGGAAGCCGAGCATGCTGCTAAGTTCGCCGAGCTGCTGGGCGAGGTGGTTTGGGACACCAAGACCAACCTGGAGAAGCGTATGAATGCCGAGGCTGGTGCCTGCGAGGACAAGTTCCGCATTGCCAAGCTGGCCAAGGCCCAGAACCTTGATGCTATCCACGACACTGTGCACGAGATGGCCCGCGACGAGGCTCGTCACGGACAGGGCTTCCAGGGATTGTACAACCGCTTCTTCAAGTAGTTAATAGTTTAGAGTTAAGAGTTAAAAGTTTATCGTTAGCTCGACCTACTGACTGCTGTATTCCTTGAAAGAAACCAAGTCCACAGCATTGTGCGGCCATGCGGCCACACAATCTGTGGGCTTGTTTGCCGTTAATTAGACTAGAAGCAACAGATAATCTAGAACATCTGGCGCATCTAGCAAAAAACAATGACAATGAGAGTAACTATCACAACCATCCTGGTGCTGGCACTGGCTGTGCTTGCATCGGCTCAGACCAGCCGTTGGAGCTATGGCCTGCAGGCTGGTGTGGCAGGACACATGACCACGGGCACGCTCAGCGACAACTTCAAGGGCGCAATTGGGTTTACCGGTGGACTTACCGCCGACTGCGACCGCCTGCGCCTGAAGGCAGATGTGACCTATTGCCAGCCATCGTTCAAAAACCGCAACATGTATGCCGTGCTCGATGACCAGGGCCGTGACGCCCAACTTAACGCCGTTGCCAATGCCTCACACATTGGCACCTCGTTGCAGGTGGGTTATACTGTAGCACGCCTGGGGGCGGTGAGTCTCACTCCATGTGCCGGACTGTATTACAGCCACTATAGCTGGAAACTCAACGACATCAAATGGAGCCAGAACGAGCAAGGCAACGACGTGTTTCAAGTAACTGATAACCACAAAACCACACAGGGACGACTCAGCTGGATTGCCTCGGTCGATGTGGACATCCGTCTGCATGATGCCTATACCGACCTGATGGGGCCGCAGCAACGGTTGCGGTCATCACTGCGCATCACCCCCTGGGTAACACACATCAGTCACAAGAGCGTTGTGCCCAGCGTTAAGGGCATGCAACTGGGTATCAGCGTGGCGTATAGTGGTTTGCTGAGTGCTATTGAGCCCTAATTGGCACAAATATTGCACATAAAAGTTAAATTCTCTATCCTTATCCCTCAATTTACAATTTTAGTAGTAATTTTGCGGCGTGAAACGGTTTGTGCTCATAGTGATGACATTGATGGTGACGTGCTTGTGCGTCCATGCACAGGATGCCATCGATGATATGGAGGTGCCCTCTGCCCTGCAGAAGGTATTCGCTGGCTACTACCACTTTATCGAGCCCGAGAGTGGTGACACGCTGATGATGCTGGTGTTCAACCCCATCCGCGTCTATCCGCGCGAGCGTTTCCGCAACAAGAAGGATGAAGAATTCTATTGGAAGACCGTCCGCGACATCAAGAAGACCCTGCCCTATGCCAAGCTCATCAGTTCGACCCTGCTCGAGACCTATGAGTACATGGGCACCTACAAGACCCAAAAGGAGAAACAGGCCTACATGGCCGAGTTTGAAAAGCAGCTCTTTAAACAGTACAAGCCTCAGATGAAGAAGCTCACCAAGAACCAGGGCAAGATGCTGATCAAACTCATCAACCGTGAGACCAACCAGGACAGCTACCACATCATCAAAGCATTCTTGGGCACGTTCCGCGCAGGGTTCTGGCAGACCTTCGGCCGATTCTTCGGTGTGAGCCTCAAGCAAGGCTACCACCCTAACAAGGACAAGAACGATGCGATGATTGAACGCATCTGCGTGCGCGTGGAGCAGGGAACCCTATAATCAATGCACAATGCATAATGCACAATGCATCAATTCTTTTGATATGAAATTCAAGACGATAACCATGTTGCTGCTGGCCGGGATGCTGGTTGCATGCAACAATGACGAGCCCACCCCGAGTGGCGGCACAGCCATACAAGTCAAGTCCGAAGCCGACCGTACCATCCTCATTGGTGCCGAAAACGGCAAAGTCTATAACATGAAGGACGGCAGCGTCTATGCCTCACTGCCAGGCTGCACCAAGATTGCCAACATGACCATGCATGGCGAGGACTACTATGTAGCCGGCAACTCATCTGATATGGGATTAACCTATTGGGTGAATGGCGAAGCCGTGAAACAAAATGTGTCGGGCAATACCTATGACATTGCACGGAGTTTTGACAACATTTATTTTCTTGCAGTAGATACAAAAGCCGCCATCTATCGTAACGGTTCCAGAATTAACGAGACACTTGATATTGGTGTGCCAGTAGCGCTAGCAGCCAATGGAGAGAACTTCTATGCTGTAGGTAATGAAGTGCAAGTTCCCAAGCTATGGACCAAAAGCGGTGTAACAGATCTAGATAAAGGTGGCACTTCGGCGCATGCCACATCAATCGACCTGAGGGCTAATAGTCAAGGCATTACACACTATATCTCAGGATACAAGATTGCCACTGTTAACGGAATAGAAATCACTTCGCCTTGCCTTTGGAGAAATGGCACATTGTTAACATTACCATTGAACTTTACCGATCAAGAGAAGAACAATAACGTCTATCGTTCGGGTCAAGGGTTGGACGTGGCCCATTTAGGACAGAAGACCTATGTCGTGGGCTATCGCACAGATGGCGTAGACCGGCGCGCCACTGTTTGGATTTCATCTACTGATGATGACGATGATGTAAAGACCTACTGGCAGGCTGATGGCAATGTCGATGCAAAGGCGCAGAGTGTGTTGGTATATGGCGCGGACGTCTATGTGATGACTGTTGAACGAAATCGTATGACCAACACCTATTGCACGCGCATCTGGATGAACCACGAACTTAAGGGTACCGTCAACGGCATCGTCGGTGTGGACTTTGTGGTGATTTGATTTTGACTAGAGATGAAGATTTTTCTTGCAATCATAGGCATGGTGATGGCCTTCACTGCTTGCGGCAGTGGCAATAGCACCACAACAACCTCTACTACTGAAGCCAAACAGACCAAGACTGTCGAGTTCAATGCCGACAGCGCATACCAATATGTGAAACAGCAGTGCGACATGGGTCCACGTGTGCCTGGCACACCCGCCCATGAAAAGTGCGCACAGTGGCTCACCGCACAACTGCAGCAGTGGTGCGACACCACCATCGTACAGCCCGCACAGGTTACCACTTTTGATGGCAAGACCCTTAACATTAAGAATATTGTGGGCTCATTCAACCCCACTGCTACCAATCGCATCCTGCTGTTGGCGCACTGGGACTGCCGTCCTTGGGCCGACAACGACCCCGACGAGGCAAACCACAAGCAGCCTGTGATGGGCGCCAACGATGCCGCCAGCGGTGTGGCAGTGATGCTCGAGCTGGCCCGCAACCTTTCGCAGACGCGACCCGATGTGGGTGTGGACCTGCTGATGGTCGATGCCGAGGACTGGGGAACCGATGGTGACGAGGATTCTTGGGCGCTGGGCACACAGTATTGGGCCAGTAACCCGCATGTGGCTGGTTATCAAGCCAACTATGGCATCTTGCTTGACATGGTGGGAGCCCGTGGCGCACGTTTTGCTCAGGAATACTTCTCGTTGCAGTACGCTCAAGGCGTGGTCTCGCTGGTGTGGGACACCGCAGCCAAGGCAGGCTATGGCAACCTGTTTGTCAATCAGCATGGCGGAGCCATCACCGACGACCATGTGATGGTCAACCGCATCGCCAGTATACCCTGCATCGACATCATCGACATGCGTCCCGACAGCGACACGGGCTTTTTCGATGGCTGGCACACCACCCACGACACCCTCGACCAGATTGACCCCGCCACCTTGTGCGCCGTGGGACAAACACTTGCTAACCTTATCCTCGATCTCTAATCAACCGCTCGTCACGCGAAAAGAGAAATTCTTCATTCTCGTAATTCCTGATAAGAATCGTGATCACTTTTGTTTGAGCTGGAAGCCCACTTTGACGTCGTTGAAGTTCTCGCTGAGGAAGGCCAGCGCCTTCAGTGTGTCGTTGGAACTCAGCCCGCTTATCAGTCGCATCAGTGTGAGCAGGCGGTCGGTGTCGAATAGCAGATTCAGGTGTTTGCCGTCGCGCATTACATCGGCCGAGATTGACACCAAGTGCCACTTTAAGGTGATGCTACCCTTGCTGGGGCTGTAGCTATACTTCCCTTTGATGTCCTTGCCGGCGATGGTCATCACCCAAGTGCCATCCTTGTCGAGTCGCAATGATGTCCACCGTTTCTTAATCTGAAGTTTCTTGTAGGCTTTATTGAGTTTGCTAGACAGCTTGCTCTTGGCAAGTGGTTTGCCCAGCTTGCCTAGCACACTTGTTCCCTGCGCCTGCACGCTGGGTTTGTCATACTGCCAGGTACCAGCAACCACCTTGTTGGCCTCGAGTCGCTCCTGCTCCATGTCTTCTTCGGTAAGCGTGAAGATTGAGTCGGGGTGGAATGTAGCAATACTGTCCTGCGCCATTACGGCAACAGTGGCAGTGATGAGCAAGAGGGTAAAAACAATTTTCTTCATCTTCGTTCAGTTTTTTCGCTGCAAAAGTAATTCTTTTCTTTCAACTAAGAATAATTCTTAATTTATTTCCCTAACTTTGCAGCCATGAAATTGAAAACGGCATTGAACTCCATACTCTATTGGCTGCTATTCGGGTTGTGGTGGCTGGTGTCGCTATTGCCCATGTGGCTCCATTATGTGTTTGCCGATGTGCTGTATGTGCTGGTGGCGCACGTGCTGCGTTATCGCCACAAAGTCATCGACAAGAACCTCGCTCATGCCTTCCCTGAGCTGACCGATGCCGAGCGTCGAAGGCTCAGACGCCAGTTCTACCACTACTTCTGCGACTTCATCGCCGAGATTGTCAAGTATGCCACTATGCGCCCTGCCAACATCAAGCGCCGCATGGTGTTTCATGGCGCAGAACAGGTGCGCGAGATTCTGCGCGACGGACAGGACGTTGCACTGATGCTGGGACACTACTGCAACTGGGAGTGGATGACCTGCTATCCCATCTGGCTGGAGGGCGTTGATAAGGCTTGCGGACAGATTGTTCACGAGTTGGAAAACCCCGTTGTGAACCGGGTGATGCGCGCCGTGCGCAACCGCATGGGCTCACAGACCGTCGCCATGCAAGAAACCCTGCGGTGGTTGCTGGGCCATCGCAAGGAAGGTCAGACCACCATCTTGGCATATGTCAGCGACCAGGTGCCCTTGTGGTGGAACATCCACCATTGGCTCAACTTTATGAATCAAGACACCCCTGTGTTTACGGGCCTGGAGCGCATTGCCCGCAAGCTCAACCAGGCAGTGGTATACATTGATGCACGGCGTGTGCGACGCGGTTACTACGAGGCCGACGTGCAGGTCATCACTCGTGACCCTAACTCACTGCCCGAGTTTGGCATCACCGACGAATACTTCCGTCGCCTCGAGGCCACCATCCGTCGTGACCCACAGTACTGGCTGTGGAGCCACAACCGCTGGAAACGCACCCGCGAGGAGTTCAACCGCGACTATGAGGTCAAAGACGGCCGCGTCGTCAAGAGAGTAAACAATGGAAACTAGAAAGACCCTCTAGATGCTCTAGGCAATCTAGACCATCTAGTGCATCTCGTAGCAGATAACCACAATGAAAAGAATCTCTACATCGATATTTGCTCCCGTGTGGGCAGTGATTGTCAACCTGCTAATCGTCTACGTCATCTATGCGGTGGCGCGCTTGGTCTACCTGGGGTTGAACTGGTCGCTGCTGTCACCGGCTCTGCAAGGCAACCTGAGCAACCTTGTTTTGGGCTCGCTGCAGTTTGACACCGCCGCCATCGCCTACACCAACCTCCTGTGGGTGGTGCTGATGCTGTTCCCTTTGCATTTCAAGGAGCGCCCAGCCTACCACCGTGTGCTGCGGTGGCTCTTTGTCGTGATCAACAGCGTGGCATTGATTGTCAACCTAGCCGATGCCGTCTATTTCCCCTTTACACTGCGTCGCACAACCTCGACCGTCATGCGAGAGTTTGCTGGCGAGAGCAATCTGGCTGGCATCATCTTGGGCGAAGTGTGGCACCATTGGTATCTGGTGTTGCTGGCTGTGGCACTGATTGGTGCCTTGTGGTGGCTCTACCGCCAGCCCAGGCTGAATCACCGCCGCTTGTCGTGGTGGCAATATGACCTACTGATGCTCGCGGTGCTGCTTTTGTCGGTATGGCTTGGCGTGGCAGGCATTCGAGGCGGCTTTACCACAGCTGTCCGCCCCATCGCCGTGAGTAATGCCAAGCAATGGGTCAATCGCCCGATGGATGCCGCTCTGGTACTGAACACACCGTTCTCACTCATCCGCACCATCGGTAAGGACGTTTTCCGCGTGCCCGACTACTACAACGACCAGCAGGCATTGGAAGCGGTTTACACACCTGTGCACATGCCAGCCGACTCTGTGCCCTTCGTCAAGAAGAATGTCGTCATTCTCATCGTCGAAAGTTTCGGGCGGGAATACTTCGGCGAACTCAACAAGGACCTGGAGGATGGAACATATAAGGGCTATACGCCTTGCATGGACTCGCTCGCTCGGAAGAGTTTGAGATTCACCTACAGTTATTGCAATGGCCGCAAGAGCATTGACGGCATGCCATCAATCCTCTCAAGTATCCCGATGTTTGTTGAGCCTTTCTTCCTCACACCAGCATCAATGAACCATGTGAGTGGCATCGCTGGGCTACTTGGTGACGAGGGGTATGAGACCGCCTTCTTCCATGGGGCCCAAAACAATAGCATGGGATTCCAGGCATTTGCCCGAAGCACCGGTTTCCAGGCCTATTATGGACGCACCGAGTTTAATCAAGACAAGCGCTTTGGAGGCGACAAGGATTTCGACGGCACTTGGGCCATCTGGGACGAGCCCTTCTTGCAGTTCTATTGCCAAAAGATGAGCGAGATGCACGAGCCGTTTATGACGGCAGTCTTTACTGCATCGTCTCACCATCCGTTTGTCATCCCCAAGCAGTATGAGTCAACCTTCCCCGAGGGCCCACTTCCCATTCACAAGTGCATCCGTTATACCGACATGGCGCTAGCGCGATTCTTCGAGACTGCTAGCCACCAGCCCTGGTTCAAGAATACTGTTTTCGTGCTCACCAGCGACCACACCAATATGAGTGACCATGAAGAGTACAAGACCGACCTGGGAGTGTTCTGCTCACCCATTATCATCTATGATCCCAGTGGAGATC
>JAEEGL015122587.1_pt1 | contig 14921 bp, 18 predicted proteins | sample 9134231 | NCBI WGS metagenome assembly JAEEGL01 (sample SAMN16246548, study PRJNA631951) | gut metagenome | biome: gut microbiome; feature: rumen; material: fiber-attached | host: Bos | place: Iran: Karaj | collected 2018-10
TCTATACCCTGCTGTTACTGTATCTCCATTACTATTTGTTCCTGAATCGCTTACATTTTCTAATACCCAGTCCGTTGCATTATTTGTTTGATGCTCATATATATTACCACTTGTGATTAATCCCGTTATTGTATCTTTTAATAATGTTTTTGTTAAACTTAGATTAGCATTTGATGATGTCAGAGTACAATTTGATGCTTTATTTCCAACATTGCTAAATACTAATCCTTGATATTTAGTGTTAAAATATACATTATCATTTGTGGTACATGTTGGTGTTTGAGTATTATATGCTACATTATAATTTGATAAATTTACCGTAATGTCCGGTCTTGTTATATCAAAATAAATATAGCAATATGCTGATGTTGTTGCATTTAATGTTATTGTACCATTACTATATGTTAATGCATTAGATATTGTATTTCCCTCTTCATCAGTACATGTTGATTTATCACTATTAAATTCATAACCACTTCCTGGCCATGTTGTTCCATTATAAACTTCATATTTATCAGATTCGTTTGAATAAGACGATTTCTCTACAAATATACCATACATTTTCTTATTTACTACATTATCACTAAATTTAATATCATCAAGCATTACTGGTTTATTCATATATGCTTTATATGTTAAATGAACACAAAATACTTCAATTATGCATAGTAAAAAAACAATTATTTTTTTAGTCTTATTCATATGCTCTTCTCCTACTATTATCAATCATTATTGTACAATATTTATATACATAAATCAATCTAATAAAAAAAAGAATTATATTATTTTAATTTATATAATTCTTTTACTTCAGATGTAGTTAATTCTCTATATTCTCCACTTTTGATACCATCTATATCTAAGAATGCATATTTACTTCTCGTAAGTTTCATAACATCATATCCTAGATGTTCAAATAATCTTCTTATAATGTGATTTCTTCCTTCATGGATAGTAACTTCTACTAAAGAAGTATTCTTATCTTTATCTATTTTCTTTACCTTAAAGTTATCTATTAAGAGTTTTCTATCATCTATTAATATACCTTTTCTTAATTTATGAAAATCATCTTCATTTAATATACCATTTATTTTAGCAATATAAGATTTCCTTATCTTATTTTTAGGATGCATTAAAATATTAGCAAGTTCTCCATCATTAGTTAATATAATAAGTCCGGTTGTATCATAATCTAGTCTACCTACTGGATATATTCTTCCCTTTGAATCAATTAAATCTACTACTGTAGTTCTTCCTTTATCATCACTTGCACTACAAATAACTTCTCTTGGCTTATTAAGTATATAATATTCTTTAACAGTATTTTTAGTAATTATATTACCATCAATCGCTATTATATCATTGCCATTTACTTTATAACCTAATGTATTAATTATTTCACCATTAACAGTTACATGATTGCTTGTAATTAACTCTTCTGCTTTTCTTCTTGATGTATATCCAGAATTAGCAATAACTTTTTGAAGTCTTTCCATATAATACACCTCAAAAAGAGTATAACAAATATTTATTTAAAAGAAAAGATTAGTTAATATTATTGCGGATATTATACCTACTAGATCAGCAAATAAACCAACCCATAAAGAATATCTTATTCTACTTATTTTAACTGTACCAAAATATAATGCAATTACATAAATAGTTGTATCAGTACATCCCTGTAAAATTGATGCTAGTCTTCCAATAAAAGAATCTGGACCATAACTTATAAATATATCATTCATTATAGCTAGTGATGCTGTACCAGATATAGGTCTCAATATTGCCATAGGTATTATTTCTATAGGGATGTTTATATTTTTAAAAAGATTTGTTATTAATGATAAAAAGTTACTATCTAAAAATATATTAATAGCAAATATCATAGCTATTACAGATGGAAAGATATTAAAAGTAGTAATAAGTCCTTCTTTAGCACCATCTAAAAAAGTATCATATATATTTATTTTCTTTTTAACTCCATAAAATATAATAATAACAATTATTATTGGCAGTATTATCTTTGATATTATATCCATTAGTTGTTCCTTCTAATAAGATAATCTAATGATAAACCTGCAATACTAGAGAGAGTTGTTGCAATAATAGCAGGCAATATTATTTCACCTGAATTAAAGGAATTATAAGCACTTCTCAAAGCAAGAATGGTAGTTGGTATAATAGTTACTCCAGCTGTATTTAATACTAAAAAAGTAATCATTGATGTACTTGCTGTATCTTTTCTAGGGTTTATTTCTTGTAATTCTTTCATAGCTTTTAATCCTGCTGGGGTAGCTGCACTACCAAGTCCTAACATATTTGCAGCAATATTAGATGATATATATCCTAATGCTTTATTATCTTTAGGTATACTTGGAAATAACTTACATAATAGTGGCCTTAAAAGACTCGCAAATTTATCAAGCAATCCAGATACTTCCGCTATTTTTAATATGCCTGTCCATAATACAATAATAGGCATTAAATTAAGAATTAACTCTAATGCTTTATTAGCATTTGTTAATATACTATCATTTATAACATTAATATTACCTGTAATAAATGAATAAATAATACCTATTATTATTAAAAATGCCCATATATACCCTACCATTTATTTATCCACCTTTTTAGTTTTTCCCAATTACTTAATTTTACTTTTATATTTTTTCTTACATATATTGGCTCCCTATGATATATTTCATTATCTAATACTACTTCTATATAACCTACATTAGTATCATCTACATAATCATCAATCTTCATAAGTTTTATATTTAAAGATACTTTTTTTAATTCTTCTTTAGTTAATGTCATATAATAATCATTTTTAATATATAATTTATCTTTTTTATAATATGATTCATCATTTATTTTAAACTTATTTTTAATTATAATTTTATAACTTTTATACTTATTAAAAATATTTTCATAAGTTTTCTTATGATCCAACCAATCATCTGGATCATTTAGTGTTACTACTACAATATTTATGTTATCTTTACTACCCGTACTTACTAAAGTTCTTCTAGATTTTTCTGTATAACCTGTTTTACCTCCAGTAATATAATCTAGGTTTAATAATTTATTCTTATTATGCCAAACATAAGTCTTATAATTAGTTTTAACTGTATATTTCTTTGTTTTAACTATTTCCCTAAATATGCTATTATTCATAGCATATTTAGTTAATTTAGCCATGTCTCTTACTGTAGATGTATTTCCTCTACCATCATTTTCTTCTAAACCATGAGGATTGTAAAATATAGTATTATTCATATTTAAATTGCTAGCATATTCATTCATTTTATAAACAAATTCTTCTTCACTACCAAATACCTCTTTCGCTATAACTAAAGAGGCATCATTACCACTTCTAAGTAATAATCCATATAATAAATCTTTAATAGTTAATTCTTCTCCAACTTCAATATATATAGATGAACCAAAAGCTTTATAGATAACATCAGTTACCACTATTTTCTTGTTTATATCACTATTTTCTATAGCAATTATAGCAGTCATTATCTTAGTAGTACTAGCAATTAATCTTTTTTCATCTAGATTATAACCATATAATACCCTTCCATTATCTAAATCCATTGCAATAATTGACGATGCACTTACTGCTGATACTTTTATTGGAAATAATAAGATAATTATTAAGATAATTATTTTTTTCATAATTCACCTAGATAATTATATGATTTAGATAAAATAAAAATGTTGATAACATCTATGTTATCAACACTTAATTACTATCTACAACATCCTCTAAATTCTTAATAATAATTTCTTTATTTCTATTTATCAATTCTTCAAATACCTTATCAAAGATATTATCATCTATTTTATGAACTGTATCATTTTCATATCTAACTAAACATGCTTCTTTATGATCAAATCTATTAATTAAATATAAGTATTCCTTACCTTCATACTCGAAATCATCAATAACAACATATTTAGAATTATCATTTAGTACTACTTCTGTTCCTAATTCCATATTATCTTCCCTTTGTAAACCCTTCACCTAATATATCAATCAGATTTTTAATAACATCTTTAGGTTTTGGCTTTTCGATACCCTCGGGCATTACTGTAGAAGAAAATCCAGCATTATCAATATGAATGCTTCCACCCTTTTTACGAACTAAATCTTCTTCAGAAAGTGAATAAGCAACTCCCGCCAAAAGAAATGTAAGAACTAATCCCCCAGTTAATAAATATACATCTTTTCGAGATAATAATTGCCTTCTAGTTACCTTCTTCTCATCTAGTTTTGCACTATTTTCTTTTAAATCTTCAATGCTGTATCTAAAATCCTTCCTTTTTCCTGAATTAGCTGCTTCTATAGCATCTCTATACCTTAATCCATCCATACATATCCCTCTATACAAATTATATCATTAATATTTTTAACATAAATAACAATAATTATTAATTTTACATTTTTTTGTCATAAAAAAAGTTGATATATCATCAACTTATTATTTTTTAGTAGTTTTCTTCTTAGTTGTCGCCTTTTTTTCTTTTTTATCTGTTTCTTCTAATTTTCTAGCAGCACTCTTTAATACTTCAGCAGTTTTAGTTTTAACTTTCTTAGCAGTTTCTTCAACTACTGGTGTTGCTTTTTCTTTAGCTAATTCAACTAATTCTTGAGCCTTAATTTTAGCTTCATTTGATTTTGCTATAACAAATTGTTTAACTGTTTCCTTATCTAAATCTCTAATAGTATTTTCTAATTCTTTAGTTTTAACTATTATAGCATCTTTAACTTCTTCAACATCAATCTCTTTAGCTTTTTCTACTAAATCTTGAATTGCTTTTTTAAGGTCCTCTCTTGTTTCTTTTCCACTCTTAGGTGCAAATAATAATCCTAAACCTATTCCTAATCCTGCTCCTAATAAGAAATTTCCTCTTTTACTCATCTTCTTCACTCTCCGTTTCTTCTTTTTTATTTCTTATAAATAAATTTGTAATTAAATTTTGAATAGCTCCTACTACTGTTGTAACTACCCCACTCATTTTATCTGATATAAATCCAAACGCTTCAAATAATGGAGTAACTTTACTAACCTTGTCTTGAACATCATCAACTAGGTTATTAACTTTATCTATTGTAATTATAAGTTTTATTCCTAAAACTATTCCAACTACTATTACTATTATTAACAAAATATAAATAATTATAGGTAAAAATTGTGATAAAAATTCCACTTATTATACCTCCCCTCTATCATCATACATTGAATCAATTAATTCAAATAAATCATTATCTAAATCTTCTTCTTTTTCTTCTTTTATAGGTTCTTTCTTTTCTTCTTCATCTAATTTTTCTAATTCTTCCTCAATTGCATCTAGATTACTTGTTGTTGGTACTTCTAAAGTATCTTCTAATGATACTTCTGTAGATGCATCATCTAATAAATCATCGACTGATTTAAAATCTTCTTTATTATCTACTACTTCTTCTTTCTTTTCTTCAAAGAATGTAACAACAGGTTCATCAATAACATCTTCACTAGCATGTTTTGGTGCTTCTTCCTCAACTACTGGCTCAAATGCTTTCTTTCTAACTTCGTCTATATTTATATTAGATGCAACATCTCCCCTATTAACAATATCTTCTGCCTTATAATCTTGATTTAATATACCATATACTGGAGATATAATTGGTGAAGGTTTAAATTTCTTTCTATCATATTCTCTTACAGTACTATCTGGTCTTTCATATCTTGAATAATCTGGTCTTTTTTCTTCAGTCTTTTTTCTTTCATGATCTAAAACATTAACATTTTGTCTTGCTCTAGAAACCGAAGATGTAAATTCTTCTTCATCAAAGTCAGGAAATAAGAAGGAATTATCTTTTTCTTTTGGTGTTTCTTCTACCTTCTCTACTTGAGGAATTACTTTTTCCTCTTTTTCTTCTACTTCTTCTTCATCTTTAATAAAATCAAAATCATCATTTTTTAGGGATTCTATTTTAACTATTTTAGGTTCACTAGCTGGTTTTTCTACTGTATCTATTTCTGTTGTAACATCCTCTTCTTCAAACAAAATATCTTTTATCTTTTTAACAAAATTCATTCATTATTCACCTTCCTAATTAATCAAATCAGTATCCTTTATTTTATCTTCTACTACTACTTCTTCATCTTCAGTATAATTAAGAACACTAGATTTCTTATTAGACTTATCAAACATATTATAGTTTTCTTCCGTATATGTTAAATTATCATCTCTTAACATAGTTTCAATTACCCTGTCATCATAAACTATACTCTTTAAAATATTGATAGAATTAATTAATGCATTGTTAACATTATCTATATCTACCATTAATTCTATTTTAGCATAATTATACATAATTTCAATCATATATTTGTCGTTTTCATCTTTTTTAATGGCAATATAGCCACTCTTATTATCATTATTAAATGTTCTATAATAGATATTGTCATCAGTATTATTAATAATAATATTTGCTTTATTTACATAGTTTATTAAATCAATATACATATAATAAGATGTAATATTATCTTCAAATATTGCATAATTAGGACCAGCATCTACTAATGCTACTCCCTTAGGGACAAAGTATTTATAACCTCTTCTATAAGTATTTGCTCCATTTGGACTTATAGAAAAATTATTTAATATTTCATCATATGTTAAATCACTTACTTTAACACATCCTGTTACACATATTAAAAATAAAATAATTATTAATATCTTCTTTATTTTCATAAAACCATCCAATATAATTATATCAATTTATTTAGTTGCTTTCAAATATTTTATTTTTATTCCCATATTACTAAATTTTTCTTCATATTCAGTCATAATATTATCTATATCAGTATTATGTAAATCATAACTTATTTCTTCAATTGTATATCCATGTTCTTTTAATGAATCAACACTAAAAGTAAACAAATCATCATTATCTGTTTTTTGAATAATAGTACATTTATCCTTAAATAAAATATCATATAATTCCAAAAATTCCTTAGATGTTAATCTTCTTTTAGCATGTCTTTTCTTAGGCCAAGGATCAGAGAAATTAAGATATATTACATCAACTTTATTTTTTAGTAATTCACTTAAATTAGCAATATCACTTATTATAATTCTTAAATTAGGAAGATTATAATCCATCATTTTTTTAATAGCAATACTTGCTACTGAAGAATATTTTTCTATTCCAATATAGTTAATATGTGGATTATTTAAAGCCATATTTAATATAAAGTTACCCTTACCCATACCTATTTCTATATGTAATGGTTGATCTTTAGGAAAACTAATTTCATCAGTTATTAAAAAATTACAATTATTTATAACTTCATCTTTATATTTAGGGTTTCTCATTCTCATAATATCATTTCCTTTTATTTGGCATATATTGTTGGTAGGAGGTCTTATTATGAAAAAAAATAGAAACACATTTTTTCAAGAAAGTTCATACCAAGCATATAATCCAATGATGGGTACTGCTCCTTATCAAACTGCAGGCAATTATTTTTATGAAGGTGCATTGCCTATACCTAATAATTATAACACAATGAACATGGATATCGAAAGTAGACTATCTAAAATAGAAAGACAAATAAATAGATTAGATTATAGATTATCAAAACTAGAAAATATAAATACTACTATTAGTAGCGAAGATTTTGATACTACTACTAAAAATAATATGTACATGTTATAAAACTTGAATATTATTAAAAACCACTTTATACTTATGTTGTAATAATAGAAAGGGAAAAATGAAAGATAAGAAAATATTTTTTTACGTTTTAGGGGTTATAGTATTAATACTAGTTGGTATTGGTTGTGCATATTTATTTTTAAATAAGAATCCAGAAAGAAAGGTAAAAGAAACTACTACAGATAACTATGTTGCGTATGTCAAAATAAATCCATCTGTTAAATTAAATTATTATCAAAAATGTACTATCTATAAAGATGGAGAAAAAGAATGTGAAGATCCAATTGTCAAGGATTATGAATTAGTTAATGATGACGCTAAAGAAATCTTTAAAGATGTTGATTTATTAAAAGATAAAAAAGATCTAGCAAGTGTTATTGAAGTAATTTGTGAAACTGCTGAGAAAAAAGGAATAAGTACTAAAAATGTTGAAGTGCAAAGCGATTGGAAAGAATTAAATACTTATCTAGAAGAAAGTGCTAAAGAAGAAACTAAAGATAACACTGAAAAAGAAGCAACTATTACTCATTCTGTTACAGTAGATGTAAAAGAAACTGAAACAATTAAGGAAACTATTGAAGAAGATGTTAAGGAAGAAATAAGAGTAAAAGAAGAGGCGGAAGCTAAGGCAAAGGCAGAAGCAGAAGCTAAAGCAAAGGCTGAAGCAGAAGCTAAAGCTAAAAAAGCTGCTCAAACAATCTATTTAAAAGATAATGTTAAATATACTATAGGTGGTCGTGGATATTGTTGTGAAGGATGTATTAGTCAAAGTTTAATTAATACATTTAAAGGCGCTAAAGGATATTATGTAACTAGTGCTGATGCTAATAGAATTGATTATCAAAAAATAACTAGTTTATCTGGAACATATAATAATTCAAAATATTTTGGAAATGATTTAAAGAGTAAATTAGAAGCAGCTGGAGCTGAAGAATGTGGAGGTCTTGGTGGCGGAGAAGAACCATTAACGTCCCAAGTTTGTAAACAATTCCACTTAATTTGTGAATAAAGGATCTATGATCCTTTTTTTAATGATATATTATCATTGCACTAAAACAATATATTTGTTCTTCACCATTTATTCCAACTGCTACTTGATATTTAATATCTACAATATCAATATCATCTAAAAGAAATTCATTTACTCTATTCTCTAAGTCTCTTTCACATTCTTCATCAATAACTTTTACTTTCATATTATCACCAAAATAATAATAACAAATTATTATTAAAAAAATTGTCATATTATTTGACAATTTTTTTTATTAACTCAATAATTTTATAAACAACCATTGCTTGTTCTTTAATTGGCAAATAATTATTATGCCATAAAGAATTATATTCATTATTAAATAGTTCCTTCTTAATAATTTCTTTACTTCTATGTTCATAATGATGTTTATATTTTTTAGCCCATATTTCTACTCTACTTATTAAATATCTAAAATAACAATATGACTCATTAATATCATCTATTAGCCCTTGATTAATTATATTATTGTTGCTATATCCAAATAAATTATCCAGATTTAATGTTAAAGGGACATCTTTTAAATTATTATTAATATAGTACCATCTTAGATATGTTGCTAAAGAATGAACAAGTAATGTTAATTTTCTTTTACCTATCATATTAAAACTTGCTAAATCAAATTCATCTTTATTTTCTAAATCATTATAATAATTATTAATTTCAATTATTAGATTATTAATTCCCTCTTTTATATTTAATAATGCTTTTTCTTGATTACTTTTAGTATATTTTTTATCCATTTCTTTCAATAAATTTTCAACACTAAATTTATCATCTGATATATGAATACGCTCTTGTGTATATATCCATTCTTTAGGATAATATTTTTTTAATTGGTTCAAAAACAAATCATGTAAATCTTCAATATTTTTTATTGAAGATATCTCACATAATTCTCTTTCAGGAATCATTTGGTCATAAGGATAATCTATAACAAATGACTTACCACTTTTCATCCACGTAATAGTTGTATTCAATTCTTTATCATTTACTACTAAATTGTTGTTCTTACGATATTCAGTAGTAAAATTTTTGGTGAATGAATGAACATGAACAACATTTACATCAAAAACAACTGAAATAGCATTTCTAATTAAGTAAACTAATGGTTGAAATCTTGATACATCACTTTTATTAAAATAAAATGTTAAATCCATATCACTTCCAGCAGTAATATTTCTTCTGGCATAGCTACCATTTAAATATATAGCACATGGTATTTTATTTAAGATAGGAAAATAAGAAATAATAATATTAAACACTTCTTTTATTATATTCATCTTATCTTTTTCATATTTCTTCATTAATTTATAATCATATGTTTTTTTAAATATCACATCTTTATGCTTAAAATCTTTGGATATATCTTTCATTTTTAATAATAATTCTTGGTATTTGTGATAAGAAGGATTTGGTTCTTTATAATAAAATCTTATCTTCATATAATATCTCCTTTATTTATTTGAATATTTAATAACATCACCAAATATTTTTATTTCATTATTGCATCTATTGCAAATAATAATACCTGTATCAAACAAGCAATAAATATCTTTCTTTATTTCTTTGCTTCTTTCTCTTAATGACGGTAAATATCTTCCTTTATTAACTGAATGAACATCAAAATAGAAATCATTATTTATAATGCCTAATCCATCATACCAGGCAAATTTATTATAATAATTATTTTTCTTTGTAATGAAATACTTCTTTAATTGTAATTCTGCTCCAGCAGAAGAACCAATAATAGTCTTTTTATATTTTTTTAATACATCAATAATACCTGATGATTTTATTTTATTATATAGCATTTCCGGATTACCACCAGTTAATACTATTACATCAGAACTATTTATTTCTTTTATCATATCTTCTTTTGAATTATTATAACAATCTAATACTACTATATTATTATCTTTAATACCTAAAGAATACAAAGCATTATAATAATCTGGTCTATTCTCCTTACAAAAGAATTCTTTTATATCTTTTGATTCTAATTCTTTTGCAAAACTCCAAGGAATAACTACTACTTTTGATTCAACATTTATTATTTTTTTTAATTCTTCTCTTATAATTGGAAACCCAACACTAAATTTTGACATTAAAACACTATACATTTCTTCTTCTCCTTTTTAATTCTGTATTTGCTACTTGAAAATTATACTTTCTTCCTAAAACTAGTTGTAAATCACTTCCTATATCATGAGTACATTCTACACCTTCAATAAGTATTTCATACAACATTTGCTTTTTTTCAACGTTCATTGTATTAATATAATTTAATAAAGCAGGATCAAATGTATTCTCTTTTTTAGCCCATCTCATAACTAATAAAGAATAGACTTTTAATGATAACGCTCTATTTTCTAATTTAGCCTCATCACTACTGCTCTCTAAATATGGGGTAGCTAAACATACTGTATTGCTATTTTTATTAAAACACTTTTCTAACATACCAACCATATATAATTGATACATTTGATGATTTCCACACATAACAATCTTTTCTTCATCACTAAATAAACTTAAAAATACTTCCCATAGAAAATCAATATCCAAATTATAAATATGACTATTATATTCAATAATTATTCCGGTATCTCTTTTCCTTGAAATAACAATATCATTATTACCTACTGTATTATCAAATGTTTTCTTATCCTTGTTCATAAAATATGGATAGAAAAGCATACCATTTTTATCAACTAATCTCGAATTAAATACTAATGCAACTTCTTTAGATATAATACATTCAGAATGACAAAATTTACAGTAATATTTGCCATCTCTTATTTCAAACAAAGAATCTTTAAAGTTAATAGTACTAATATTATCTTTTGCTATTTCTGTTTTTCCACATTCACATCTTAGTAGTTCCTTTTCTTCTTCTCTTATGAATCCTTTTTCAATTAATAAATATACCTTTTCAATTAGTTCTTGAATATGTTCCCTGTCTATCCAAAAAGAATTAGGATTAATATTATAATGATTTAATAATTCTATAAAAGATGAGCTTTCTCTCGTATCATAACTACTTAGATCATTAATAGACATAACAAAATTTCCGTCAAAAGATTTAGCTAGTGACTCACCCAAAATAGGTGTCGTCATTCTCCCAACAGACATTTTTGCATACGGCTTAACTGGTAATGAAATAATTAACCTGTTACTCATAATAATCCCCTCTTTCAATTTAATGAGACTATTATAGCACAAAATAATAATTATATGTTATAATTCTAATATAAAGGTGGTTGACATGAATAATAAGACCTATATTTTTGGACATAAAAACCCTGATACAGATAGTGTTTGTTCTTCAATTGCGTTATCATACCTATATAACTCTTTAGGTCAAACAACTGAAGCAAGAATACTTTCTAGTATTAACGAGGAAACTAAATATGTATTAAAAAAATTTAAGATAGATATTCCCTTAATGCTTAATGATGTTAAATTACAAGTATGTGACATTAATTATCATAAAGATTTTATAATAAATAGTATGGAATCTGTTTATAACGCTTTTTATAAAATGATAGATAATAATGTAAGTTCTATACCTATAGTAGATGACAATAATAAATTTATAGGTGTTTTTGCTATGAAAGATATTGCTAAGAAGGAAATACTTGGTGATATAACATATTTAAAAACCAATTATAAACATATATTAGATACTATATCAGGAAAGAAAATATTAAAATTTAATGATGAAATTGAAGGTAATATAACTAATATAGATTTGAGAAGCACTACTTTTTATAATAACTCTAGTTTAGATAATAAAACTATTCTTATAGTAGGAGACAGACATTCAATTATTGAAGATGCTATTAATAAGAAGGCTAAATTAATAATAGTAACTGGTTCTAATAAAATTAAAAATGAACATTTAGAACTAGCTAAAAAGAATAAAATTAATATTATTTATACTGATAAAGATTCATATGAAATATTATCTAAATTAGAATTTGCTAATTATATAGAAAACTATAGTTATCAAAAAGATATTGTATGTGTTAATGAATCTTTAGATGTTGATGATTTAAATGATGTTATTAATAAAACTAAACATAGTTATTATCCTGTTATAGATAATCAAAATCATTGTTTAGGTTTAATAAAATTATCTGATTTAAATGATAAGAATCCTAAGAAAGTAATACTAGTAGATCATAACGAAATAACTCAAAGTGTAGATGGATTAGATGAAGCGGAGATAGTTGGTATAGTGGATCATCACAAATTAGGCAATATTGGTACTAATAAACCTATTAATTTCAGAAATATGACTGTTGGTAGTAGTTGTACAATAGTATATGAATTATTTAAAGAAAATAAAATAAAAATACCAGAACATATTGCATCTTTATTACTTTCTGGTATTATATCAGATACATTACTTTTAAAAAGTCCTACAACAACTAGAATAGATGAGAAAGTTTTAAATGAATTAGTTAAAATAACTAATATTGATGTTAATAAACTAGCAGTTGGTATGTTTAGAGCAAATGATGCATCTAATTCTAAATCTATTAAAGAAATAGTATATATGGATTTTAAAACATTTGATATAAATAAGAAGACTATTGGTATTGGACAAATAACTACTTTAAATAGTAAGGCTATATTAAAACAAAAGAATAGTTATATAAGATTCTTAAATAAAGAAAGTGAAAATAATAAATATGATGTCTTATTATTTGTCGTAACTGATATATTTAAAAATGGATCATATCTATTATTTAATCAAAAAGCAAAACAAATAATTGAATATGCCTTTAATGATAATATCGATGAAGGAGATTTTATTCCTGAATTAATATCAAGAAAAAAACAAGTTATACCAGCACTTATAAATTGGTTATAAAAAAGATGGGTTATTACTCATCTTTCTTTTTTTCGTTAAATAAATCATAATTTATAATAGCATTTCCTACATCTAATAACTTATCTGCATATTTAGCATTCTTAATAATATAATCTCCTGCTAAAATAATATCTTTATTATTATCAAGTATTTTATATTCACCAGTTGAATTATTATAATAAACATCATTAGTTAAGTAATTACCATTAGGGAATACTACAACATTATTGTTCTTAATATTAAATATATCATGTCCTAAAACATATTTATTATCAATGTTAAGCATATTATTTAAAGTCGGTACTACATCATACATAGCCATTGTATATGATACTTTACCAGTAAATTTCTTATTTAAATTCTTATTCTTTGTCCATATTATTAAAGGAACTTTTTTATTTAGATAATGATCATAACTATCATATTCAACATATGTTGGATCACTCTCTTCTTTTAAATTACCAGTTTTATAATCATAATTATATAGATAATTCATATCTTTATAACTTATCTTAGCATCATGATCTCCATAGAACACAAATACAGTATTATTAAATTTATCACTTTCTTTAATATACTTTAAGAAATCTCCCAATGCTTCATCAGCATAATGAGCGCTTCTTATATATCTACCTATATCCTTTTCACATAAGTAACATGTACTTACTTGTTTACCATTACTATCTTTATAATAATCATTTATATCATAAGTAAATAATTCATTATCTGCAAAAGGCGAATGATTAGATAAAGTTATAACTGTACCAAAATAATTATTATTTTCTTTTTCTATATCTTCTAGAATACCTACAGCTTGTTTAAAGAATAATTTATCATTTATTCCTAATCCCACTTTTTCTGTTTCTTCATCAAATGTATAAGAATCGCGAAAATACATCTTACTATATCCAAGTCTTGGATGAATATTAGCTCTATTCCACATTGATGGATAATTTCCATGCATGCTGAATGTATAATATCCTCTTTCTTTTAAAAAGATAGGCATAGTTCTAAATACATTATCAGAATATGTTACAAATACTGTACCACTAGATGATGGAAGTAACCCTGTAAGCATCATATATTCAGCATCAGATGACGTACCAATAGATATTGGAGAATAGAAATTGTCAAAGAACATTCCTTCAGCGGATAATTTCTTTAAGTTTGGAGCTACTACCTCGCCATTAAATTTCATATCCATTAAGAAGTCTTGCATACTTTCCATATGGACATAAACTATATTATATCCATCTAAAATACCTGTATATTTATTCTTTTTAATATATTTTAAA
>JAEEGL015671666.1_pt1 | contig 14921 bp, 8 predicted proteins | sample 9134231 | NCBI WGS metagenome assembly JAEEGL01 (sample SAMN16246548, study PRJNA631951) | gut metagenome | biome: gut microbiome; feature: rumen; material: fiber-attached | host: Bos | place: Iran: Karaj | collected 2018-10
AACCCTTTTGGGGCGGAAGTCCTTCTTAATTGGGCTAATGTTCATAGCCTTAATTATTTGATCAGTCGATAGCGTAAACTATTCTTGAAGACTGAGCACCTGCATAGCTCTTAGCCCAGTTCTTGGCATCGTTAGCACTTCTTGTTGAGTAACCGTAGTTAGAAGAAGGTCTCCATGATGTCTGAGCCGTCTTAAGGTTAGAAACAGAAGTTGTAAGTACAGAACCGCTGTCTGTAAACTTGCCAACGCCGTGGTCGTCAACTACATTGCCGCCGTAGCCGCCCTTTTCAAAGAAGTTCTTCTCCGAATAGATATTGCAGCCTGTGTACGGTGTGTAACCTAAATGGAAACCGTAAACATAGTTGTTGTAGCAATGGAAGTAGCCGTAGCGCATGAGGCCGGGGCCGCGTGTATAGTTGTTGTAGAAGTAGTTGTTAGCTATAGTCATGCGGGGATAACCGCTGTAACCCTTGTTTGCACCGTCTTCCTGAGGATAGCCGAGGATAAGACCATACTTGTGACCGCCGAAGTAGCAGCCTGTTACGGAAACAAAGTCTGCTTTAAGACCAACATAGAGATGCTTGTCAACATCGCTGTCTGTCTTATTGCTGTGACCTACCCATGTACAGTGGTCCATCCAGAAGTTGTTGCCGTCGGAGATATACATCTGTATATCATCATTTGCATTTATAGATGCGCTGTGCTGGAGCTTGATATTCTTGAAGATAACATTGCCCGAGCTTGAAATACATCTGAAGTGGATGTTATTAAGTGTACCTGCACCGAACTTGCCGATGAAAGTTTTGTTCTTGCCTACATTAACCTTTGTAAGGCTGCCCTGAGAAATATTGCCGTTGATAACGATAGTATAAGGTGTAGAACCGCTTGCATATTTCTGAAGGTCGCTTAAACTTGTTACATAAACTACCTGGCCTAAAACACCGCCGATAACGCTTGCTTTCTCGCCGCCGCTCATGTTCTTGCAGTAGCCTGCGAAGCCCTCTGCGCCGTGTGAGTTAAAGCGGAAGCACTGTGCGGAAGAACCGTTGTAGCCCGATAATGTGTAGCTGCTGCCCGAAAGTGTAAGTGCATTCGAGCCGTTTGTGATCTTGTAGTTAAGACCATTGCCGTTTGCATCGTTCTTAACCGCGGAGATCTGCCATGTGTTAACGCCGCCTACCGTAAGTGCATTGCCTGTGGAAGCGTTGAAGATCTGATAATTGCCGCTGCCCTTGGAAACTATCTTCCAACGGTTAGCTGTTGAAGAAGTACCGTTTGATACTACGCTGCTGCCCGATGCGGTAACAAATTTGCCGTCGCTTGTGCTTACAAATTCCATAAGCTGATCGGGGTAGCCGTTTGAGTCGATCTTTGAAGATACATTGCTTGCGCCCGTCGAGCTGCTGCTTGAGGAAGAGCTGCTTGAGCTTGAGCTTGAAGAACTGCTGCTTGAAGAAGAGCTGCTGCTTGAACCGCCGCCGCCCGGTACGGAACCGCTTGTATCTACCTGAATTTTATATATGTTAATACCTTTGCTCTTTGAATAGATGTAAATTGTACCTGTGCCGTTGATCGTTACAGTACCTGTTGCGAGGTTTGCGCCTGCGCTTATTGTGCCGATCTCCTGACCGCTGCCGTTTACAACTGCAAGCGTTCTTGTATCGGAACCTGTTGATTTTGCTGTTACCTTAAGTGCTGTGTTTCCGCTTACGTTCATGGAAACCGCGCGGTAGGATGTGCTGCCGCCGCCGCCGAGTGCCAGGCAGTACTGATATGTTGTGCCGTCAAGTGTTGCAGGGCTTGAAGGTACGGAAACAGGCTTTGAGCTTGTTGCCAGAATGTTGATACCGTCAATGGACTTGTTTGATGTTACAGTACGAAGGCCGTTGAACTGTGTATCGCTGAAGTTCCAGCTCTTTGATGCTGTGTAGCTTGCAGAAGAACTTGAAGAACTGCTGCTTGATGAAGAGCTGCTTGAACTTGATGAGCCGCTGCTTGATGAAGAGCTGCTCGAACTTGATGAGCTGCTGCTTGATGAAGAGCTGCTGCCGTTTGAAGGCCACTGTGCTTCTTCAAAGTACCATATCTGGTTTGCTGTGCCGTTGTTTGTCCACTGAATTACGTTTGCGCCCGAGTCCTTGCTGAAATTAAGTACATCAAGACACATCTTGTGGCCTGTGGGCTCTGTTGTGATAGCATAGCCGTCACCGCTTTTGCTGATACCGAAGTTCTGGGGTGAAAGGCTGTTGTTCTGATATATCTGAATGTTTGCGCCGCCCTCTGTGCTGCCGTATGCAAGGTCGAGAGATACGCCGCCGCTCATATCGGTTGCAGGATGGAAGCGGTATGTGCCGTTGGAATTTTTTTCAAGGATCCATCTCTGTCCGAGTGAACCTGTGCCTGTTGACTGAACTACATTTGCGCCGTTTGCCTTGGAGTCGTTCTGAACCGTAAGATACAAACCGCTGTTTTTGTTCTTGATGTAGTAGATATTGCCCGAAGAGGGGGAAACGCCCGCCGCGCTGACATTAACTGCCATAGAGAACATTGAACCGAGAACAAGAATAAGACTCATAATGAAACTTATCGTTCTTTTTGTCATTTTAAAAACCTCCTTATAAAATTTTGCTCTGCTGCTTATCCGCAGCCCCTATTTTGTTTGTAAGGAGATTATAACAGCTTTTTGCCAAAAAAATCAATTATCATAATAACTCAAAATAGAATTAGTCAAAAAATACAAATTACCCCCTCAAAAAACAGGTTTGAAAAATAAACTTTTTGTTTGAATTGCACTACAAAAATTAAAAAAATAATAATCGTTGCATTTTCGCAAAACCTTACCCGATGTCAATTTTCTTTATTTTGCAAACTATTAACATTTATTTCATTGTTTATTTATATTTTGTTCATATTTAAACAAAATATTAACTTGACCCTTGTTAAATTTTACTAATGATATGCACCCCAAACGCCACGTTACTTATTTAACATACCTAATTTTATTTTTTGGGGATTTTACCCATTTAAAGCAAAAAAGCCAAAAAGTCCGATGAAATAATCTGCATTTTATAATGTCTGCACAAATTTATAGTTTTGTAATTATATGTTATAACCCCAACAGGCTCAATAAAGCGGTAACAGCTCTGTATTGCCGTTACCGCTTTATTCGTTGTTTATTTGCCGAAAAAAACAACACGGTTTTTCCCGTTGTTTTTTCCGTAATAAAGTTTTTCATCCGCGCGGGATATCCACTCCACGCTTGACGAGCAGTCGCCGTAGTATGCCGCCCCTATAGTAACTGTTATTTTTATTGTTTTTCCTTCAAAAACAAATTTTTCGTCGGATATTGTACTGCGCAGCTTTTCAAGGATGTCCGTATCACATTCGGGCGTTGAAGAAAGGATAATAAATTCCTCCCCGCCCCACCGACAAATTATGCAGTCCTTGCAGACCTGTTTTGAAAGGTTGCCTATACTGTTTAAAATATAGTCGCCGCAGTTATGTCCGTATGTATCGTTCACCTTTTTAAAATCATCAATATCAAGCAGCGCAAGCCAACATTTTTCGGAGGTGCCGTCCTGCATACGATCCAATGAAGAAAGCAGATAGTGGCGGTTATAAAGCCCCGTAAGATTATCTATCATTGCCATTTCTTCAAGCTTTTCTTCCGATTTTATGGCAACATTATGAAAAAGCCACGCATAGATCGTAACTATGCTGAACGATGCAAGCGAATTGAAGATAACAAGTATATTCACCGCGCTTTTCGGAATATCGTATATCGGTTCGTTATGACCCGCGTAAATATAAACGGCCGCATAACAAAAAATATGTATCGCTATCATCAGCGCCAAGGGAAGTTCTTTTTTAAGTATCCTTTTATGCAGATACCCGTTATAACTGATACAAACCAACATCCCCAGCGCATACAGCTGAAACGCAGGGGCTGTGCCCGTACAGACAACGCCCGTTATCATAAAGCCCAGAATGACCGTATAAATAATGCCCGTTGACAGCAGATAATGTTTTTTAAGTATAAGAAAAATATTGGTTGAATTGATAACAAGCTTGACATAGATAACATACCTTATTATCGGCATATCGTATATAATGCCCATTGCCAGAAAAAACACATCCGTAAACAGCAGAAAAACACCGAAAAACAATGTCAAATTCCCAATAATGGCAGTATTTTTGTTTACTTCGTTCATATACACACCTCCAAACCCACGGCAAAATTGTTGTTTGTCTGGCGAAATGCGGGGGCTCTGCCCCCTGCACCCCTGCTCGCTTTTTAGAAAAGCGAGGGAAAACTTATTCGCGAACATATTGTTATATATATCAATCATCAACACCGCGGCGTATTTAAAACCCGCTGCAAATGTACATTTGCAGCACTTAAACATAGCCGCGGAGTGTAACTTCAAATTTAGTTGAACTATATCCGCGAATATGTTTTGACCCACTTTTTAAAAAGTGGGCGGGGTGCGGGGGCAGAGCCCCGCAAAAAACACCCCATCAAACAACAATTTTACTTTCCTGCACAAAAGGCAAGAGAACTCAAATTCTTTATTCCTCGCTGAAATCGGTGTCCATTGCGGCCTGTATCTCATAATCGGGGTACATTGCCTGTATTTTTGCAACGGCGTTATCAAAAGTTTCGCGGCGGTTTTGTGCATCAAAGCTGATAATTATATCAAAACGCATAGTCTTGTTATCACGGTTTACATAAAAGCCGTGCATTTGCAGGATATGCGAGTCGGAGATAAGCTCCGTCCTTATCTTTTCGCGCATTTCCGCCGCTTCCTTATCCTGTGTATTAAGTGAATACACGCCTATCGCCGTCAGTATGACATCATGCTTTTCCATAACGGCAAGGGTTATCCTGCGGATAAGTTCATCCAGCTCTATCGCACTTTTGGTGTCAGGCACTTCGATATGCACCGAGCCGTTAAATCTGCCCGGGCCGTAGTTATTGAGCACCAGATCGTATGCACCCGAAACTTCGGGGAAACTTACCACCGTTTCTTTTATCTCCCTTGCAAGTTCGGCATCCGCGCGCCTGCCCAGTATATCCGAAAGTGTCTCGCCTATCATTTCAAAGCCCGATTTTATGATAAAAACCGAGATAACGGCACCGAGCCATGCTTCAAGCGAAACCTTTGTAAAAATAAAGATAAAGGCCGCGACTAACGTGGATGCCGAGATTATCGCATCCATGGAAGCATCCTCGCCCGAATTTACAAGAGAATCGGAATTTACCTTCTCCCCCACTCCCTTTACATATCTGCCGAGCGCTATTTTCACAACAACGCCGACCGCGATTATTATAATAGAAACAACTGAATAATCGGGAGTTTCGGGGGTTATTATTTTTTTGACGGACTCGATAAACGAGGTCACGCCCGCATACATTATAATGAGGGAAATTACAAGGGCGCTCATATATTCCGTCCTGCCGTAGCCGAAAGGATGCTCCCTGTCGGGTTCTTTTGCGGCAAGGCGCGTACCGACAATGGTTATCACGGATGATGCCGCATCGGACAGGTTGTTCACCGCATCCATTACAACGGCTATCGAATGTGACAAAACACCGACCCCCGCCTTGAACGCCGCAAGAAAAACATTTGCCAATATACCTATGATACTTGTGCGGATTATCGTTTTTTCACGCTCGCCCGCAGAATTTGCTTTTGTCATAAACTCATCCCCTTAAAATTTCAGCTCTATAAGTGCATTTACGCCCGATCCGCCGTATATTTTTATAAAACGGTTCTCGTTTTCCGCCGCCATTGCCACTTTTACGCCGTCGCCGTATTTTATCTCCTTTTTATAGAAGATATACACTTGGTCGGGTTCTTTTTCTTCATTTAATATCTCGTAAGCCATATCGAGATAGTTTATATTGTGGACATGGCCGTTTATGTCTATATCCGCCTTTCTGACCGCAAAATCTATCTCGCTGTCGTAGGACGGACGCTCTTTCATCTTTTCAAATTCCTCTATGCCGAGGACATTTTTGTCGGGCTCGGCATTGTATTTCGCGATAAGTTCCTCGGTTATGCGCATAGGCCGCAGCGCCTTTATGTCAACGACCATCCATTTGCTTGATGCAATGACCTTTTTAACGCCGTCTGCATAAATTTCAAAATCCCTGTAGCAATAGAATTTTGTGCTGTTTCTTGCCCATGTATGCACTTCAAGTTTTTCGCCGTACTTCGGGCGGCCAAGCACCTGCATTTTCCACTCCAGAAGTACCCAGGTAAAACCCGTATCTATAATATCGTATAAGCCGTTTTTCACGCTGTCCGCATGAAGTCCCGCTATGTTTTCCAAAATTGTAAGCAGTGCCTTGTTTTTGACACGCTTCTCGTTGTTTATGTCGGACAGCCCCGACTCGTATGTATGTTTAACTATCATTTTTTCGCCTCCTTTTTTTATTTTATCATATAATAATGGTATTTTCCATATTTTTTGTAAAAAAATTGACGGAAGACCTATGGTCTTCCGTCAAAAAAGGAATGATTGTGCTGTATGAAATATCAGCTAAGACCCTTGATAGCGCTGTCGAAGTTTGTGCCGTCGGGGATCTTGTTAGACTTAACTGTGCTCTCGATAGTATTTCTTACCGAGTAGAAGCTGTTTGTAGCAGTTGAAGTATTGCTTGGTTTCTTAAGAGTCTGGCTCTGCTTGGACTGATCGCTCTTCTTAGCGCCCCAGCTCCAGTTGTTTGACCATGCGGCAAATGTGTAAGGAAGCTGATAGTTAATGTTGTTGTTGAAAGATACGCAGTTTGTGATATAACCTGTGCAGCCCTCGCTGTTGTTGTTATCAAAACCTTTTGACTTGTGGTCAAATGCTGCGCAGTAGTCAGCTGTTCTCTTAACGCTTGTGCTCTTTTCTGTTGTCTTGGAACCGAACTTGAAGCCGTTGCCGTTCATCTCGCCCTCTGCCGAAGATACCCAACTTGAAGCGGACTTGCCGTTGATCTTACCCTTGGAAAGGTCGATCTTGCCGCTCTTGTAGTTGCTCTCAAAGCTTGAATCGGAAGCGCAAAGATACTGGATAGTCCACATATTCTTATCAAGAGCGTTGCCTCTGCTGAGGTCGTACTTACCTGTGAATACATCGGGGTTACCGTTGTTCCAGCAAGCGGAGTGCTTATAAGTTACGGTTGCGGACTTGTCGCCCGACTTGTCATAGGAATCCCAGCCGTCATCGCTGTTGTCCCATGCGAAGCAGTATTCAAATACTGTGTTGGAAGCGCCCAGCTTAGGAGCGAAACCGTCTGCATTTGCGCCATAAGTAGGTACGTCACAGTTTCTGTATGCGTAGCAGTACTTTAAGCTGTTGCTGTCTGCATTATCGGAAAGCTGGATACCCGAGTCGTTGTTGTAGCGTGCGATAATGTGGTCAAGGCTGTTCTTTGCGCCCGAAACCCAAATACCGTTGTCGCCTGCGTTTTCTATAATAAGGTTCTTCATGTACTGGTTAGAACCGCTGATAGTGAAACCTCTTGCAGTTGAGCCCTTATCACGCGCATTCTTGAAGTTGATGCGTGGATATGTGCCGTCCGACTGCTTAACACCAACGATACCGCCCGATTTTGAACCCGAAAGCTTTAATGTAGAAGTTGAGCTTACGTTTACAACGGGTGTGTTGATATAGATAGTACCGCCGCTGCTGTTAACTGTCTTGATAGCGTTTGCAAGTGCGGATTCGCTGTCGCTTGTAATTGTTGCAACGCCGCCTGCTATTGTAGTTCCGCTTGAAGAGCTGCTGCTTGAAGATGAAGAGCTGCTGCTTGAGCTTGAGCTGCTTGAAGATGAAGAGCTGCTGCTTGAGCTTGAGCTGCTTGAACTTGAAGAGCTGCTGCTTGAGCTTGAGCTGCTTGAACTTGAAGAGCTGCTGCTTGAAGAAGAACTGCTGCTTGAACCGCCCGGAAGAGAACCCGTTGTGTCAAGCTGTACCTTGTATACATTGATGCCGCTGCCTGCGGAGTAGATGTAAACAGTACCCGAGTAGCTTACTGTAACACTGCCTGTTGCAGCAGAAGAACCGCAGCTGATAGTGCCAAGCACTTTTCCGCTTGAATCGGTAACATTAAGTGTTCTTGTGTCGGAGCCCGATGAACGAGCAGTTACTTTAATAGTAGACTTGCCGCTGATAGGCATTGCGATAGCTCTGTAGCTTGTAGAACCTGCGCCGCCGAGTGCAAGTGTATAGTTGTATGTTGTGCCGCTTACTGTAACGCTCTCGGACTTAACATTCATAGTCTTTGAGGAGTTTGCAACAAGCTGAAGACCGTTGATAGTCTTGTTTGAAGAAACTGTGCCAAGGCTCTTGAAATCGGAGTCGCCCATGTTCCAGCTCTTTGACTGTGCGGTAGCCGTTGTGCTGCTGCTTGAAGAAGAGCTGCTGCTTGATGAGCTTGAAGATGAAGAGCTGCTTGATGAAGAGCTGCTGCTCGAAGATGATGAGCTGCTGCTGTCCTTTGTATCAACCTGTATCTTATAGATGTTGATACCGCTGTCGCCCGAGTAAATAAATACTGTACCTGTATAATTGATAGTTGCACTAAGAAGACTTGCAGATGAACCTGCTGTTACGGTTGCAAGCTTGTTGCCCTTTACGTCCGCGATAACGATAGGTCTTGAAGAAGAACCCGAAGATTTGGCTGTGATCTTTACGGTAGATGTACCGCTGTTCTCAAAAGAAACCGATCTGTAGCTTGCTGCACCCGAGCCGCCGAGGGCAAGTGTGTACTTATATGTGTTGCCGTCAACTGTAGCAGTTTCGGATTTGATCTGCATTGTCTTGCTGTCGGTAGCGTGGAATCTTAAACCGTCAACAGTGAATGCCTTTGAGATAGTACCAAGGCTCTTGAAGTTTGTGTCGCCGAAGTTCCAGCTTGTGCTTGCGGCCTCTGCCACAACAGCAGTAGGAAGATAAGAAACATTGTTTACAGTTGCGATACCGCTCGCTGCGATCATCATTACGCTGAGTGCCAGTGAAAGCGGTCTTTGGAATCTTTTCATTTTAATTTGCCTCCTTGAAAAATTTTATAATTCCGTTTTTACCCTCGTTCCTCTGTTTTGTGCATTAAAAACATTACAACCAAGTTACCACAAAAAAACTTTCTTGTAAATCTGCTAAAATAAATAAAACACATCGCAAGTTTTTGTGCAACATAACTATAACCCTGCGTTATATGTAACTTTTTCACAAAAAAATTATTTTTCTAAAATTCGCATTTTTGAATTTTTGGCTTAAATAAGCGTTTTTTAAATCCCATCTGTTTTCCTATCAAAACGGCTTGTCCATGAAAATTGCATAATAATTCAATTTTTAAACTAAATTTTAAAATTGTAAACAATTTTTGACTTTGTTTAGCTTTTTAACAATATTCGCATAGTTTCATAACAATATTGCTAAAGTGCTTTAACGATCGCCCCTTTCGTCAAATTCAACAATAAAATTTCTAATAAAAATTCGCAAAAAAAGCGGAAGCCCCAAAGGGCTTCCGCAGGTGTGGTGTATTTTATAAAGCGTTTGTTAACTAGTTTTATTCTTTTATATCGGATGAATCGGTTTCTTTAAGAAATTCTATCGCATCCAGAAGATTTATCGGATCTTTTCCGTCGATCTCTGCGTTTGCAGATACTATAACAGTATCTGTTCCCGCCGAATAAGCAAGTATCGCCTTTGCATCGGCATTATCGGCCTTGCCGTCTGCATTTACATCTCTTGAACGCGAATAGTACTCTGCGGGTTCAAAACCGAGTGCTCCGTCAGACTTAAAGATAGAGTCGGACGCATACTTGTTAAGTATATCAGCATCGACCTTTGTTGCAGTCGCCTTAGAGCTGCTTGTAGCCACAGACTCGAAAGCCTCTTCTCCGTTAAGGTTGGCAAATTCATAGAACTTAGCCGATGCTGCATCACCGCTTGTCATTTCGCCCCACGCATCTGTTTTGATATGGCCGTTTGTCTGTGTGGCATTAAAGAATGCAAGCGAACCTGCGCCCCATGTTCTGCCGTACTGTCCTACGACCGTCTCAACAGACGGGTCGTCAACCGTAACTTCACAATTTCTGAAAATGTAAGGTGAAGTTTTGGGTGCAACAATATAACCGATCTTCGCGTTGTTTGACTTATCGCCCGCCGCATCCTGTGAATATGTCTTCCATTCAAGTTTACAGTTATCGAATACAGCATTGAATTCGCCGCAGATATAGTCAACATTACCGCCGATAACGGAATCCTTTACATATACGCTGTAACCGTTTTTAGCAGAGCCGTTGCGGCCGAATGTATCCTGTGAAGAAAGAACCTTACAATTATAAAGCTGAATATTTTTAGCTTCTATATAGAAAGCGTTTGAACGCTCCTTAGCGTTATATACCGCAACATCGGTGCCGACCTTTCTTTCCTGAGCAAGCTTGCCTGTTGCGTGTTCAAAGTCAGCCGCATCTTTTTCGGTAACATAGTAATTGTAGGTATTTATAAATGTTGTGTCCTTTGCAATAAAGTTATCGCCGCGTACTATAGCAACACCGCCCCAAAGGCTGCCGTTTGCTTCGTTTGACGAATACTTGTCATAGAACAGTCTGTCGCTGTAGTAACCCTTGCTGTCAACCGAATAGTAGTAAGAACCTACACCATAGTACCAGGATATCTTGTGTCCCTTTCCGTCTACGGTGATATAAGGTGCATCGAAAACTATCTGCTCTTCAATATCGTCTGTAAGCTCGATAGTCATTCTGCCGTCCTCGCCGCTTGGTCTGTTTGCCAGATTGTTAATATACGCATTTGCGGATTTAAGTGTCGGGAACTGTTCGCTCGGAACTTTGATGGTCGTATTTTCTGCATCAAATTCAGCGGCAACATCCTCTACCTTTATCCAGCAAAGGTATGTTGTTCCCGTGCCTGTAACATTTACCGTTACGCTATTAACAGTACCGTCTGTCGTGATACTTGTTGTGTCGGGGTTTGAAGCACTTGTGCTGGAAGCTGTAACGGAATTTTTGCCGTCGATATTCCATTCGCCCGAATAGTATCCTGCTACCGTAACCTTCTGTACACCGCTTACGGGTACGGTTATCGTTGCGCCATTGCCTGCCGCAACATGAGTAGTCTTTCCGCCGTCAAGTTTGACCGTTCCTGTCATTGTAAGCGCCGAAGTGCCGCGCGATACTTCTTCATAGAGGTCATATTCGCTCTTTGCAAGGCTTTCAAGGTAAACGTCATTTGAAACAGCTGTGCCGTCCGTGCCTATATGTACCCTGTCATAAGTCTCGTAACCTGCCGATGTAACGGTAGTATTGTATTCGCCCGGATTTATCTGTACCGAATACGATTTGCCGTCCGAAGCTATTGTTCCGTTTGCGACATTGCCTGTTTTCATATTCTTGAAAGAGATAGCCGTCACGTCCGGAGCACCGCCGTTATTTGTTATAAAATTACCCGTAAGCGTTACTTCGGGAAGCTTTTCAAGATGAAGCTTTATTGATGAAAGCGAATCGCTTACAGTAAATGTATCGCTTTCTTCACCGTTTACGGTAACGCCTATAGCGGAATCCTGCGGCTCGACCGTGTAGGTATGGCCTTTTGCCAATGTCACACTTGCCGTGCTTTTCCCAACGGTTGCCTTTTTCGTGCCAAGGTCTGCATCAACAATGTCAAACTCGGCAGTATCAAAATCATAATCGCCTGTTGTCTGCCACTGTTCAACGGTTAATTCTTTCGATGCATCCGCAACATACTTAAAGCCCGCAAAACCAAAGTTATTTGTGGCAGATGTTGTGGATATAAGATATGTATGCCCTGCTTTTACCGTTACAGCCGCTGTGGGAACAGCGTTGAAAGTTGCATATTTTGTGAGCGTGCCATTGGAGTAATCATAGATCTCAAATGCAGCTGTAGAATACACATACGCTTTGAACATACCGTTTGCGGCAGGTGTAAACAGCGCGCACGTTCCGTCTCCCGCTTTCGGAAGAGCAGTATATTTGCCCGCAGCCGCAGGTCTTGAACCTGCCCAGTAGGCATTATATTCCGTACCGTCAATATTCACTTTCCATTTTTTGGATGTATCATAATTTGTTGTGCCGTTACCGATAAGTTCAAGAACGCTGTCGCCCATATTGACACCGCTGACAACACCTGCATTTACAACACCGTCTGTTGCTATGCTGTCAAGCATAAAATCAAAATCAACAGCTGTTAATGTCTCATCGGGCTGCGCATCATTCGTGACACCAACAGATACAAGGTAACCCTGACCGCCGCCCGAATAAGTAAACGTAAGTGTTGTTGCTCCGCCGCTGTAACTAAGCGTATTATAGTCTTTATCCGTTCCCGAATCCGGCCGTGCATTCATGGTCGCACTGTACGAGTTATCAGCAGAAGATGTAATTGTAAACACACCATCAGCCGGTGCATATTGGGAAAGCTGTAATTTTACCTCGGCACTGCCTGCTACATTCACTTCGATAGTATCGCCCGGTTTTATCGCAGCACCATAGCCTGTACTGTGATAATAAGCGCCGGATGTTGATGAAAATCTAACCGTTCCGTTTGTGGAATACAATTTTGTAGATGACGGAAGTGTGTACGTAGAAGCCTCCGCCCCATTACTATAGACGGAAAGTCCTGCTGCTGCCATAGCCGCTGACAAACCGAGCGAATCACTCGAACCCGCTGTCGCGGTCTGGAGTTCGGTATAATCCGCTGCCAACACCGTCGTTCCAAACAGCACCATATTCGGTACTGTTACGCTTGTCATGGTCATAGCTGCGACCATGGCACTGCTGATCAACATTTTCAATGATTTTTTCAATGTTAAACCTCCTTTTTTGTTCTCCTGTTATTAAATTGTAATTTACCCTTAATATCCTTGTAATATATCCTATCACATTTGTCAATTTTTTGCAAGTACAATAATTAATTTTGAGACTTTTTAACAAATTAAAGAGATTATTATAATTTTATTCGGACAGCGGGCTTGTGTTATGCACAGGGCAAAGGAGCTTTTTCGGCAAGTATTTTATTGAGGGCTTTCATGGCTTTGCTGTGCATTTCGCGCACATAACCTACGGAATAACCGAGCGTGGAAGCGATCTCGTCAAACTCCGCCAATTTTACATATCTTAAAAACAGCACTTGCGAATACACGGGATTTTCAAGCTTGTTAAGCTTGGTGACTATCTCGTGGCGGCAGCGGGCAAGGCTGCTTATATCACTGTGCAGCTCGTCCTTTAACTTCTCTATATAAGCGACCATATCCTCAAAGCCCGCCCCGCATTTTCTGCTTTGCTGTACCTTTACTTCGTCATAGCTTACACCGTGCAGTTCGTGCATGGTCTCTTCAAGTGCGGTTATCTCCTGCTGCTTGTATTTTATGGCAGCAGTCAGTATCTTTACTCTTTTTAAAAAATCTTTTGCGTTCAATATTCTATCACTCCTTTTGATTTATCACATATTGTGTTTATTTTTGACTTTTTAAGTAGTTTTTCCTTGTCATAAACCAATTATACAACACAAGCCGTGTGATGTCAATAGAAAAATAGAAAATATGTTCGATTTTATTGTCCCGTTTTAGGGATAATAAAAAACCGCCCGAGGTTTTAAACCCGAGCGGTCTTTTTAAATTATTCTTTTATTCAACAAATCCGTCTGCTTCAAACTCTGCAAAATCCGACTGTGTTCCGTTGCTGATTATTGCGGAAGCCTGTAAAATAGCATCTTTGCTTGATATTATTGTCATCTCTGCGTATGGTGATGTATATTCTTTCTTCATTATTTATTCCTCCCGTTTAAATCAGTTTGTTTCGTTGGATACAAGCGTAAAGCTTACACTGTTGCTTGGAGCTTTGTAGTTTGCATTGTTTAATTTGACTGCGAGTATATAATTTGCATCTGCTGTTGCCGCGCTCAATTCGGAATTATCCGAGAAGTGTACAGCTGTATAAAGTGTACGAAGTTCTCCGTCAACAACACCGCCGTTACTGAGAGCACTTACATCTACAATACTGCCCGATTTATTCTTTAACTCAATGCGGTTGTATTTTTTATCTGTAATAGCCGTTTCGTCAACATCACTTTTGCTTGGGTGATAAATAATGTAAACTTCGCCGTTTTTGGTATCTAAACACCAACCGATATTTGTGCCGTCAATAGCCTTGTAAGTTTCGGCGATCGGTTTCCCGACTCTGACAAATGTACCGGCTTGTGTTATCTGATCGTTTGGTGTTGTATCACCATATTTAACTACACATTTGTCGGTTCCCTCAATATACCAGCCATAATAATTCGGGTCTAAGCTGGGTACTAAAACTGTGCCTGCTGAACAAATCTTGATTTTTTGAATCGTATCAATACAGTCCTTGTACCATTTGTCTCCTTCAACATAACTTCCCGCTTGACCGAAATTAACAAATTTTAATGATTTGCAGTTTTCAAAAAGAGTATTACTTAAGCGATCTAATTTTGAATAATCTCCAAAATCCACTTCTTCCAATTTTGAACAACCGGAAAACATACTTGCGTTGTTTGTAGCATTAAAGGTAAATAATTTTACTTTTTTTAATGATATGCAGTCCATAAACATATATTCCGTAACGAATTGGTCGCCGTTTTTTTGGTAAGTTAAGGTGCTTAAATCCACATCGGTAAGGCTTGAACAATTCCCAAACATACTACTGACGTTTTTAACTATTAATCCTTGGGGCAGGGTAAAATCGGTAAGGCTGCTGCAATTCTTAAACATAGAACCTGCAAATACGGCGTTTACAATTTTACTATTCATTCCGCTCATATCCACTTTTTTGAGGTTTGTACAACCGCTGAAAAAAAGATTGAGAGAAGTAATACCCGAACAGGTTACACCGCTTTGAATTTCAATTTCCTCGACAGATGTA
>JAEEGL015839541.1_pt1 | contig 14921 bp, 7 predicted proteins | sample 9134231 | NCBI WGS metagenome assembly JAEEGL01 (sample SAMN16246548, study PRJNA631951) | gut metagenome | biome: gut microbiome; feature: rumen; material: fiber-attached | host: Bos | place: Iran: Karaj | collected 2018-10
CTTTTACAAGTTCTTCTACATCCTCTACTTCTGTTGTATCCTTGTAAAACTCACAGAAAGAGATAACCGATTTTCCGTCCACCGTGCCATATTTTTCGATGAAATTGTTCTATTTCTTGAATATGTTTAATATCTGCATCCGGAAAAAACTCCTTCAATAATTCAAGATCGCTATCAACACCTATAGCAGAGTTTCGTCTGTTATCACTAATAACTCGCAGCTGAGACATATATTGTGATAATCTGCGGTTTGTCTTTCGCAGTTCTTCCTTTAGTTCCCCTATTTGTTCTATGATCTTCGGATTTTCTATTCCAAGCAAAGACAGATCAGATTCTTCACTTGATTTTTCAAGTTTTTCAATTTCCGTCTGTAGTTCAATAATTCTTTTTTGATTATCCTTATACTCACGTGCGTTTATTTTCTTAATAAGATCATATTTAATTGAATGGGCATAAATATCCTTCTTTTCTTCATTCTCCTTCTCTTGGATTTTATACTCCATAACAAGATTATATAATCCAAAGAGTTTAAGTAATTCATTTATGGCCGCCTCAGATTTTCCTTTCTTTGCAACTTCCAAAGGCGCTTTTTCATCCAGATTATCTCGTTGATACACTCTAAAATACGGATTCACCATACCGCGAAATGTGCTCAACGACTCATCAACATGATATCCCTTAGCAAGCTCTTTACAAAACTTATCTGTTGAAATTGTTTCTATGACATTATAGTTTTCATCGCATCGGTTTACTTTTGTGGTATTTATTGTATCCCTTGAGTAATAATGTAATCCATCATCAAATTCAAAACAGAATTCTATAGTATGTCCTTTAACAATTTGCTGGACATCAGTACACTTTTGTACATAGTCCTTTCCACCAAATACAAAGTCTATAATCATGAGAAACGTAGACTTACCTATAGAATTTTTTGCATCATTTGTACCTAGGACCGCATTAAGTCCTGGATGAAATGTAATTGGCCCCCTTGGCTTATCATCAAATGTCCGAAACTTATCACATCTAATCTCTCGTAACATAGTACAGTTTTCCTTCCCCATTCAATTCTATTTTGCCCAAAGCGTATAATGCATCAATAACCTCCATAAATTCAGAAATCGATATTTTATCTTTTTTAGCCTTTTCATATAACTCTATGGGACTTTTCTCCCCCTCTTGTAACACTTTAAGAATAGGAGGGAACTTAGATAAACTACTTTCACTGTAGCTTGTTATTTTATTCGGTAGTTTCACGTTCAAACACCTCGCAATTCTGGATATAGTATGAAATAATAGCCTCACACGCCGACTTCTTATCCGTCTGTGCCTTTTCAGCCAACCACTCGCATAACCGGTTAAAAATGACTTCCTTATCTTGCTCATCAGTAGCAAATTCTAAGTATGCTCTCTTTACATCTCCAGAAATCTTTTCGTAAGTCAGTCTTCGCTCATTATTTAGCTGTTTCAATTTATCCTCTACAAAAGGAAAATACTGAACCACATTCGTCCAGACCTTTGAAAACAACATTTTATCATTAGGAATCTTTTGCTTTACTTCAACTGGAGTATATTGAAACGTAGGCAATTCAGTAGGATCAGCATCCGATAAGGCCTCTAATACTTGACTGATTTCCTTTTCCATTTCCAAGGCATCAACCGATTTATCAAAACTTTTCTTTGCTAAGATTGCTTTCTTCTTATCATTTAAGCTTCTGACAACTGCATCATTAGACGTATCTTTATATTTCTCATAGCAATTATTGCAAACTGCAATATAGTCAAGTTGTCCAAGATGACCTGCCATCGGGAACTTAATAATCCTGTATTCTTCTATAGTTTGACCGCCAACTTTATCTATTAAATCATGCTTACAAAATGGACACTTACTGTAAACCTCCGAAACACATTCCAGTTTAATCAAAGCGTCAACATCGCCACTATCAGTGTAGCTTTGGAGTTGATTGGTTATTTCAGAGGAAACATCTGATGGAACAAGTTTTTCTTTTTCGACCACGCTGTTTAAAACCACTGAGAGAATATCCACAATGACTTTACGCTTTTCTAATGCATCAGCGTCACTATAAGAGTTTCTTAATGTAGCCAAATCCATACCGGTTATATCCGATAAATAATCAAGCAACTCGTTAGCTAATGATACAGATTTCGTTTCACTTATAGGTTCCCTCATTTTAAAGATGCCTAATTGAGAACGGTACAATTTTACAAGCCAATGCACAGCTTCATCATTTATTGGCGTATCCGCATTTCTTTTTAATCTATCAGCGAAAAAAGTTCTCGGAATTATACCGTCCTCTACCTCCCACTTAGGAATATCCGCAAAGGTTTTAGCACCAAGTATTCCCTCTGTTAGTTTCTTTAAAATTTCACTTGCTCTTAAGTCACTCTGAGTTGCCAATTATTACGCCCTCCAATACATAAGAAATCTCTATCTGTCCATATATTCAGTCCTTTTTCTAGTCTTCTTGAGCTACCCCTTGCTCAATTATATTTTCGTCTACCACAATAACCAGCTCAGACAGAGCACGGGTATATGCGATATACTTTTCATTCTTGGTCATTTTGTTTGATACTACAAAAACCTTATCAAACTCGATGCCTTTTACTTCGTCTACATACATAAACGAAATTAAGCCATTATCGATCTTCTGTCCGATTGCATTCCTTATGTCAGCCGGCAAGATGTCAGTTACAAGATAGTTTTTCCGTCTTACGCTTCTAGGTACAAGTACAGCAATCTTTTCAGAACCAAGCTTAAGTTCAGCCAGTTCTTTCTCTAATTCACGCCTTGGTATCTCTCGTACCTTGGCACCATCAACACCAGTTTGCATTACATCCATTTCAAAGCTTGAGTTACAAAAACGGGTAATCTGATTAGTGTTTCGATAATTCTCATTAAGTTGGAACTCTTTCATAGAAAACTCATTTTCTAATTCCGCCCAATCAGAAATGCCTCGTCCTGGCTTCAATAACTGGTTGACATCACCATATACATTAAACACAACATCCTTTTGATTGAGTAAATATATAAGGCGATACTCATTTATAGACATATCTTGGCCTTCATCAACACATATAAAATGTGCTGTGCCTGGTAATTTGTCATAGAATTTTATGCAGAAAAGAATAGCTGCATATAAATCATATCTATGGGTTCCCTTATTAACCTTTACCTTATTTGCCTCTTTGAAAGCAGATACTGCTTGTTCAAAAACCTTCGTAAACGTCTCGAACTCCGAATACTCTGTTGCTTTAACCGTAAGATAGTTTAAAGCCTTTTTAACTTCCTCAGAATACCGTGTTTCCGCAACGTTCTCGTACTGGTTCTTTTGTTCAACAATTTCTACTTCTAATTCACCAATCTGAGCTCTTAACTCCGGTAATTCATTTTTGCAACGCTCATAATACCGTATTTCATCACGAACATCAGGAATTATAAGCATAGTTTTCCTCATCCATTCAAGAATCTCTTCTTCAGATTTACCCTCAGTTTTGTTTTCAAGCAATGGTCGAGCTTCCTCTATTTTAAGCTGCTCTGATTTAATCTTCCTTTCTGCTTTGTCAGATGTCTTTTTTAATTCAGCAAGCTTCTCTCGTTTTCCAAACGGGAAAAACTGTCTTTCAACACGACTTGTTTCTTCTGCTGCATTGTTGATGATTGTCTGCTGCTCTTCGATTGAATGCTGAAGACTCGACATATAACTTCCTAATTTTGTATATACCTTCGGTATTACTTCTGTAATTGCCGTTTCTGCCAGATGTTCAACCTTTGGTATACGTTCTTGTGCTTCCCTAAGCTTCTTTTCAGTATTCTTATACAGTTCCTCTGCTTCGTTTATTTCCCTATCCTTGGTTTCTACCTTAAGAGAAATGCGTCTGATTGCGTGGTTTATCACTGGTAAAAATTCGCTATCAGTATTCCCAAAATTTGTTGGATAATCTTCAGAGAGTCCCTCACACAACCCCTTAAGCATAGCAAAGGCATCCTGCCTGTCTTTCATAACTATTTCATAAGCAGAATTAAAATCGTCTTTAAATGCATCTGAATAAACATAGTCCACATACGCCTGATTAACAAAAACCTCGGAAGATACAGCATTTTGAGGAACAAAACCAATAGCATAATCTTTAAGAATTTGAATATAGTATTCCTCTACCGAAATTCTACTGATAAAACCAATTTGTAATCCCTCAGCAAGTCCCTTTATATGTAGACTAAACTGCTCATTAGGTGTAAGTATCAATGCTTCACCAAAATCATACTCTGGGTGGTTATACTTAAGAGATGATAATCTATGAAGTAATACCATCGTTTTTCCTGATCCAGCACATCCTTGGACCACAATGTTCTGACGAAACTTTTCATCTACAATAGCATTCTGATTCTCCTGAATAGTGGCTATAATATCAACAAGGTTATGCTGTTTCTTTCGTAAATTTAAAACCTTTATTAGGAATGGATCTGTAATGCCCGATCTAAAAATAATATCCTCATCAGTTCTAAGATTTACATAACCATACAACTGCGCATTATCTATATCAAACTGCCTTGAAAGCTTTACCTTATATTTTTTACCGCCTATTTCAATATCTATAGTTCTATAATTTGCTAACTTAGCACCGAAACCTCTATCATTAAAAGAAATAACCCTTGTATCATCGTCTATCCGAATATCTGTTGGGCCTAAATAATATGTAAGATTATCGCCGTCACAACTTAAATCCACACGATATGTGTACGGCTTAGGTTTATAGCCATTCCACTTTTCTAGGGAGTCACCATATTTCAATTCACTTCTGGCTTTACCAAAATGTAGACCGCCATCATCATATCCGCCCTTAATTGTTTCATAAGGATTCACATAATCATCGGCTTTATATATTTCTTCTGTTTTTCTATTTAAATCACCTTCAAGATCCGCTAAGTGCTTTTTCTCTAAGTCAAAGACTTCCCCTGAAGTAATCTGGTAATCGTCACCTTCTAGGTCACTAATAATAGTTACTTCAGGTCTTCCAAGAGGATAAATTACTTTATAATCTTCCTCTGACATGTAGTATTTTTGACACTGAGCACAGTATCCGGCCAAACATAAATAGTTCTTTCTGCCATCTCTTTTCTGATTAACAGAAAATACGACCATAACTTCTTCAGTATCATGCTCCAGCAGATTACAGTAAATAGAATCCGATACAACAACCGTATCTGATTCATCTAACATATAAAAATCATATGAGTTCTTGAAAGAAAACTCCTTACGTTTTCCGTTTTCAACAAAATAATCTGGCTTGAGGTCAGCTTTAGGTTTTTGCTTCTCTTTCCTTATCTTCGGAGTTAATGGTTCGATTTTTGGCATAGGTATTCCTACCTCTGCACACATATCCTCAAGATCCAGTGCTTTGGTTCTCCGAAGCATTGTTTTATTGCATTTTTCACAAAAACACGCATTGAACTTTACAATCTTATTCCCATGTACAATAGCATAGGGATATTCTTCAATCCGTTCATTATGAATAGGGCAAACAGGGTTTTCTTCTATCCAAACATCAGGTACATAGATACACTCATCCTCTCCCAATTCTATTTCTGACATCTGACTGCGAACAAATGCATCCGTCTCTTCCAATGAGTAAACATGCGCTGTTTTGTTTACCAAAGATAGCTTTTCTTCAATTCCGTCAGCTCGTCCTTGCAGCACATAAAGCCTATTACACTCACAACAAAATCTAGGGGTAATACCGTATGTTGCCATTAAGCCAGGACGCTTATCACTAGGAATTGAATATGAAATCTGCAGGTGTTCGAAAGGCCTTCTATGAATTTTACACTTTTCTTGGCCTTCTCTTATAGTAAGCAATTCCAACGGATCTAACTCAGTCTTAACTAACTCACGCAGATTTTTTCCATCGTATATGTTTTTAGAAATCTCACTCAAATCAATATGAGGAACATCTTCTTCAAAATCCTGATTGGAAAAAAACTCACTTTCCTCGTCAGCCTCTTCTTCAGTTTCCTCAGAAATAGTTGAAGATATCTGTGATGATGCTTCTTTATATCCTAAGGCGGCTGCTAAATCCGGTCTGAGATCGCTTATTCTTTGTTTTTCAATATTGTTGAGGTCGTCAAAATAATTAATGAACTCTTCAGGAATTTCATTAATATCAATTCGCTCTATATCCTTTTGAGTGAAGAGATTTAAAGCCACTCTCTCGCCTCCCTTATTCTGACTTTGTAAACACCTCAAATGCCTTCTTCAATGCAAGGAAATGCCTTGGTGAATACCTTATAGTTCGAGTTTTACCTTGAGGTAACTCGATATCAATACCAATTGCTTCATCTGAGTCTGGTTCTACCTCAGTGTTCATTACTTGATCATAAATATCAGAGATTCTTTTTGAACAATAGTTGTACTCTGCTGCACAATTAGGGCATAAGCACAAAGAGTTCCACCCTAAGCCAAGACTTCCGGACAAATTATCAAACATCGTACTCGGCTTAATAATGTTTATAGCTTCAAAGTACGGCTCATTGTTCCATTTAGTAATCTTCTTTACACATATCTGACATCTGCCATCATATTCTGCCTGCAGAAAAGCTCGTTCATTAGGGTCACATTCCCTTCTGGTAAAGTATGCTCCTCGTGTCACTTTAATCTGTTCGCCTAATGACGCCGTTAATTCTTCTTCCAGTTTTTGAGTTCGTTTTTCAAGCGCCTTCGCAGAAATCGGATTAACTTCTAATCCACCATTGTCCTCTTCTGGTTTTTCGCCTTTTTGATTTTTATCACCATTTTTTAGACGCTCTTCTAAACTTCCTTTCTTAGCAGCCTGTGCTTCAAGCTTAGCTTCACTCTTTGCTTTCTGCTTTGCTAACTTAAGAAATTCCGTCGGATCAGACATCATCTGCTTTACTAAAGCAAGATCGCCTTTGTCATCAAACATTGATTCTAAGTAATCGAATAATGCATTCTTGACTTCCTTAAAGGGAATCATTGCTATTAGTCGCTTTGCCGGCTCATATCCCTTAATCAAATCTTCCCGGTCAACATCGATTGGGCTTTGAGGATTCGGATTACCATTGATATAAACCCACTTTTCATAGCACAACTGTAAACCAAGCATTGAATAAGCCATCGAGCTATCAACATTTTTCCCAGAAAAGTTCTGATCGTCTGCACCTACGAGTTCTCCCTGGATATCAAACTTGGTAGTGTACATATTGACAAAGCGAGCAATCTTCATGGATTTTTCCGGAGTCATATCTTTAAACACTTCCGGGAATCCTTCAAAATTAAATGACCAGTCAAACTTCTTCGAGATATAGTATTTTGACATTACTTTAGCCCGAAGGTCCGATGCCGCTTGGACACCGCAGTATTTTCCTAAAGCCTTTAAATATACCTCCTTAGTCGTTTGCTCAATTCTCACACCTAATGAACAACCAATTTTCCTAAAGAAGTCCTCATCCAGCCTAATGGTCATTACAGTATCATCGAAATAGCTGGACGCCAAATACTTGATATTTACAATTCCTCTTATCAGGTCATAACCCGACCTAACATCGCCAGATCTTATATATAATTCAGATGGTCTATACCATTCCTTTCCATCGGTAACAATATACCTTTCTGCCACCTGTTCTAGGATAAGTGGATTCATTGATATGGCGTCTTTTATTTCTTTTAAATCCTCTATATTCTCCCTTATATGATCATCTGATTTAAATGCAACGTTCTTGGTTGTATATTTAGGCAGTATCTTGTCTATTGTCTCACGTTCAAGATCATAATTAGGAATACCTAAAGCTCTTTCATAAAAGCTTCGAATAGTATCATTATTTCTAAACGCTTCAAGTATTTTCAGCTTGCAAACCGCCGGATTGTTTAAGTAAACCTGTAGCTTACCATCTTTCCTTGCACAGATTTGCTCACCATTTGACAATCTAACAAATGGTATCTCAGATACATCTATATAATGACTGCTCTGTTGTGACGAACGTCTAATACAGAAACTTTCAATGTTCCCCATCAAACGCTCTGTCCACGCCAAATCTTTCTCTTTTAAGTATGATGCCGTCATCTTTAAAACAAGATGTCGCCATTCATATGTCTTGAAGTCAAAATTATCATCTAAGAATGACTTAAAAGCTCCATACTCCTTGGTTGATATTTCCTTGGATAACCAGAAGATTTTTCTATCTCCCATAAGCCGTTGAAGGTCAGTATCGCTAAAAACATTAACAATACCCATGTTCTCCGGAACACAGATTTCATTAATGCTTTTGTAAACACCATCTTCATTGGTCGGGAGCAATGGTTCTCCATCACGAATAATATCTATACTATTCTGATAAATAGCTCTTAAGATATCTGTTTCTTCATACTCATAAATTGGATATACTTTGTTTAACCCTGCAAAGGTTAGATAACCGTTGTTTCGAAGCCAAATAAAAGCATAAGTAATCAACTTGCAAATATTCTTCACAAGTTTTATATTATGACCGCCAAACTCTGCGCCTTCCTTGAAATTATCTCTTGCCGGTGTTGTATCAAAAGGTGCGTGTATATAAAAACTTTGATGAGCCTCTTTAGCTGTTGGAAAGAACGCGAAAATCTTGCTATTCTTTACTTCAATCAACTCTTTTCCTACAGTCTTAAAGATAATGGCACATGCTTCTTTTTCTCCATCTGTAAAGAAAAGATAATTCTGTTCCTCCTCCCGACTTGTTTTTAATGCAGTATTTGTGTAGGAAGTCATTATATTAAGATCAAAAGCATTACCTGTCTTATCTTTAGGCCCCTTCTCTTTGCTAATGCAAATAATCTCAGGATATCCGTCGATTGAAGTCTCTACTTCTGCTATAGAATCCAGCATAAGGATACTTTCAGCCGTAATTTTCCTAGTTAATGCTTCTTTAATCTCAGAATATGCTACCTCTTTGGTTACAGAATCCTTGTCAAAAGGAAGCACCAAACATGTTTCTTCCGCAGCTAACTCCGGCTTCTTTTTAATTTCATAAGGATTAAGATAATCCTCTATTTTAAAACTGTACTTACCCGAATAGATCTCTGGAGTCAGTGTATAGCCATATACCGCTTTAAACCCAATTCCAAAATGTCCAATTCTGGTTCCATCTTCTTTAGTACCATCAGCAATACCACAGACACCAACTATATCTCTCTCATTAAAAGGACGTCCATTATGGAATATCTCAAATCTGTCCTTATGAAGAACAAATCTTATGTATGTTGCTCCTGCATCCTCTGCATTCTGAAGAACTTCATATATGAAGTGAGTTCTGTCGCTGTACTGATTAATAATGATAGGAATATAACTGGATACCCTAGTTCCGTATTTAACTATATTTTCTTCTCGAACTTGTTTAAAAAAATCCATCATATCTCTCCTATCTTACTTAACGTACTCAGCCTTAATATGACCTTTACGCCTCTATTTGGAGTATTCCGTATGCTAATAACTCAAATAATATATCTGCTTCTTCTTTTGCCTGTTGGAGCTCAGCTAAGTGTCTTTCGTAATCAGCCAATGCCACATTAAGCTTTCCTTCAGTCAGTTTGATTGAAACATCATTCTTGGCATTTTTGAGCTGATCCTTCAATGCACCAACTCTCGCGCTATGACTTGTGTAAAGGCTTGCTTCCTTGTACTTTATTCTCTCAAGTGTTTTTCTCTTATGCTCAGCTAGTTCACCTTCCCAAATGTCATGATGAATAGCTTCTATTCTTTCCCAGGCAGAAGAATCAACGTTTGCCGTATGATCTGCTGGCTTGCTGTCCTTCAATAATTCAAACAGAATTTGATTAAGGTCTTCATTTTCAGATATGGTTTTTATATCAATATCTGTTTTGTCGCCAACCATCTTCCACTGATAGACCGCAAACGGATACTCACCGGGAGTAAATCGATCAGTTTTTACAGTCAATTTGGTGACATGTTTACCCTTGCTTTGCAGATAATCAGCTGCTTGCTTAACTAAAGGATGTGTAAGTGTAATGAGTTGCGCGTCTTTATTACTCTTGCTACTTTCTACATCAAAAGTAATAGTCCAGAACTGATCTGCGCCCTTAAGGAACTTTTCATAATTCCTATGGATCTCATTCTTCTTGTATTTATGCCGCTTTAAGTCATCCAGTAAAATTGTTCTGGCTTCCTGGGAAAGTCTAAGAGTCTTTATCTCCTTTTCTCCAAGAATAAACTCGCTATCTTTTCCAAGAATTTCCGACAGAAACTCCACTATCAAATTCTGAATCATTTCGGAAGAAAGCCAGAAATTAGTTGCCTCTTCTAATTCTTTATCAAATGCATCCTTGCTCACTCTTATTCCAAACAAGTCTCTTTGCTTTTCTTCAAGTTCTTCCTGTTCCTTGATAAATCTGACCTTGTTATCAGTCATCTGTTGAAGTTTCTTTCGCCTATCTTCTTCGCTCATCTCAAAGTCAGAAGCGATATCCTTCAGCTCTTTTGTTACTTCACCAAGAATCTCCTCACAGTCACCTACTGATGCTTGAAATACGCCCACGCGCATTAAGCATCGCTCATAAATATCAGCATCTACTGTATTAGGTGTAATCAAGTTATAAATATTTACTTTAGGGCTCTTCTGTCCGGTTCTGTCTATACGACCAATTCTCTGTTCTACCCTCATCGGATTCCAAGGCAAATCATAGTTAATCATGCAATCACAAAACTGATAATCTAGGCCTTCGGTTCCGACTTCTGAAAACAGCATAATATCTAAAGCATTCTTGTCTTCTGGATTAGTGATTGATGGATCAAATCTTTCTCTCAGGAGTAACCTATCATTATCAGATACTCCTCCATGAATCATTCCCACTCTAAATCCAGCATCCACAAGTTTTTCATACAAGTAACTTAATGTATGTCTAAAACTACTAAAAATCATAATTTTTTGCTGTTGGGTTGCCTGCTTTTCTCTAACAACCTTCAGCATAGCATCGAACTTTGGATCATCTTTTGGCAGTTTTTCAGCCAACTCAATAATTTGATTAATTCTATCCCGCATTAACAAGCTATCGTCTTTCCCATCTTCCAATAAAGAATCAAGAAAATCCTCTTCTTCCATTAGCTCAAAAACATGCTTAAAAAGCATATCCTTTAGTAATGGAACCAAACCAAATAGACAGCTCGCCGTCTGCCTCCTTATGGTTGTCATCATAAACTTGGTATTATCGGTAGAGTGAATCTGAGATAACATCTCATGCGTAATCTGCAAGATTGTATCGTGCAATTCTCTCTGTGCCGGTGTGAAATCAACTGTAACAGTATGCGGGTCTCTTACAGTAAACTCACCAATGTCTCTTCTTCTGGTTCTGCTTATTATATTTGAGAATGTATGTAGCCCCTCAATATCTGATATGAGCTGAACCGTATCTTCATGTGATATAGAAGTTGATTCAAGCAATTCCTTGATACGTGCAACTTCCGGATTTCCTGTATATACCTTTCTTCCCCAAGATGTATTACAAGCTTGATTAATTTGTTCAAGTGCTTCTTTCTGCCATCCAGTTCCTCTTCCACGCACTAACATAGCAGCCTGGTTAATAAACAGATTAGGCTCTGCCATCTCATGAAAAGCATTTTTATCTATTACATAGTCAGGGCGTAATAGATTTAAAAGCACAAATAGATCATCATATTCAAGCTGCACCGGGGTAGCAGTTAGGAATAACACCGCCTCTGCATTGTCGACGAAACGGCTAACTGCCTTATATGCAAATGTATCAGTATTTCTAATATGATGAGCCTCATCAACAATCACTAAATCAAATTTCGGAGGATCTACATTCATTAATCCACGCTGATCTCTCCGTCCATTTTCTACGCCATAGATATTGTTCTTATCAAATAGCGAATAAGGCATAACCACTTTATTACTGTTAGAAGGCCATTCCCCCTCCATATAGAGTTCATTTATGCAGTACCTTAGCTTCTCTCCATCAACAGCAACAAATTCTTCATCGAAACGCTTCATTTCCTTTTCCCATTTTCGCTCCGTAATAAGCGGTCTTGGGCAAATAATAAGTACTGAGTTGATGTTTCTCCTTGCTTCTAGTTCCTTTAAGATAAGGCCTGCTTCAATTGTTTTACCAACACCTACGCCATCTGCAATTAGTAATCTTGGTCTATCTGATCTGATAAACTTCAAAACTGGTCTGAACTGATGCGGTATCAAATCAATTCGTGCAGTGTTTAGAGAATACAATGATGATAAAGAAGGATTTCTAATAAGAGAAGCGGTAAGACCTGCATGAAACCTCTTTCCGTCCACCTCTTCTATTGACTCTTCTAGCTCTTTCGCTTCAATCTGAGACTCATAATATGTCTGCATCCCGAGCGAATTTGTAAAGACCTGGTACCGTGTCTCAGAAGAGCCTTCCAAGACAGCTATAACAGCTCCTTCAACAGATCTATTCGATTTAAGTACAATCATCTGCCCCTGACTGAATTTTGCCATTGATATCAATCCTTCCGTAGTTCTTTAAATACCTTCATTCCGACCATTTCTTTTAGTAAAGATTCCACTTGCTTTGCTTTGTCCTCTGAAACTAAGCGGATACCCATTTCAACATTTCCCTGCATACCGTGATATGAAAGATTTGCAGAGGATACTAAAAGCTCTTTTTCATCAACTACAATAGTTTTTGCGTGTAAGGCTGCCATTTCATCGTCTTGTTTCTGATAATCAAATACCCTTAAATGCTTTGTCCGTAAATCCATCAGCCTTTTTAAATTAGTTTTATGTTTCTCATAATCATTCAAATACAACCTGACGTATATGCCCTGCTGGCTCTTTGATATGATCAGATCAATCATCTCAGAGAAATAGTCTGATACAGAATAACCCGTTAAAGTAATACTCTTTTGCGAATCCTGAATCATATTAGTAATTACTTCATTTATCTTTCTTGCTTTAAGCTTAAATGAAATGGGCGCAGTGATGGCCAATTCAGCTTTTTCAGCCTCTTTACCACTATACACATTTACGCAAAGTCCTATAATCTGCCATATCTCCTGATCTGAAAGAGATGGAAACTCCTTTTTCAGGTTAGTTATAACAGTTCCAAACACTTTGCTATCATTTCTAACGCAAAAAGCCTCTATCGCTTGAATGATCTCGCTTGAAATAAGTTCAAGTCTTATATTTGAATCCCACATAGGTCATTCACCAATCCTCTGAAATATGCCATTTCTTCGTGTTCCGGTATAGGAACTACAAATGCTCTATCAAGTAATCTGTTTCCACATTCACAGGCCGTTTCGGAAATCATTGTGCAAGAATGACATGCAGCTCCGTTAAGCCTTTCTGATGTAGGATTTTTCATAAAGCACTCCGGATCTGTGGTACACGTAAGACCATTCTCCAAAGCTTTAGTCAACAATGGAATAAACTTATCCATTCCTCCCTGTTCAACCAAGCCTCCAAGAGAGCCTTCTTTATCTGCTGCGCCAGTAAATATCAATAAACCGCACATGTTCTCATTGCTATATATTCGTTCGCTCAATGCAGCCGATGAATATCCAGACACTAGTGCCATTTCCTTAATAAGCATGTGAGACAGCGTATGTAGAAGCACATATTCCGCATTTCTTTTCTTGTAATGCTCCCAGCCCTTAGCTTCACAGTATTGTCCATAGCATTCTTCATATTTCTTTGAACGAGCCTCTACTTGTGGAATTTTCATCCACTCGGCAATAGAGTCACGGTTCAGTTCTATAAAGATTCCTTCACCATTTACAGCAACTGCAGGAAGCCATTTTTCGCCTTGGGCCGGCTTGAGTTTACAGATACGCGGTCCATCCTCTACATCTGGTTCAGCAGCCTCCAATCTAGTAAATCCAGTCAATACACGAACTTCTCGTAATCTGTGAATTTTTATTACCCTGCTGATATACTTCTTCAATCCGGCGAGAAGGTTTACTTCTTCAGCCTTGAAGTACTTAACATCATGTTGATACTTCACATCTTCATGATGTATGATGGCCATGTATTCCATCTCTTTAAGCTCTGTAAACTCTTTGATATCCTCTGAAAGTCTTTCATATGCTTCGTCAAATTCTTCCCTTGTAAATCTTTCAGAAAAGTATTGTTGATAAGCAAGATCAAGACCAGGTTTGCCCATCTTAGCAACAAGTTCTATCGCTGCTCTATTCGCACTCATTACATCGTTAATAGGATTAGTCCACGGTGGAATCGAAATAGCATTCCTTGTAACTGAGAAGTACACATTTGACGCACCTCTCTGACTAGGGATGACTGATTTTCCACAGCTTGAACACTTGGCACCGGGTCTATGTGGATGATTTCCGCTACAACGAAGTCCTGAAAAGTTTTCTTTAGACATCGCCCCCATCATCGAGCGCTTTTCTCCGCAATCACACTCAACAATAAGCTCTGCAAGCGAAGATGTCTTTCCTGTTGACTTTAATCGAAGTGTTTGTTTACAAGAAGTATCACCGTGATGGCACCACCATCTCCAAGGAAAATCATCCATATGACCGTCTTCACAAATGGTTATAAATCTTGCAGGGAAAGCATCCCATCCACAATGTGGGCACTTAACCTGGCCCTGGGTGTCTCTATACATGTCGATATTGAAGTGCTCTCTAATATCAAAGATTGCTCTACAATCCGACTTTGTGCATACATGCATGTATGGGAAAGATACAACAGGGATATCCTCCTTGCCGCCAGCCTTTGGTGAATACAGCTTCTGAACCTGCAAATAATTTGCTAAACGTAAATCATTAATTTCATATCCTTTTTCTGTCCAATACGAAAGATCCAAGACCGTTAATGAGTCATTCACAGCATCCATAATAGATCCAGGACCATATGTTGTGATTAGCTGATTAGGTCTAATCTC
>JAEEGL015856022.1_pt1 | contig 14921 bp, 10 predicted proteins | sample 9134231 | NCBI WGS metagenome assembly JAEEGL01 (sample SAMN16246548, study PRJNA631951) | gut metagenome | biome: gut microbiome; feature: rumen; material: fiber-attached | host: Bos | place: Iran: Karaj | collected 2018-10
CCGAAAATCGATATATGAAAAAATTTCGTTTATTATGTTCAATCTGTACGCTTTTAATATCAGCAATGTTTTCCGGCTGTATAACAATAGCAGTCGAAACAGACGCAGAAGAACATATCGCACAGATTCCGGAAACAACTGAAAAACCAGAAGCACCGTCACAGGACGACAAAACCAAAGAACCTCTGCTTCCAAAGCTTGAACTGACTGTAACAAAAATAATTCTTGAAGAAAATATCACAGAAGAAATAAACAGAGAAATCGAAGAATATTTTCTGCATCCTGCACCGCAGTTTGATACACCAAAGCAGTTTCCGGAAACAACAATTCCTTCATATAAAATCTCGCATCAAATTTATTCAAACGGAATAAAAAAAGAAAAATCACTTATGGCATTTTTTACCGCGCACTGCCCGCACCAGAATCGTTTTCGTGCCCGACGCATCGCCCGGCTGTACATCGAAGAATGTGCCGCAGAAGGTATTAATTCTGACATCGCATTTGTTCAGATGTGCCACGAAACAAATTTTCTGCGCTTTGGAAATCTTGTAAAAAAAGAATGGAATAACTTCTGCGGCCTCGGCGCGATTAACGCCGAGCAGCCGGGCTTAAAGTTTAAGACGATGAGGGATGGGGTTCGCGCGCACGTTCAGCATTTGCATGCTTATGCAACAACCGAAGACATCACTCTTAAAAACGAACTTATCGATCCGCGCTATAAATACGTGCGCCCACGCGGCAAGGCAACAACCATCGAAGGTTTAGCCGGCACATGGGCAGCAGACAGAGCTTACAGTGAAAAGCTCGAAAAATATTTATGTGAACTCGAAGGGCTTTGATTTAAACCTTACCCTTTGATTGTTGTTCCGACATAATCTTTTGCATCAAGAATATTTTTAATATTTTCTATATTCTTTCCAGCGGCACAGATTACCGTAAGACCGATTTCCTGTGCTTTTTTAGATGCAATCGGATCAAACGGGCAGTTCTTTCCAGGAACCCATTCGTCCCCTACCATCTTTCTAAAATCTGTCCAGCTGATATTATCGATTGGTGTTGCATCAGGATTTTTTCTTGGATCATCTGTATAAACTTTTTCGATATTCGAAAGATTTACGACTGTATCTGCCTTAAAATTTTCTGCAAGATAAACTGCATCTGTGTCTGTAGAAAATCCCGGCTTCCATCCAGCAGCAACTAAAACCTGTCCTTCAAATTTTATATCTTCTGTCGGATTATAAACTACAGGATTAGGGCAGAGTTTTCCAAATGATGCTTTTAAAAGCTGCGCATTAAGACGTGTTGCCATGATTCCAATCCAGTCTGCTTCTGAGTTATCAGCTCCTGTTGCAGAACCGACATTAGAAATTATGCCACGATATGCAGTCTGATAAACGCGTGCAGGTCCACCACCACCAACTACAAGAATAAGACGACGATTTTTATCTTCGTTAAGCCATGAAGTCGTCATAGAAATAAATTTATTTAAAAAATCTGTATCAGGTTTTTCTGGAACTACAATTGAACCGCCTACTGATAAAACTTTAGTAATCATTTTTTTCCTCCAATCTTTTTAAGCTGCTTTATCTGCTGTTTAACTTTTTCTGACGCAGGGCCACCCGTTGTTTTTCTTACTTCTACACAAGAACGTGGTGAGATAAAATCATAAATATCTTCATCGATTAAATCAGAACATGATTTAAACTCTTCGATGCACAAATCTTCAAGCTTACATCCTGCATCAATTGCAAGACGAACAGCTTTTGCACTTACACCATGTGCTGTTCTAAAAGGCATCCCTTTTCTTACAAGATAATCTGCAACATCAGTCGCATTAAGATAACCGCCTTCACATCCTTCTGCCATTACTTTTTTATTCCACTTTGCACTTTCTATCATGTAAGTAAAAACTGTAAGGCAGGAAGCAACTGTATCAAGCGCATTAAAGAGCGGTTCTTTATCTTCCTGCATGTCGCGGTCATACGAAAGAGGAAGTCCTTTCATCATCGTCAAAAGAGAATTTAACTGCGCATAAACTTTTCCTGTTCTTCCACGGATTAATTCTGCAAAGTCAGGATTTTTTTTCTGCGGCATGATTGAACTTCCTGTAGACCATTTTTCGCTCAAGTCTATAAATCCAAATTCTGTCGTAGACCATAAAACTATTTCTTCGCAAAAGCGTGAAAGATGCATCTGAATAAGACTAAAGCACGAAGCAAACTCGATGCAGTAATCTCTGTCAGAAACACTGTCGAGACTGTTCTGCGTTACACCTTTAAACCCAAGTTCTTTTGCAACCATTTCTCTATTTAAAGGAAGCCCACTTCCTGCTAAAGCTCCGCTTCCAAGAGGACTGTAATCAATTCTCTTTAATGCATCAGAAAGACGATCGTTATCGCGGACAAGACTCCATGCCCATGCGCACAAATGATGCGCAAGAGTTACAGGCTGGGCATGCTGCATATGAGTAAAACCCGGCATCAATGTGTCTGTATTTTTTTCTGCAATTTTTGCAAGGACGTTTACAAGATTTAAAATCTTATCCTGAACTTCCGGAATTACTCTCTTTAAATAAAGACGCTCATCAAGTGCAATCTGATCGTTTCTGCTTCTTCCTGTGTGAACTTTTTTTCCTGCTTCACCGATTCTATCTGTAAGCGTTGCTTCGATAAATGAGTGAATATCTTCTGCACTGTAATCTATTTTTAATTTCCCAGACTCAAGATCTTTTTGAATCGATTCAAGCCCTTTAATTATTTTTGCACTTTCTGCTTTAGAAATGATGCCGGTCTCACCGAGCATTTTTGCATGAGCTTTGCTTCCTTTAATGTCATCCATCGCCATGCGTTCATCAACATAAATAGAAGTTTCAAACTCAACAGCAGCAGCATCAGGACCTTCTTTAAACCTTCCATGCCAGAGCGCTGCGTGATTATCTGTAGTTAGTGTTCCGTGTTTCATAAACTGAATTATATTAGAGAAGCGAGAATTTTACAATGCAATGAGCATTACTTGATAATTTTAATTAATCTTTACTATAATATACGCATGAAAACAAAAACTATTCCTACTCGCAGCGAAATCCCCGCTTCTGATAAATGGGATTTGACTTCACTTTTTAAGACAGAACAGGACTGGGAAAATGCCCTCTCTTCAATAGAACCGAAAGCACAGGAAGTTGCAGGTTATAAGGGAAAGCTTTCTTCTTCAAAAGAAACTCTCCTCGAAGCCCTTAAAAAATACAGTGACCTCTGGCAGATTGCAGAAATCGTAGAAAATTATGCAAGTCTTCAGCATAATGCAGACGAAGGTGACCAGAACGCAACAAACAAAGAAGGAAGAGCTCAGATGGCAGTTGTAAAAGCCTCAAGTCTTTTAAGCTTCTTTGATTCAGAAATTACTGCAATCGATGACGCAACCTTAAACAGCTGGATAGAAACTCCAGAATTTGCAGATTATAAAATCTACATAAAAAAACTTCTTCACTTAAAGCCATATATTCTTTCAGAAAAAGAAGAACGCCTTATGGCTCTTCAGTCAGAAGCTTCAGAAACTGCTTACAAAACATTCAGCATCTTAGAAAATCTTGAACTTGATTTTGGGACGATAAAGGTAAAAGGAAAACAACTCCCGCTTACACAGACAACATGGAGTCAGTTCTTAAAAAACCCGGACAGAAAAGTAAGAAAGGAAGCTTACGAAAGATTCTATGATGTTTTTGAAAAACACGAAAATACACTCGCAAGCCTTTATGCAGGAAGCGTAAATCAGGACATTTTTGAAACACGCGCCCGCGGCTACTCATCATGTCTTGAGCACGCGCTTTATTCAAATAAAGTTCCTCTCGAAGTTTATCACAACTTAATCGATACAGTTCACAAAAATTTTGACACCCTTCACCGCTATTATAAAATATTTAAAAAAGCACTCGGCAACAAAGACCTTCGTCACTATGATGTTTACATGCCTTTTACAAAAGACATCAGCATCCACACAACTTATGACGAAGCTGTTGAAATCTGCCGCGAGGCGCTTTCGCCACTTGGAAAAGAATACACAGACACATTGTGCAGCGGACTTAAAAACGGTTGGGTTGACCGATACGAAAACAAAGGCAAAAGAAGCGGTGCATTTTCAAGCGGATGTTTTACAGGCTATCCCTACATTCTTTTAAATTATAAAGAAGATGTAATCCGCGATGTATTTACAATGGCACACGAAGGCGGACACTCAATGCATTCGTGGTACTCAAGTCATAACAATCCGTTCATGTGCTACAACTACACAATCTTCGAAGCAGAAGTTGCTTCTACATTTAACGAAGAACTTGTTTATCAATACCTTCTTAAAAATGCAAAAACAAAAGAAGAAAAAAAGTATTATCTATCGATGAGGGCAGGCGACATCCTTGCAACACTTCATCGTCAGACAATGTTTGCCGAATACGAACTTAAAGCACACGAACTTGTCGAAAACGGAACTCCACTTTCTGCAGAAGTTTTAAGAAAACTTTATCGCGAACTTCTCGAACAGTATTTTGGTCCAGAAATGACATTCGAAAAAAATTCTGATATGGAAGGACTTAGAATTCCACACTTCTATTCTGCATTCTACGTTTATAAATACGCAACAGGAATTTCTGCTGCGATGGCACTTGCAGACAGAGTTACAAGAGGTGGAGAAGCAGAACGTGAAGATTACTTTAAGTTCTTAAAATCAGGCGGTTCACGCTACCCGATTGAATCACTTAAAGTTGCAGGCGTTGACATGTCAAAGACAGAGCCGATTCAAAAAGCGCTCGATAAGTTTAAAGACATCGTTGATGAACTTGAAAAACTCGTTTAAAATTATTAAAAACAAAAATAGTGAGGAATAAAAATGTTTGTTGAATTTAATTATCAACCTGTTCTCGAAGATTACAATAAAGACGGTTCTTTAAAAATTGAATCGGTTTTAAAAATTCTTGAAAACTCAGGAAATGCACATTCTGACAAAGCTGGAGACAGTATACTTGACCGTTCGCAGAAAAAACTTGCATGGGTTTTAACTGACTGGAAAATCAAGATTGATGAATATCCGAAATATGGCGATAAAATCGTTGCAAAAACATGGAGCCAGAGCGTAACACAGATTTTTAATGTATCACGTGATTTCGAATTTTACTGCAATGGTAAAATCTGCATCACAGGAACTACTCGCTGGGTTGTCCTTGATCTTACAACGGGACGCCCTTGCAAAATCGAAAAAGATCTTATTGCAAAATACGAACCAGAAGACAAATCTGTTTTTGAAGAAGTAAAGCTTGCAAAGATTCCCGCAGTCCAGGAGTTTTCTTTCGAAAAAGAAATTCAGACAAGAAGATCAGATATAGATTTTAACGACCACGTACATAATCTTACTTACCTTGATTATGCAATGGAAGTTCTTCCGGAACAAGTTTATAACGCACACGATTTTTCTCTTTTAAGGATAACATACAAGAGTCCTGTAAAAGCTGGAGAAAAAATCACTGCTAAATATGCCTTTGCGGAAGATTCTCATATCGTTTACATATTTGGCGGTGATGGAGAATTAAAAACACAGCTGCAGTTTGTTCAGTAAAATACGCGCAGCTTAAACTCTGTCATAAGAAGACGCAATGTTAAGCTGTGAACGGTATTTTGCTATAGTGCGCCTTGCAACTTTTATTCCCATCGCATTTAAAATATCGCACAGTTTCTGGTCCGAAAGTTTTTTCTCCCCAGGTTTCTGTGCATCAATAAGTTTTTTCATTTCAAAAACAATTCTGTCTTTCGAAATTGTTTCGCCGGATTTCTTATCACTTCCCTGAGAAACCCCGGTTGTAAAAAAATATTTCATCGGGAAAATTCCCCATTCGCACTGCAGATATTTTTCATTTGCAAGGCGAGAAATCGTCGTCTCGTGAACAGAAAGAAGTTCTGCAATCTGTCTCTGAACAAGCGGTTCAAGATGTCCGGGACCTTTTTCAAAAAATTCTGTTTGAGCTTCTACGATTGCACAGGTCGCTTCAAGAATCGTATCCTGTCTGTACTTTATCATTTCCATAATCTGTCTTGCATTCTGAATCGACTCAGTAACCGTTTTCTTCTGTTCTTCAGGAAGGTTTTTCATTCTTGCAATATCAAGATAATCTTTTGAAACTGCAATCTCAGGCACAATACCTGACGCTTTTTTAATCAAAAACGAGTGAGCATTTTCGCCACTCCCGTTTATAACAAGGTCTGTCGTGCTGCCCGATTTTACAAAAGGAATTTTTGTAACATAAACATCCGGAACGATATAAGCATTTTCGTTTGAAGAAAAATTTCTAGCCGGATGCGGATCAAGATTTTTTATAAAATCAATTGCCTCTTCAACATCCTCTTCGCTAAGTTCTTTTACAAAAGAATAATCTTTCGGATTAAAAGCCTTTTCACTTTCTTCTCTTGCAAAATCTGTAATATGTTTTAAAACCTTTGACACAACCGGCGGATTAAGAAAATTTAAATGCCCGTCCAGGATAAAAAGGGCAAGTTCCGGGGGATTTTTTACAGCCTTCGCCTGAACAAAAAGGCTCTCTTCTATATTTGAACAGCAGCATCCGACCGGATCAAGATTCTGAATTATCGAAATGCATTTTTCAAGATCTTCCTGACTATCTGTTTCGAAATCTAAAAACGAAACCGGCGCAAGGATATGAAAACCATTTTTATCAAGATTGTGGATCAATTTTGTTCCGAGGACGCGCTGATTTTCCTTTAAGTTCATCACGTTAAACTGGAAAAGGAGATGTTCAGAAAGAGACTCTCGCGTATCTGCTTTACTTTCAAGAATACTCTGGAACGCATCGGATTTTTCTTCGCCAGATTTAGAAGCCGTTCCTGTTCTTGTATAATCACTTAAGCCCGAAGTCCTTGCGCCTTCGTTTTCTCCTTCTTCAATCTCGTCCTTTACGATTTCCAGCGCCGGGTTTTTATTTGCTTCAGCATAAACCGCATCGCGAAGATCAAAACTGTTCATGGCTAAATATTTTAAAGACTGTATCTGGACCTGATTCAACCTTTGAATCTGTTTTTGAGAAATTCTTTGAGTCTGAACAAAATTTAAAGCCATGCATATACTATAGCATAAAATTTAAGTTACAGATATACTAACTTATATGAAAAATTTCAGCAGATACGGAATTTCAATTCCACAGATTTTATTACCAGAAAACATAGATACGGCAACATGGTCGGTTGTTGCATGCGACCAGTATACGCAGGACAGAGACTACTGGAAAAAAGTAGAACAGACGGTCTCTGGAAAGAATTCAACATTAAATATAATTCTTCCAGAAGTTTATCTTAACGATGATGACAAGCCTCAGCGTATTGAACAGATTAAAAAAACGATGAGAGAATACATCGAAGGCAATGTATTTAAAGAAGAACAGGAATTTATTTACGTAGAACGCACGACAGCTTACGGAAGAAAACGTCACGGTCTTGTTGCATGCATTGACCTTGATACATATGAATGGAAGCCTTTTTCAAAAGCACTCATCCGTGCAACAGAAGCAACAATCCTCGAACGCATCCCGCCACGAATGGAAATCCGCCGCGGTGCTCCGATTGAAAGCCCTCACATCATGCTTCTCGTAAACGACCCGGATCACAGCCTCGTAGAAGGAACAGGAGAAGCTGTAATAAAAGCCGGCACTGCTCCATGTTACGAGGGTCCTCTCATGCAGAACAGCGGAAGCATAAAAGGTTATCCTGTAAAAGATGAAAAAGCCCTCGAGATTTTTGAAAAAGCACTTTCTAAAATTGCAGAAAAAAATACAGACAAAGACGGGAACGTCTTCATGTTCGCAGTAGGTGACGGTAACCACTCTCTTGCAACTGCAAAAGCAATCTGGGACGAAGTAAAACTCAACAACGGCGGTAAAAAACTTGATGACGGAACAGTAACAGTTCCTGCAGGTTTTGAAAATCACAACGCACGTTTTGCATTAATCGAAATCGTTAACATTTTTGATACAGGTCTTACATTCGAACCGATTCACCGTGTACTGTTTAACATAAAACCTTTAGACATTATTAATGCGATTAAAGATAATTTAAACGGAACAGTATCAGAAGTTTCATCAAAAGAAAACCTTATCGATACTGTAAAAAACTCAAGTGCAGATTTCGGCTTTGTATTTACAGAAAACGGTTCTCAAAAATGCGTACTTGTAAAAACAGAAATCAAGGAACTTGCAGTTGCAAGACTTCAGCCGGTAATCGATAACTTCTTAAAATCTGTTAACGCATCAAAAGATCAGATTGACTACATCCACGGAACAGAAGAAGTATTCAGACTGGGTGCAAAAGAAAACACAGTTGCAGTTCTTCTTCCACCGGTTGCAAAAGACAGTTTCTTTGCTACGATAAATTCAAGAGGACCTCTTCCAAAAAAATCATTCTCTATGGGTGAAGCAGACGAAAAGAGATTCTATCTTGAATGCAGAAAGCTTTTCTAGAAAAAAAATAATATCGCTACTTAAACAGAACGCCGATTACGATTCCAGAAATGATAATCAAAGCGCATAAAAGTTTATGGGCAATATTTTTTTCTTTAAATATAAATTTTCCGCCAAGAATCGTAACTATTACACCAGCCTGCTTGATAAGAGTCATAACTGTAATCTTACTTGCGCTCATTCCGTTTGCAATAAACAAAGCCTTATCCCCTGCAACAAACATGAGCGCCATAATCCACACCCAGACGTTTTTAAAAACCGAAAAACTGATTTTTTCTTTTTTAATAATGATGTAAAGAAGATAATAGCCCGCAAGAAAAAGCATATACCAGAACTGCAGCTGGCTTGACGTAACGCTTTTCATTAAAACTTTGTCCATAAAACCAGAAACTGCATTCAACACGCAAGAAATAAGCGCAAGAACTACATAAAACGGCACATTTGTTTTTGCAGATTCAAGTATCGGATTCTGCACATCATCCTGCTCTGTTTTTTTCTTCGGAACAAACTTTAAAAACAAAAGACCAAAGCTTACGATTACAAGCCCTGCAATCTGCCAGACATTTAAAACTTCATGCAAAAAAGCGACGCCCATAAAAGTAGAAAAAAGAACACGTGACAAATCAAGAACGCCGTATAAACTTACAGGAAGATACTTTAAAGAATAAAATCCGCATATCCACGCGATAAAGATTGCAAAGGATTTTACTGCAATCCAGAAATAAAATTCTGTCTCAAGATTTCCTGCTTTTGGCGCCTGCGGAATTACAAAAATAAACGAAAGAAAAGTATAAATGACAAGAACTTCCATTACAGTATTCTTTGTCATTGCCTTTTTCTTTGCAATTTCGCGAGAACCTTTTAATATGCCGTAAAGCAGAACAAGAAAAACCCAGCTCATAAGAATCTTTTCTTTATTATCCGCTTTTTACCCTAATTTTCTTTTTTGCGCAACCCCGCTCTGTTTTTAATCCCTGGGTAAAAACTCTACCCCACCTTGCAAAAGCCCATAAAATATAGTATATTCTAGAAACCTTGCCGGAATGTTGGAATGGTAGACAAAGCAGACTCAAAATCTGCCGCGGGCAACCGCGTGAGAGTTCAAGTCTCTCTTCCGGTAAAAAAAAGCTGTTCAAATATGAACAGTCTTTTTTTTTGCAGCAGGATGATTTTAAAGAGCAAGCCCACCGTTTACCTTTCTGAGAGCGACAGCTTCTTTAACCTGCTTTACACCGATAAGCTTTATCTTTTCCATATCACAGATTGTTCTTGCAAGTTTCATGCAACTCGAAACCGCCCGCGGCGAAAAATCATTTTTCTCTGTTTCTTTCTTTAAAAGTTCATTTGCCTTTGCGTCCATTTTACAAAACTCAAAAACTTCATCGGGTCGCAGTTCTGCATTTTTCTTTCCCTGTCTTTCACGCTGAATTTTTACAGCATCAGCAATAGAGATTCTTAATTGACTCGTAGACATGCAGGGGTTGCAGGCAGTTTTTTCTTCTTCACCGTTATCAACTTTTACACGAATGTCTATCCTGTCCAACAGTGGCCCGGAAAACTTGCCCCAGTAATTTTCTACAGCCCGTGCACTACACAGACAGACTTTAGAACTGGAACCATAATTTCCGCAGGGACACGGATTGCTGGCCATCAGAAGCTGAAAAGCCGCAGGATAACAGGTTGATCTTCCGGCCCTGCACAACGTGATAGTTTTGTTTTCAAGCGGAACCCTAAGCATCTGAAGTACAGACGATTTAAACTCTGCCGCTTCATCAAGGAACAAAACACCATTATGCGCAAGTGAAATTTCACCTGGTCTGCAGTTTACTCCTCCACCACACACTCCTTCTATCGATGCCGTCTGATGCGGTATCCTGAACGGAGCTTTTCTTATAAGCGAATCATCAGGCTTTAAAGTTCCGGCAAGCGAATAAATTCTTGTAACCGGATACGCCTGTTCAACCGTCAGTGCAGGAAGAAGCTCAGAAAATCTCTGTAAGCACATAGTCTTTCCGCATCCAGGGGGACCAAACGCAAGAAGATTATGACCTCCAGCAGCTGCAATCTGTAAAGCCCTTACAAGTTTTTCCTGATTTTTCACAAGAGAAAAATCAAACTGTTCATCCTGTTTTGGAAACAAAACTCCTTCAACAATTTCATAACCTTCCGGAATATCATCTGCGCCTCCATTGATTTTTCTCGACGTAAATACATCCCTGTTATGAATCGCTTCAAAAGCCTCGACAAGATTATCAGCGGCAAAAACTTTTACACCCTCAACTTCGCGCGCTTCACCTGCGTTCTGCGATGGAACAATGCAATACATGATTCCACCTGCAGCTGCGGTACTAACAGCCGCATGAACGCCTCTTACACTTCTAAGTTTTCCAGAAAGCTCGAGCTCACCCATCACTAAAACATTTTCTTCGATTAAAGAATTCTGTGTTCCATCTTTTAAACATTCCGATTCACCAAGAACAGCAAGTGCAATCGCAAGGTCAAAGCCTGCACCTTCTTTTTTAAGATCAGCAGGTGATAAACTTATCAATACGCGTTCCATAGGAAATTCAAAATTCGAATTCCGTATAGCAGAGCGCATCCTTTCCCGGCTTTCCTTTACAGCGCCGTCCGCAAGCCCGACAATGTCGACCGCAGGAATTCCACGCCGCAAATCCACTTCGACTGTAACAAGAGAACCTTCGTATCCAAACGGAGAAAATGAAAAAATCTGCATAACAACCTCTAAATTTGTCTCTGCAGATATCATTATTTTTTTTTTAACTTTTTACACCAAAAAAAATTTTTTTTGTATTTTTTTTAACTGAATTTACTAAAAGACCTTTTTTTATTTCCTATCCCAGGATAATTTCCTTAATGTCATCCCATATAGAATCTTCGATTTTTCTTCCACCGCATGTATGCCCGATTTTTCTGTCTGCCCTTACAGCTTCTCCGTGATAATCACTTCCTGCCGTTACAAAAAATCCCAGGTCTCGGGCAAGTTCTTCGAGACGAAGGCATTCTCCAACCCGGGCGCCCGGATGAAAGGCTTCGAGCCCCTCGATTCCGCGGGCCTTAAGATTTTCGAGAACAGGCCGTATTTTACCAAAACTTATGTAAATCGAAAGCGGATGCGCCATAACCGGTCTTCCGCCAGAAAGTTTTATCGCGTTTATTGCTTCGTCTAAATCTGCACCCACTCTTTCTATATACCATGGCGCATTTTTTGCAAGATATTTATCAAAGGCCTGCTGCCGAGTCTTTACGATTTTCTTTTCTACCATGTAGGCTGCAAAGTGCGGGCGCCCGATACACTCGGTCTTAAATTCTGCCTTGATTTCTTCTAAATCCGCATCAAATCCCGCTTCTTTCATACGTTCAATCATGCGAAGATTACGCTCATTTCTGCCGGATTTTAGTCGATTCAGCACAGAAGAAAGCTCATCCCCAATCTTTTTTAAGCCCAGTCCCAGAAGATGGAACTCACCTGTCGGCCATTGTATATTCAGTTCAACTCCAGAAACAAAGGTAACCCCCTCTTTGAGGGCAGTTTTGCGTGCTTCTTCGAGCCCGTCTGCCGTATCGTGGTCTGTAAGGGCCAGGACAGACACATTATGGGAAGCAGCATGCCTTACAAGCTCCGAAGGGGTTAAAATTCCGTCTGAGGCGGTAGAATGGGTGTGTAAATCAATCATATAAAAAAATATAACATAAAATTGAGTTTTTTAACATAATATGTTATGATAAGAGAATAAAACGTCAAAAATGGCGTTTTTGGATATTTACGTAAAACTGCTGTTTATCAGAGATGAGGAATAGATTATGCCAAAGGCAGTACAATACACAAAAGGTTCTATCATTTACTTCGCAGGTGACCGCGACGAAAGAATTTACATTTTACAGAAAGGGCTTGTAATTTTAACCAGTACTGACATAGAAACCGGAGCACCGGTTACAGAACAGGTTAAGACAGGTGAATTTTTTGGTGTAAAATCTTCACTTGGTCATTTCCCTCGCGAAGAAACTGCAACAGTTTTACAGGATACGATTGCAATTACAATGTCACTTCAGGAATTCGAAACGATTTTCTCAAGTAACAAAGAAGTAATTTTAAAAATGCTCCGCGTTTTCTCTGGTCAGTTAAGACAGATTCACAAAAAAACAGAAAGCATTTTAAAACAGAAAGTAAATGAAAATCAGGCAGACGGAATGTTCTCTGTTGCAAAAAGTTTTTATCAGGATGAACAGTACAGAGCATGTTGTGATGTCTGCATTAAATATCTTACAAACTATCCTACAGCTCCAGATAAAGATTCTGTTGCAAAGATTTATGCAGATGCAAAACTTCGTGCAGATAAATTAAAAAACAGAAGACCTGTTGCTGCAACTCCTGCATCCGCCGAAGGTGCATTAAAACAGTTTAGTCTTCCGGCATTTGACCGCTTTGCAAAAAAATACGAACCGGAGCAGGTTATCATTTCTGAGTTTGAACCGGGTAACAGTTTTTATCTGATTCAGTCCGGAGAAGTACAGCTTGTAAAATGTGTAAACGGAACAAAAAAGAATCTCGACATTTTAAAGCCGGGTGAGTTCTTTGGAGAAATGGCAATCCTTGATAACTCGCCACGTTCTGCAACATGTATGGCAATCGGTCCGGTTGAATGTCTCGAATTTAACAAAGAAAATTTTGCACTTTTAATTACAGGAAACCCTCAGCTTGCACTTATTCTTTTAAAACTTTTCTGTAAACGTATTTACGATCAGAAACGCCGCTTAAGAATTCTTACAATAAAAGATTTACCTGCAAGAATTGCAGATGTATTCCTCATGTATGACGAAATGAATCCGGTAGGAAATCCTATTGAACATACAAGAAAGTTTAATGTAACAGTTGCAGACATTGCACACTGGGCAGGACTTACTCCAGAAGTTACACGCGATGAAATCAACAAGTATGTAGAAAAACGTAAGCTCGAAGTTTATGATAACTACATGATTGTAACAAACATCGCCGACATGAAGCGTACAGTAGATTCAAAGCTCTCATTGAACTAACTTTTAATTTTTGTTATAATCCCGAATTGTAAATTTAATTGATTTACTTTTTCTGCCAACTTAGCTCACCTGGTAGAGCAGCTCCCTCGTAACGAGCAGGTACTCGGTTCAAGTCCGGGAGTTGGCTAAAAGAAATATTTTATTGTTTAAATCTATCTGCAAAATCCTGATACTTTTTCTGTGTCAGGATTTTTTTTGTATTATCAAAATCTTTTTTAGAAGGTTCAGAATATTTTCTATATAAAATCCTGTAATCTTTTTTTAACTGAACTATTCTCATTACAGCATCATCAAGCCGTTCTACAGGAAGCGTTCCGTCACTGACTGCTTTTTCGATATCAGAATACATTTTTTCGACGCGCGAAATATCTTCGAAAGAAATTACTTCAAGCGGATGGCAGATTAAATCTGCTCCTGCATTGAGCGCTTCGATTACCGCGCGGCTTTCTGTAAAGTTTTTAGAAATTGCGTGCATATCCATTGCATCCGTACAGATAACTCCTTCAAACCCGAGTTCTCCGCGAAGTATTTCTGTAAGGATTTTTTTTGAAAGTGTTGCAGGACGCGTAATTTCTTTCTGGGTTCTGTCGGCCTTTATCTTTGAGTTATCAAGAGCCGGATACTGAATATGTGCAGTCATTATCATAGGGATTTCTTCGCTGATATTCATTTTAAAAGGAACTGCTTCGCACTTAAGCCAGCGCGATTTTGATTTTTTTATTCTCGGAAGCCCGACATGACTGTCTATTGCAGTATCTCCGTGCCCCGGAAAATGTTTTGCACACGCGATTACATTTTTACTCTTTAATCCCTTATAAACAGCAAGCGAAAAATCTCCTGCATTTTGAGGATTTGTAGAATAACTTCTGTCACCTATTACACGGTTTTTAGGATTAGAATCTACATCGCAGTCCGGTGCGAAGTCGAGATTTATCCCAAAAGCGTTTATCTGTTCTGCAAGATACTGTCCCTCTGTAAATGCAATTTCTGTATCTCCTGTTAAACCGATTTGTCTTGCAGGAGGAAATTTTACAGACTGCTTTATGCGTGTTACACGGCCCCCTTCCTGGTCTACTCCCATAAGCATCGGAATTCCGTTGTTTTTTACTGCAAGATTCTGAAGGTCATAAATAAACTTTACAGCTTCATCTGTATCCTTTAAATTCTCTGTAAAAATTATTACGTTTCCGACATGATATGTTTTTATCATTTTTTCAATCGTCGGATTTATTCTTCTAACTCCCGTCACAGGAATTTTTTCTGTCCCGGTGTGATATACTTCGTTTACGATTTCCTGATTCGGGATTTCTGAATGTTTCCAGAAACGAAAGTTCATTAGAAAAACCTGACCGATTTTTTC
>JAEEGL017027071.1_pt1 | contig 14921 bp, 14 predicted proteins | sample 9134231 | NCBI WGS metagenome assembly JAEEGL01 (sample SAMN16246548, study PRJNA631951) | gut metagenome | biome: gut microbiome; feature: rumen; material: fiber-attached | host: Bos | place: Iran: Karaj | collected 2018-10
CTAAAAATAAGATATATAGTACCTCAATAATGTTTAAATAATTTGGCACTATTTTCGGTTTAAATTATCTTTGCAAAGGTATATTATTTTCACTTAATAACGAAGTATAATGTCGTTAAAATATGGATTGATAGCAGCTGGTCAAGGTTCCCGGCTTGTAGCCGAGGGCATTTCTGTACCAAAGCCATTGGTAAAGGTGGCTGGTGAAACACTCATAGGCCGACTGATGCGTTTATTTTGTGAGAACGATGCAGTGAGTGTTAGCGTCATCATCAATGAAGAAATGACTCAAGTATTTGACTACTTGCAAACTATTAAACTGCCAGTACCTTTGAATGTTGTAGTAAAATCTACTCCTGACTCTTTCCATAGTTTCTACGAATTGTACACATATCTGAAACAAGATGATGACACAAAGGTGTGTCTCACTACAGTTGATCCCATTTTTCATGAGGATGAGTTTGCAGCATATGTTCATCAATTCATGAATGACGATCATAATGATGCATTGATGGGTGTGACAGATTACATTGATGATGAGAAACCGCTTTATGTCAAGATTCCGGCTAATGATTTACGCATTATTGGATATGCTAACGAGGCATACCCTGATTGCCGTTATATCTCTGGAGGCATCTATTGTTTGAACCAACGGGCTTTGTCGTTGTTGCCCAAAGCTAGTAGGGAGGGAGTGAAGCGTATGCGTGGCTTCCAACAATACTTGGTTGATGCTGGGATGCGACTGCAGGCATGGCCTTTTAGTAAAGTCATTGATATTGACCATGCTTCAGATATTGATAAAGCTCAACAATTCTTATCAAGATGAAAGATTTTTATCACATAGCAGGCATTAGTAGAGCACCTATTTATTCGCCTAATAACGTTGATAATGACGGGGCTATCTTCTTGGCAGTGCTTCAATGTTTAGAAGCTATGGGGCATCAGGTTAGGGTATATCAGGAAGACGATTTGTTGCAAGATGCCGTACAAGAAAAATATATATTTGATATGGTGCGCAGTAGCGAGGCTGTGACCAAGTTGCAAGAGTTGGAGAAGTTTGGGGTGGTGGCTGTTAATTCAGGGTTCGGCATCGAAAATTGTCGCCGAGAGCAAATGACATTGCTTTTTCATCAGTATGGAGTTCCACAACCCGAGAGTGAAGTGTGTGATTTGGAACATAGTCCAATAGAAGTGAAATCTAATGGTCCTAGTTGGGTAAAACGTGCCGATGGTCATACTGTACAGCCTAACGATGTGGTATTTGTAGCTCAACCAGTTGATTTGTCACGAGTGTTGGATGACTTTAGAAAGCGAGATATAAGTAGAGTGGTGATAAGCCAACATCAGCCAGGTGACCTATTGAAGTTCTATGGTGTGGCAGGAACATCGTTTTTCCATTGGTTCTATCCTTCATTGGCAAATCATAGCAAGTTTGGCCTTGAGGAAATCAACGGAGCACCCTCTGGCTATGCTTTTGCAGCTGATCAACTGAAGACCATTTGTACTAAGGCAGCTACTGTGTTGGGTGTTGATGTATATGGAGGTGATGCTGTTATTTCCACTGACGGCACTATTAGTATAATTGATTTTAACGATTGGCCCAGTTTTGCACCTTGTCGCCTTGAGGGGGCAAAGGCAATAGCACAGGCTATCATACAGAAAATAGAAAGGGAAGAGATATGACTGAAGAGGAAAGAAAACAATATGAAAGTTCTTTGAAGTCTAAGGATACTGAAGAATGGATTGACTTGCTGTTCTATCGCCCCATCGGGTTCAGATGTGCTTTGTTTTTCAGGAAATTGGGTGTTACGCCTAATGCCGTCACCATTATGTCTATCTTTTTGGGAGTGGCAGCTGGTGTACTATTTTATTTTCCATCGTTGCCTCTAAATATCGTGGGTATGTTGTTATTAGTTTGGGCGAATACTTACGACAGTACCGACGGACAACTGGCTCGTCTTACAGGTCAGAAGTCGGAGATTGGTCGCATCCTTGATGGCCTTTCTGGTGATATTTGGTTCTTTTCTATCTATTTGGCTATTTGTCTGCGCCTTTATCCTGAATGGGGCTTGTGGATATTCGTTTTGGCAGCTATAGCTGGCTATTGTCATAGTAAACAAGCAGCAATGGCAGACTATTATCGTAATATTCACCTCTTTTTCTTGTTGGGAAAACAGGGGAGCGAGTTGGATAATGCTCGTCAACAAATAGAAAAATATAACTCAATGAGCTGGCAGGATGGATTTCTGCAAAAGCTGTTTCAGTTTTTTTATAAAGACTATACAGCCAATCAGGAGAAGTTGACACCTTGTTTTCAAAGGTTCTTCCGAACAATGAAAGAACGTTATGCCGGTAGTGTGGCTCCGACAGAAATTCGCATGCAGTTTCGTGACAAGAGTTTACCGCTGATGCCTTACACTAATATCTTGTCGTTCAATACGAGAGTAATTGTTTTGTTTATTTCATTGTTAATCAATCTCCCTTGGCTCTATTTTGTATTTGAACTTACTGTGTTGAATGCTTTATTTATATATATGGTATGGAAGCATGAACAACTTAGCAGAGAAATGGAGGAAAAGCTATGATTAAGGCCTTAGCCTTCGACTTTGGTGGCACAATAGATTCGCCATTCCTGCATTGGATGAAGATGTACCTCAAGGTGTATGTCGAGCAGATGCAGTTGCCTCTTACTGCTGAGAACTTTCGAGAAGCATATGTGTTTACTGAGCGTGAGATGGAACGATTGCAGTTGGTGAAACCCACTGATGGCTTACTGCAAACTCAGCAATACAAAACTCATCTGCAGATAGAATATTTGTGTAGAAAAGGAGTGTTGCCAGCTACCATTAACCAAAATGAGTTGGCTGAACAAGCTGCTCACATGGTGACAGATTACTCCAACTCGTTTGTGCAAGCTAACAAGCCTATCTTGCAACAATTGGCCCAACGTTATCCTATGTTGTTGGTCTCCAACTACTACGGAAACCTTCGTGCGTTGGTTGAGAAAGCTGGCTTGTTGCCATTGTTTCAAAGTATTACAGATTCAACTGTGGTGGGGATACGTAAGCCTGATCCTGCTATCTGGTTAAATGCTATTACGTCACAAGGTTTCCAACCAAATGAAGTAGTTGTTATAGGTGATTCTTACAAAAATGACATTGCACCTGCATTGTTGTTGGGGTGCCAAGTTATTCATTGCTGCTCAAGTGAATCAGATAAAAAGCCAGGTGTACCTACCATAACAGAGTTTAGTCAACTTTGCTACCTGGAGTCTTATATGCAAGAGAAATAACAGATTTAGGACAAACCAATAGTATGTGACCAAAAAAAAGCCCTGAAGTGATTAGCTTCAGGGCTTTTTCTAAGTGTTAAGCATCTTGTTTCTCCTGCATGTCAATTTCCTCTCCTTTCTTGTTGTAGAATTTATACTGCAAGAAAGCGAGACTTTGATCAGGAATAATGCTGATGCCAAATCCATACTTCATCTGCCATTGCCTTTTCAGCGATAGCAGTCCTTTGTTGACGTAAGCTGCCACATAAGGATGTACATGTAGTGAGAATTTAGACATCTTCACCTTGTTTACCAGGTAGTCGATTTTGCTCTCTAAAGAGTCTGTAAAGAGGATAGATGGGCGAATCTTTCCCTTGCCGAAACACGTAGGGCATGTTTCCAGCGTGTCTATGTCCAGAACAGGCCTAACCCTCTGTCGAGTAATCTGCATCAATCCAAATTTGCTCAAAGGCAGGATTTTATGACGAGCCCTGTCTTTTTGCATATTGGCACACATTCTTTCATATAGCTTCTGGCGGTCTTCTGCCAAAGCCATATCGATAAAGTCCACCACAATGATGCCACCCATATCACGCAGTCTGAGTTGACGTGCTAGTTCGTCGGCGGCACCCAGGTTCACTTCCAGTGCTGTCGTTTCCTGATTGTTGGTCTTGGTACGGTTTCCGCTGTTCACGTCCACCACGTGTAAGGCTTCTGTGTGTTCAATAATCAGGTAGGCCCCATTCTTATAGGAGATGGTTCGCCCAAACGATGACTTGATTTGCTTCGTTACTCCAAAGTTGTCATAGATAGGTAATTCGCCTTTGTACAGTTTCACGATTCCTGCCTTCTCAGGGGCTATGATTGATACGTAATCCTTGATTTCGTTAAACTCGGCTTCATCATTCACATAGATATGCTCAAAATCAGGATTAAACAAGTCGCGCAACATACCAACGGCACGGCTTGTCTCTTCGTAAATCAGTGTCGGAAATTTTGTGGCCTTCTGCACTTTCAGCATGGCATCATCCCATCTCTTCAACAAGACTTTAAGTTCAGCATCGAGTTCGGCTACACGTTTTCCTTCAGCTACCGTTCTGACGATCACCCCAAAGTTTTTGGGTGTTATACTCATCAGTAACTGTTTGAGGCGTGCACGCTCTTCACTCGATTTAATTTTTTGCGACACCGAAACCTTATCATCGAAAGGCATGAGCACCAGATACCTGCCTGCAAATGACAATTCTGAGGTTAGTCTGGGGCCTTTGGTAGAGATAGGTTCCTTTACAATCTGCACCACCACTTCTTGTCCTACTTCCAGATAGTCGGAGATAGATCCGTCCTTTGGCAGGATAGGCATTATCGATGCCTTGCTGAGGGGGCTCAGTTTCTTCTTGTTACTTAAAACTTGCTTGACATACTTGTTAACAGAGCTGAATTTCTCACCTAAGTCTAAGTAGTGAAGAAATGCTTCCTTCTCGTATCCCACATCCACGAAGCATGCATTGAGTCCAGGCATTAATTTCTTAACGCGTCCCAAATAAATGTTGCCCACGTTGAAAGCAGTATTGTTGCCTTCCTTTTGAAGTTCTACCAACTGCTTGTCTTCCAATAGGGCGATGGAAACCTCTTGGGGTTTCACATCCACTACAAGTTCGTTAGTCACGGGGTTACTTTACTAAAAAAGTTAAAGATCTCTTTTGTAATAATGCTTTATTGGTATAAATAAAAGGACAAACTTGAACAATAAACACTCAAATTTGTCCTTCTTATTTATCTCAAATCAGACCAAGAAAAATGTTTACTTGCTCTTATGCCTATTCTTTCTCAGTCTTTTCTTACGCTTATGCGTAGCCATTTTATGTCTTTTTTTCTTCTTTCCGCTTGGCATAGCTTTTGAAAATTAAAAGGTTAATTATAATTATTTCTTTACCTGCAGAGTAAAGGTCTTAGCTGGCTTGAAAGCAGGAATGTTGTGCTCTGGGATAATAAGAGTGGTGTTCTTTGAGATGTTACGAGCGGTCTTCTGAGCGCGCTTCTTAACAATAAAGCTACCAAAACCACGGAGATAAACGTTCTCTTCTTTCTCCAATGAATTCTTTACTGCAGCCATGAATGCTTCTACTGTAGCGGCAACTGACTTTTTGTCTACGCCAGTGCTCTTTGCGATTTCGTTAATGATATCAGCTTTAGTCATTTCTTTATTATTTTTAGTTAGTTAGTATTTTCGGTCTGCAAATATACTACCTATTTTCTAAATCCCAAAATAGGAATGCTTTTTTTTTTATAAAAACACGCATTTTGAGCAAATTAAGTGTTTTCTTCCCTTGTTTTTACTACTTTTGTTGTTGGAAAAATCCCAAAAGGTTATGAATAACTTTAGTAATTATATATTAATATGGTATAGCGGTCATCGTCGGGATTTGCCTTGGCGTGATACCTGTGACCCATATCGTATTTGGATCTCAGAGATTATTTTGCAACAGACGCGTGTAAGTCAGGGGTATGATTATTTCCTTCGATTCATGAAACGCTTTCCCAATGTGCAAGCACTTTCTGAGGCTCCTGAAGATGAGGTGATGCGCCTTTGGCAAGGGCTTGGTTATTACTCGAGGGCTCGTAACCTACATGCAGCTGCCAAAAGCATGAACGGAACATTTCCCAAAACCTATGACGAAATAAGAGCACTCAAAGGGGTAGGAGATTATACAGCGGCTGCTATCTGCTCTTTTGCCTACAATATGCCATACGCTGTGGTGGATGGCAATGTTTATCGTGTGTTAGCTCGCTATTTTGGCATACAAGAGCCTATTGACACAACTCAAGGCAAGAAACTCTTTGCTGCATTGGCACAAGACCAGCTTGATCGTTCTTGTCCGGCTGATTATAACCAAGCCATCATGGACTTTGGGGCTTTGGTTTGCACCCCTCAGTCACCTATGTGTGCTACTTGTCCTTTGGCAGAGACCTGTGTGGCATTGAGAACAGGACAAGTGGAAACTTTGCCTCAGAAACAAAAGAAGTTGGCGATTAAAACACGCTACTTTCACTATTTGTGGATTAAAGCAGGTGACTACACATTCATCCGCAAACGTACAGAGTGCGATATCTGGCAGAATCTCTACGAATTGCCCCTTATCGAAAGTGACCATCATCTTTCTGCAATAGAGATGCAGCAAGCCATTCAATCCCAAATTGCCGAAGGCGAGGAGGCGCAGCTCACTTTGCTTCAACAAGGGGTGAAACATGTTCTTACCCATCGCATAATTATGGCAGATTTTTACCAACTTATCTTACCTTCAAATACACACTCATTTGCATCATTTAATAAGATAAATGTGGAGCAATTGATTGATTTTGCCTTCCCCCGCCTTATCACATTTTTTTTAGATAAATCATCCTAAAAATTTGCAAGATGAAAGAATTTAGTTTACTTTTGTGCCGAACAATTAATTTTTATAATAACAGATATGAATAAAGCGATTTTAATTGGAAATGTGGGTAGAGATCCCAACGTTAAGTACTTTGAAGGCGGACGTGCAGTAGCTCAAGTAACATTGGCAACCACTGAACGGGGTTACACTTTACAGAATGGTACCCAGGTACCTGATCGTACCGAATGGCACAATCTGGTGTTCCGCAACGGTTTGGCACAGACTGTAGAGAAATATGTGCACAAGGGTGATAAACTCTATGTGGAAGGCAAGATATTTACTCGTAACTACGACGACCAGAGTGGCATTAAACGTTACGTCACTGAAATATATGTCGACGAAATGGAAATGCTAACACCAAAGTCCAACCAGTCGGCACCAGCGGCACCACAGCCAGTTGCTCCATCAGTTCAGCCAGCAGCTCCAACACAACAGGCAGCTGATTCGACAGATGACTTGCCGTTTTAACAACATGTTTAACTAATTTGTAATTCTTTGGACTCAGACTCGTTTTTATCTCAGCTAACAGCTGTATTAAATGATATCACTATTCAGCAGCCATCAGCAGCGGCCATTGTCGCCATTGTTGGGGCTGCTGTTCTGTTATTTTTCTCGGCGTTTGCTTCTGCATCAGAGATAGCTTTCTTTTCTCTTTCGCCTACTGACCTCAGTGTCATTGACGAAAAGAAGAACCCTGCTGATCAGCGCATTGCGCGCCTGCTTGACGACAAAGAGCGATTGTTGGCAACCATCCTTATCACCAACAATTTTGTGAACATCACCATCATTTTGTTGTGCAATTATTTCTTCATGCAGGTGTTTCAATTTGCCTCGCCTTTGGCAGAGTTCATCATTCTTACTGTATTACTTACCTTCCTCTTGTTGTTGTTTGGTGAGATAGTACCAAAGATTTATTCAGCGCAAAACACACTGAAGTTCTGTCGCTTTGCTGCTCCAGGCATCAGCTTCTGCAGTTCATTGTTTAAGCCTTTTGCCAAGGCATTGGTACATAGTACGTTTTTTATGAACAAATATTTCTCTCCAAAGAAACACAATGTTTCTGTCGATGAACTGGAACAGGCACTCGAATTAACTGACAAACAGGAGATTTCTGATGAGAGTACTATCTTGCAAGGTATCATCCGTTTTGGTGGTGAGACTGCAAAGGAGGTGATGACCTCTCGCATGGATATGATTGCCCTCGATATCCGTACACCTTACAAGGATGTATTGTCCTGCATCATTGATAATGTCTATTCTCGTATACCTATCTACCAGGGTACTGTTGATAGCATCAAAGGTGTGCTTTATATCAAGGACCTTTTGCCTCACTTGGGCAAGGCCGACAATTTCCATTGGCAATCATTGATTCGTCCTGCATATTTCGTGCCTGAGACCAAGAAGATTGATATGTTGCTTAAGGATTTCCAGACCAGCAAGGTGCATATTGCTATCGTAGTAGATGAGTTTGGTGGCACTTCTGGCTTGGTGACGATGGAGGACATCATCGAGGAGATTGTGGGTGAGATTCGAGACGAATACGACGAAGAAGATCGCTCTTACGCCAAGATTGATGACAATACTTGGGTGTTTGAGGCAAAAACGTTGCTCACCGACTTCTATAAGATTACCCAACTTGACGAAGATACTTTTGAAGAGGCTTCTGGCGAGAGTGACACTGTTGGTGGCTTGCTGCTAGAACTTAAGGGTGAATTCCCTAAAGTACATGAAAAGATCATCTATCAGGGCTACGAGTTCGAGGTGCTTTCGCTTGACAAGCGTCGCATCCTCAAAGTTAAGTTCAAGATTCTTCCTAAAGAACAATAAAAAAAGGCTGCCCATAATGAGCAGCCTTTAATTATCAATTATCAATTTTCAGTTTCTTGAGGAATACCGTACAATCCTCAAAAGTCTTGAACGTATGCTTTTCTGGCACAAGGTCAGGTATCACATCCATTGTCTTCAGCATATACATTGGCTGAGGCTGAATAATCGTCATCAGCACAGTAGCACCACGCGATTGTATATCCTTGATAGCTGTTTCCATTGCATACAAGCCACTCTGGTCCATAAAACTCACCAATCGCATACGTATTATCACAATCTTAGCATCGGCAGGCACATCGTTCATCACACTCTGGAACTTGGTGATAGTACCAAAGAAGATAGGACCATTCAGACGCTGAATATAGATACGGTCTTTAAGGTTATCAGGAATGCCACCCTCATCGGCCCAAGGACTTTCCTTATCGAAGTTAGTCATCACTGAAGAACTGTAACCACCTTCTACCAAGTCGCTGGCACGCTTCATAAACAGCACGCAGGCAATCACCATACCAATGCCTACAGCAGTAAGAAGATCTACCAATACAGTCAGACCAAACACAATCAGCAGCACGCTAGCATCAGCCTTAGGAATCTTCAGTAAGTCCCTGAAACCCTTGAAATCGATAATGCCCCAACCAACGGTAATCAAGATACCAGCCAGTACCGAAAGAGGTACATAACGTACTAAACCACCCAAGCCTAACAGGATAGCCAAAAGGAACAGAGAGTGAATCATGCCACTGATCTTGGTGCGGCCACCGCTCTTCACGTTCACCACCGTACGCATGGTAGCACCAGCACCACCAATGCCACAGAACAAGCCACTCATCATATTACCGATACCCTGACCAGTCAATTCCTGATTGCTATTATGATGAGTCTTGGTAATGTTATCAGCCACCACTGATGTCAGCAGTGTGTCGATGCTACCTAGGCCAGCCAATGTCAAACCAGGTACAATAGCAATTTTTATAGTTTCGTACCAGTCGATACCAGAAAGAGAAATATTAGAATTAGCAAAGAAAGGCATCGGCAATCCACCGGGAATAGCACCAATCAACAGGCGGTCCTCCATCTCGAAAAACAGCGAAATCACTGTCATCACAATCAGTGCCACCAAAGTAGCAGGAACTTTTTTGGTGATTTTCGGCATCAGGTAGATAATGGCGATGGTGCCCAAACCCAACAGCAGAGCAATGTATGACACACCACTAGACACACGCTCAGGCAACTCTGTAATCATATCTATCGTCAAAACAGGTGATTTCAAACCTACCAAAGCATAGAGCTGTTGCAAGATAATGATGACACCAATACCACTCATAAAGCCTGAAAGCACAGGGTAGGGAATATACCTTACATATTTTCCTATCTTGATAACACCAAACAGAATTTGGAACAAACCGCAGAACAATCCTGCCATCGACATACTGATAAGTACGGCGCTCAGCGAATGCTGCGAAGCCCACACGCCACTAATCAAACTGGCTGTGATGACGGTCATCGGTCCAGTAGGACCACTTATTTGTGAATGCGTGCCACCAAAGAGCGATGCAAAGAAGCCTAGCAGGGTGGCTCCCACCAAACCTGCCAGAGCACCCATTGAACTGGCTCCTGGGGCATCAATGCTTCCAAATGCTTGAATACCAAAGGCCAATGCCAAAGGTAAAGCGACAATTCCGGCTGTGATTCCTCCGAAAATGTCGCCCTTTAAATTGTTAGTTTCTATAAGTGCCATAGTTGTATAAAATTTGAGGCTGCAAAATTACGAATAAACGAGCGAAAAGCCAAATTTTGGAGCAGCGAAAACACAAATACTCGTATTTGATGTTAAGTCGCAACAAAATTCAGTAGAGCTAAATTTATTTGAGCTTTTCCGAGTGAGAGTAATTTATCTAAAATTACATATTATTCTTATTTTGGCAATGAAGAATTATCAATTTTCTTTGCCTCCTCCCACAAGGCATCCATCTCCGCCAATGTCATATCTTTAAGATTGCGCCCCTGCTTAATGCTATGTTCTTCCACATAGTTAAAGCGCCGGATAAACTTCTGATTCGTATGCTCCAATGCATTGTCAGGATTGATATGCATCAGACGGGCAGCATTGATCAGACTGAACATCACATCACCGAATTCAGCCTCCGCCTCCTCCTTTGTCATGTCCTTCGATGCTTCTTCAAACTCGGTAATCTCCTCCTTCACCTTTTGCCAGGCACCTGAAGCATTCTCCCAGTCGAAGCCTACATTGCGCGCTTTGTCTTGTATACGATACGCCTTGATCAAGGTAGGCAATGATGCAGGCACTCCACTCAGCACCGTCTTGTTGCCTCCTTTCTCCTTTATCTTCAGCTGTTCCCAGTTTTGCAGTACTTGTCCTACATTCTCGGCCACTGCATTACCATAGATATGCGGATGACGGTATATCAGCTTGTCGCACAGACGATCGCACACATCCTTGATGTCAAATTGCCCCTTTTCGTCGCCAAACTTAGCATAGAAGCACACGTGCATCAGTACATCGCCCAACTCCTTGCAAATCTCCTTATCGTCATTCTTCATCAGCGCTTCACACAACTCATATGCCTCTTCAATCGTGTTCGGACGCAAACTCTCGTTTGTCTGCTTCCTGTCCCACGGACACTTTTCTCTCAACTCGTCAATAATGTCGAGCAGTCGGCCAAAGGCCTCCATCTTCTCCTCTTTCGTATGCATAATAAATTATATTTACAAACACCTATTCACACTGCCAGCCTCCAACAACCGTTTCCGAGCCTCCTCGTAGCTCAATCCTAGTGATTCTTGCAGCATTCTTGTACCTCGATTGATTAGTTTGTCGTTCGTCAACTGCATATTTACCATGCGGTTACCTTTAACACGTCCCATGCGAATCATCAAGGTAGTCGATATCATGTTCAGCACCATCTTCTGAGCCGTTCCACTCTTCATGCGACTAGAACCGGTCACAAATTCTGGACCCACGATGGTCTCAATGGGAAACTCAGCCTCCTTTGCCAAAGGCGTATCTGGATTACTGGTAATGCAGCCCGTCAGTAGACCATTTAAGCGCGCCTGATGAATAGTACCTACCACATAAGGCGTGGTGCCAGAAGCAGCTATCCCCAATACCGTATCTTCTTTCGTAGGCTGGTATTGTTGGAGGTCTTTCCATCCTTGCTCAGAAATGTCCTCCGCACGCTCCACTGCATGACGCAATGCCTGGTCACCCCCAGCAATAATGCCCATCACCCACGTCTCAGGCACCCCGAATGTAGGCGGCAACTCGCTGGCATCCAGCACACCCAGTCGTCCACTGGTGCCTGCTCCGATATAGAACAATCGGCCACCTTGTTTCATCCTCGGCTCTATCTTCTCTACCAACGCCTCGATTTGCGGAATCGCTTGTTTCACCACCTGAGCCACCTTACAATCCTCTTCGTTGATATGCTGTAACAACTCCCTGACCGACATCTGTTCAAGGTGGTCGAAGTGTGAGGGTTGCTCGGTGATGAGTCCCTGCTCTTTTATGTCATTCTCTTCGTTCATTTATCTTATTCTCGGTTTGGGTCTCACAGGGTCGGTAAGACGGGTGATATGGTCATATTCCACCGTTGTCACTCCCTTGACGCTCCTGAAATATTGCATGGTCTCTTCGAGAGTCTTGTTGGCTGGTTTCTTCAACGCCATACCGTTGATTGTATTGTAGTCGTACTTGATCTCGGCACCATACTCCTGAATGGCTTTCAGCAACGGTTCTTTGCCAACGTTTTTATCGTACATCACCAGAAACACATCAGGAGAGTGCTCTTGCACATCTTGGTACTTTCTTGTGGCGATGGGTGCCTGCTTGTTGCCCATGTCAAAGTGTACTGGGAGGGTCATCAGTTGGTAATAGAGCGTTGCTGCCATTCGTTCGTGCCCAATGGTGTTGGGATGCAGACGGTCGGTATCGGCATTGATGAAGTAGGGCACTTGCTCCTCTACCATAGGGTTCAGGCCCGAGAGGGCACTGAGGTCGATGACAGGGATGCCCCACACGTCAGCTGCCTCTTTGGATGCCTGGATATAGGCGTCAATATATTCGCCCGCACTGTTCTGGTAACTCTCGTCTGGTTGCAGATTGCGGTCGCCAAAGTTGGCGAGGCCACGATGCAGGGGTGTCAGTAACACGATTTGCTTGGTGGGGTAGAGTTGCTTCAACAGGCTCACGGCCTGATTGATGCGTCCCTTGTAGGTGTCGTCACTCATCACCATTGTCCGTCTCACACGGTTTACAGGCGCCTTGGGGTGCCCCACCGCTTGCATTACCTCCTCACGCTTCTCTGTCCACCACTCACCGATGGGTACACCAGCCAGGAAGTCGTTGGTGCCCACAAAGACGATGATGGCATCAACATCGTCGCCATGCTGGACTTTCAGTTGCTCGGCCTGATGACGGATATGTGTCCACTCGTTGCCACTCACCGCATAGACATAGGGCGTGATGCCCAGCCACTCACTGAGAAAACTCCATGTTTTCTTGACATCAGTATAAGCATTGGGATCCCAGATGGAGTCGCCTAAGAAACCTACTTTAGCACCTTGCCAGGGATGTTGCACAGGAGCCTGTGCCTTCAGTCCGATGGCGAAGCAGAGCAGAAAGCTGCATAATATGACTTTGGTCTTGTTGTTCATGTTCTCAGATTGTTATGATAATAAAAAACTACCCGCCGATGTGAGCATTGTCAGGAGGCTTTGGCGGGTGGTTGTGCTACAAAGGTATGTATATTTTTTCAAAACATACCTATGAAGCCATAAAAATATAATGATGAAGTTTATCTTTTGTCGGGTACCCCATAGTCGGGCCACTGTGTCTGTGGATAGCGTAACTTGAGCATCTTTTTCTTCTCGGCATAGACGGCTTTTACCTGAGCCATCAATTCGTTGGTGTGTTGTACCTTAGGTGCCAGTTCGGCACGGATGAGTTCGCACTCTTCACTTGCCTTTACCAGAGCGTCAAGGGTTTTCTCCAATTCATCGATCTCAGTGAGGGTAACACCATTGCCTCCCTCGTTGATGTGCTTGCGCAGACCTTTTAACAGGTCACGACTTTTCTCTACTAATAAATCTACTGTTTTTGACATGATAATTAACCTTTAAAGTGATACTATTTGTTGTTTTTGCTTGAACAAAAATAACAAAAAAAGCCTTTTTTGCGTGCCTTGCAAATGAGCAGAATTAGGCTTTTTTAAGCAGAAAAGCGCATCGTGGTTAACAGTTTTTTACAATTTAAGGCCTTTCACATCAAATGTAGGTCAGTGTTATCTTCTTATTTTTCTGACTACAAATGTTCAAAAAATAAGTGAACTTATTTTGATGTCATTTAATTTTAGTATCTTTGCACCCTAAATTACAAGAAATAACGTAAAGAATAAGATAAAATGGAGTTAGCAAGTAAGTACAGTCCCGCAGAAGTGGAGGGGAAATGGTATCAGTATTGGACTGACCATAAGCTTTTTAGTTCGAAACCTGATGGAAGACAACCCTATACCATCGTGATTCCACCACCTAATGTGACAGGTGTGCTGCACATGGGACATATGCTGAACAATACCATACAGGATATTCTGGTGCGTCGTGCCCGTATGGAGGGCAAGAACGCCCTTTGGGTGCCTGGTACCGACCATGCTTCTATTGCTACTGAGGCTAAGGTGGTGAAGAAACTGGCTGGCGAGGGTATCAAGAAGCGCGACCTGACGCGTGAGCAGTTCCTGGAGCATGCCTGGGCTTGGACACATGAGCACGGTGGCATTATCTTGCAGCAACTGAGGAAGTTGGGTGCATCATGCGATTGGGACCGTACGGCCTTCACGATGGACGAGGAGCGTAGCAAGAGCGTGATCAAGGTGTTTGTTGACCTGTATAACAAGGGCTACATCTATCGTGGCTTGCGTATGGTGAACTGGGACCCTAAGGCACTGACGGCGCTATCTACCGAAGAGGTAATCTACAAGGAGGAGCAGAGCCACCTGTTCTATCTGAAATACTATGTGGCTCCTGAATATCAGGACACTATCGACGAGAGTGGTGAGGGCAACGTGATTCACAAGGATGCCAAAGGCTACTATGCCGTAGTGGCTACTACACGACCTGAGACCATCATGGGCGATACGGCGATGTGTGTGAACCCTAAAGACCCGAAGACACAGTGGCTAAAGGGCAAGAAGGTGATTGTTCCATTGGTGAACAGGGTGATTCCTGTGATTGAGGACCGTTATGTGGATATCGAGTTCGGTACGGGTTGCTTGAAGGTGACTCCTGCTCACGATACGAATGACTATATGCTGGGCAAGACACATAACCTCGAAACCATCGATATTTTCAATCCTGACGGTACTATTTCTGAGCAG
>JAEEGL012140891.1_pt1 | contig 14920 bp, 7 predicted proteins | sample 9134231 | NCBI WGS metagenome assembly JAEEGL01 (sample SAMN16246548, study PRJNA631951) | gut metagenome | biome: gut microbiome; feature: rumen; material: fiber-attached | host: Bos | place: Iran: Karaj | collected 2018-10
CATGATCAAAAAGGGTATTCTTTTTGAGGTCGTCAAGGCTTTTTCCGAAGTGGATTTCCATCCGTCCACCACGAGCCCTATGGCCATGGGCTATATCTTTGAAGAGATCATCCGCACATATAAAGCCAACGCAGAGGCCGGTGATCATTATACGCCACGTGAGGTCATTGAGCTTTGTGTAGACCTTTTGATGAGTGATCATGTGGAGGATTTGCGCAAGGAAGGCAAGATCATTCGTGCTTATGATAGCTGCTGCGGCACCGGTGGTATGCTGACCACACTCAAGCGCAAGCTGACCGATTCGGAAGATGGTCTTGGCATCAAGGGCGACAACATCCGTCTGTATGGGCAGGATGTCAACCCGGAAGCGTATGCTGTCTGCCAGGCGGAAATGCTGATGCTGGGCGAGAACCCCGCCAACGTACGGGAGGGCAATACGCTGACCGAAGACCGTTTCCCTGGAGAGAAGTTTGACATTCTGATTACAAATCCTCCGTTCGGGGTGGAATGGAAAACAGAAAAGGCAGCGGTGGAAAAGGAACTCAAGCAGCCGAACAACCGTTTTGTCGCCGGTACACCGCGCGTCAGCGACGGTCAGCTGCTGTTTCTGCAGAATCTGCTGGCAAAAGCGGAGGATGACGCCCGCATTGCAATCATTCTGAACGGTTCACCGTTGTTTTCCGGCGACGCGGGCAGCGGCGAAAGTGAAATCCGCCGCTACGTGTTGGAAAACCATCTGCTCGAAGCGATCGTTGCCCTGCCGGATCAGATGTTCTACAACACCGGTATCTTTACCTATATTTGGATTCTGTCAAAAACGCCCAATCCGCGGCGTAACAATCAGATCCAGCTGATCGACGCAACCAAGATGTTTATTCCGCAGCTCCCGAAATCTTTGGGCAACAAACGCAAGTTTATCGACGAGACCAATCGTAAAGCAATCGTTGCAGAGTACAAAGCCGCAAAGCCCTCTGAGATCAGCAAGCTGTTTGATGCGGATGACTTCGGCTACACCAAGGTCACCATGGAATGCCCCTTGTACGATGAAAAAGGGAACAAGGTCTATAAGCGCGGCGTCCTGCAGGTGGATTCCTCCAGACGCGATACGGAGATCATTCCGCTGAAACAGGACATCGACGAGTACATTAAGACCGAGGTGCTGCCCTATGTGCCTGACGCATTTCCGGATCGCAGCAAAGACAAGATCGGTTATGAGATTCCGTTCACACGATATTTCTATACCTATACGCCGCCGCGCAGCAGCAAGGTAATACTGGATGAGATCAAGGAAAACGAAAAGGATCTGCAGAAAATGATCGAGGCGGTGCTGCAATGAGAGCGATGAAAGATAGTAAAGTCGAATGGGTCGGACAGATTCCTGTTGGTTGGAGAACTATCCGTACTAAATACGTTGTAAGCATTATGAATGGCTGTGATCCAAAAACAGAAGGCGAGACTCCTGTTTATGGAAGTGGCGGAAGCAGCTTTAAAACATGTGGAGAGTATAAAAAAGGGCCAACTGTCCTTCTTGGGCGAAAAGGGACTGTCGATGTTCCGCAGTTTGTTGATGGACGGTACTGGAATGTTGATACTGCTTTTGATACAAGGATAAAAAACAGTGCGTTTAGCATTGAGTACTTCTATAGGTTAGCACAGTGCTTTGACTATAAGTACTATACAATGACAACGACTCTGCCGAGCATGACCCAAACCAATTACGGTGAAATCGTTCTTCCTTTTCCGTCATTGACGGAACAGGATAATATATGCCTATATCTACAAAAACAAACGGCAACGATTGATGCGCTAATTGCTGCGAAAGAAAAGACAAATGTGCTTCTGAAAGAGCGGCGGCAAAGTCTGATCTACGAAGCGGTCACCAAAGGCCTTGATCCCACCGTACCCATGAAAGGCAGCGGGATTCCTTGGCTTGGGCAGATCCCGGAAAACTGGACAACGTGGCGAATGAAACACTTGGCAGAATCACCACTTCAATACGGAGCAAACGCAACGGGTATCGAATATGATAGCGATTTGCCTCGCTATGTCAGGATTACAGATATAACCGATGATGGGCGTTTACGTAATGAGGGGAAGCAATCTTTGCCTTATGAGATCGCTGCAGATTATTTGCTGGTTGATGGTGATGTTTTGTTCGCCAGAAGCGGCGCGACCTCTGGAAAAAGCTTCTATTACCACGAATCTGATGGGAATTGTTGCTTTGCTGGTTATTTGATCCGGTTTAGAGCTGACAAAAACAAAGTCAACAGTAAACTCCTGTATTACTATACTTTGACGCAGGCGTATGAGCAATGGACGCAGCAGATCTTTATTCAGGCGACCATACAAAACATCAGTGCAGAGAAGTATAACAATCTGGTTTTTGCAATACCGGCGACTATGGAAGAACAGAACCAGATTGTACAGCATTTAGATGCAAAGTGTTCTGAAATTGATCAGATCATCAGTATGAATGAGGATACCATTCAGCGGTTGAAGGAATATCGTCAAAGCCTGATCTACGAGGCTGTGACGGGAAAGATTGAGGTGGAAAATGTTTAACGTATATTACATCAATTACGCAAAAGCGTTTGAAATCGCTATGCAGATGGATAATAAAGTTTTAGAACAGACGATAAAAGACAGAGGATGGGATATTTCTGCTGAAGCACAAGGAGAAGCAGACATCAAAAAGAACTGGTTCAACGCAATACTACCAAAGCTGACTGGTTCCCTTAACTTTGAGGGATCAAAATCCAGCAAAACAACAGATACGATTAAAGTGATTTCCACAAAGTCCACTGTTTTGGCTCCGATTGTTAAGAAAGCAACGGAAGTCAAGAAAATCGATGACAATAAAATCGGGAATCTGATCAAAATTAAAAATGTTCAGCTAAAAGTTCACAACGGCAATGATATGTTAGCTGTAAAAGCCTTGTTAAGCGGAGTGCTCGATCAAATACCGATTGATGGACTTGGGCAAAAGGATTTGACCGGTCTTGTGGATGCGTTTTTCAAAGGGGCATCATACATTCTGACGGGCAAAATGCCGAAAAAGGTTGATACCGGCAAAGAGAACGATCAGATAATCCTAAAGATTCCAATGCAGCTTGAAAACGAAATGGAATCTCAATATAGCATCGCTGATATAGAAATCGGTCCTGTTACGGTTATTGGTATTTACCGCGGAAAGTATAATGCGGGAGAAGTCAGAGCAAGAATGGATATGCTGTCAGTATATAAAAAACAGGAACCTATGCCTGAAATGGAAACTGCTGATGATGTGCCGCCATCAACAAGAGCTGGATTTGATTCAAAAGCAGAAATGCACTATATCGATGTAATTGCTATCATTCAGGAATTGAATGCGTGAGGATAACACATGGCAGCATTAACGCTATATACATACGATCGCAAAAACTGGGATGCGATTGTCACAAAAATACAGCTCAGGAATATTAAGATACTGACGGCACAGGAAATGAGTATTATTGAAGCTGTAAGAAACACTCCGCGAAACAAAGGAGAGTCCATTACCATTCTGCCTTTTGAGGAAGAATACTACGATTTTTCTTTGCTGATTTCAGGTGACAACGAAAGAGTTGATGTGTGGAGCGGACATCTGATAACGGTTCTCCAACTTGCGAGTGACGTTATTGGGAGCAAGAAACTCATCGTGGACAAGAAGTATGCAAGCGATATTCTGAATGTGCTGTTTTATTTCTTCAGCGATAGCGAACCATTGGAGAGACTACTAGAGTTAGATGATCGCACAGTTACGAATATTGTAGATTGCAATGATGATGCTATAAACAGTTTGGGGACCTTTCTCAATGAGCATCTATTTGGCAATCTAAAATTCAAAACAAGATTGATCCAAGAGCTAAAAAGATTCCGGCTCTTCAATAAGCTTGGAGAAAGGAAAGTGTTCTCTGCATTTGTATGTGGGCCGAGCGGGATCGGCAAAACTCTAACTGCAAAGCTGCTGCACGATTTTCTTGCACCGAACGAGAGATACATTAAGATCAATCTTGGGAATTACAGTGATCATAATGCGCTAAGCAGTCTAATAGGCAGCCCGCGTGGGTATATCGGAAGTAGTAAAGGAGAACTGTCAAGCAAAATAGCAGAAAGTAAGTCCACTGTCATTTTGATTGATGAATTTGAAAAGGCGAGTCAGGAAGTACATAACTTCTTTCTAGAATTACTCGCAGATGGCAAATTTACTGATTCGCAGGGCAGAGAATATGATTTGAATAAATACATTATCATATTTACTTCGAATATTGATGATAACGAATTCAACAGAAAGATACCTCCAGAACTACGATCGCGTTTTGACTTGGTTTATAAAATGGTTCTGCTATCGAAAGAAGAAAAGGAAGCTTATATTCGATATAAAACAAACTATTATGTGAAACAAGCCAAGGATAAGATGGATATTTTTATTGATTCGGACAGTATTATCGACAACATGAAAAGCAAAGCAATGAGCTTAGATAATATCAGGTTCATTACAAGAGAAATCGAGCAGTATATAGCTACTGCTGTAGAAGAAAAACAATAATTCCCCGCTGCGGAGGGTGCCAGACCTCAGCGGTTAAAGGAGGAATGAATATGGCAATTTCGGATTTACGGGAAAACCCGTTCCGGGACGAAATCTTTGATTACCTTGTAGCGCACGGATACAAGGAAAGCAAAAAAGCAGACTACGATTATGAACATGCGCTGGATACCGCCAAGCTGTTTGCGTTCTTAGAGGACACGCAGCCGGAAGAGCTGAACAAGCTGAAGGCGACCTATGGCGCAGATTATCAACGACGGTATATCGAGCTGCTTTGCAAGAAAATCGAAAACAGGGGCCTGCTGACGGCGCTCAACGAATGGGTTGAAGATTATGCCAGCGGTACCAAGTTCAACCTTGCTTATTTTGGGGCAAGGTTGGGTGCTATGTCGGAGGGACAGGCGCTTTATCAAAAAAACATCTTTTCGGTCCGCAAAGAGTTTTCGTATGAGGATAAGACCGATCCCTTCCGCGTGGATCTCGCGCTGTTTCTGAACGGCATCCCAATTGCCATGATCGAGCTGAAAAAGCAAACTGCCGGTCAAAAGGCCATGTTCCAGGGCACGAAGCAGTTCTGCACGACACGTGATCCGAATCAGCTTGTGTTTTCGTTCAACAAACGTACGCTTGTTTACTTTGCGCTAGACGAAATGGTCGCGTTTCTTACGACGCGCCTCGATAAACAGGAAACGAAGTTTTTGCCGTTTAACAAAGGCACGGAAGAGGAAGGCGCGGGCAATCCCATCATTCCCGGCAAGCATTGCACCTACTATGTCTGGGAAGAAATCCTGCAGAAGGATATGCTCCTTCGCATCATCCGTGAATTCATGTTTATCGATGATGAGGGCAGTATGATCTTCCCGCGCTATCATCAGCTGCGAGCAGTGCTGCGGTGTGAAAAGGACGTACAGGAAAAGGGCGTCGGCGGTCGGTATCTGATCTGGCACAGTGCCGGCAGCGGAAAGACCAAAACCATCGCGTGGCTTGCCAAGCGCATGATCAATTTCCAGGAGTTCAACACCGTTATCGTTATCAGTGACAGGACTGTCATTGACGGGCAGCTCGGTACGGAATTGATGAACGTGGATGGCAAGAAAGGAGTCGCGCAGCATATCGACACCGATTCTAAAGCGCTGCTGAAACGCCTGACCGACGGCGGATACATCATCGTAACGACACTCCAGAAGTTCCGCCCGATATTGAACGAAATCAAAAAGTTCCCGGATCGGAATTATGCGATCATCATCGATGAAGCGCATTCTTCCACGGCGGGTAAATCCATGTCCAAAGCATCGGAAACGCTGACCGGGAAATCGCTGAAAGAATCCGTCGAACTGGATGATGCGTATGCAGAATTGGAGGACGGGCAGAATCAGCTTGTAAAGAATGCTGCAGTCATTCGCAACACAAAGAACGTCAGCTACTTTGCCTTTACTGCGACGCCGAAAAAGGAAACAATGGAGCTTTTCGGCACACGGAAAGAAATCGGCAAGACGTATTTTGACAAGTATTCCATGAAGCAGGCAATTGAGGAGCGGTTTATACTGAATCCTCTGCTTTGCTATACGACGTATCAGGACTTCTACCGCATCGAGAAGAAAAAAGAAGATGACGGAACAGAGTATGACACCGCGAAGGCGCAGGCAGCGATCCTGAATTATGTCACATCCTCGAAAGAGGTCATTGATACCAAGACGGAGATCATGATGGATGACTTCGTCGGCAAGCGGATCACCTGGCTTGGCGGCAAAGCGAAGGCGATGATTATCACCCCGTCCCGAAAGCATGCAGTGTGTTACAAGTTGGCTGTTGACGAATACCTGAGGAAGCATGGATGTGCCTTCCGCTCTTGCGTTGCGTTTACGGGAACGATTGTTATTGATGATGTCAAATACACGGAAGAAGGCATGAACCAACAATGGCAAGAGAATGGCGTCCCGTATGACATCAAAGCGATTATCGCAAAGAATGATGATCTGCGCGTCATTATCGTAGCCGACAAACTGCAGACAGGGTTTGATGAGAACAAGCTTTGTGTCATGTATATTGACAAAAAGCTCAATAGTCCTGTCAAAGCTGTGCAGACAATTTCACGCTTGAATCGTCCTGCGAAGAATAAGCGCACATTTGTGCTGGATTTTCTGAATGGTGTAAATGAGATCCGAGATTACTTCAAGAGCTATTACGGCGGTGATCTATATCTACCGACGGAAAATGAGACAGATCCGAACATCCTGTTTATAAAACGGGACCTTGTTCTTGATTACTGTGTCGTGACCATGCTGGACATTAATAAGCTGTATGCCTTGATTGATAGTGCAGAGGAGCACAGTGGAGAATTGACATCCATGCTGGCAAGTATTTCTCGCAACTACTTGTCGCTTGATGGGGAAAAACGAAAAAAGTTTACGGCAGAAATCAAGAAATTTACCAAGCTGTATTACTATATCTCCGCCGTATATAATACGTGGAACGAGGAGATGGAACATGTTGCTGTCGTATTCTCAGTGTTGTACAACGTTCTGTTCGAGCCGGAAGTTACCCCGGATGTGAATGCTTCGGAGCTTGTCGATCTCGTAGAATTCTCAACAAAGGTCGCACATGAAGACCTTACGATTGTACTTGATAAAGAGGATCGTGCATTCGATGGTGTTTCTACTGATGTTGCATTGGCTGATCGGACATTTTCAAGTATCGAAGAGATCATAGAGAGATTCAACCTTCGCTATTATGCAAATGCGGAAGCAGAAATCGGAGGTATCATTACATCGCTGGCAGAAGATGAAGGCTTGAGATCGAATGTCAGGGTAAGCAGCCCCAGTGCATATGAGGCAGCCGTTGACGAAAGCCTGGAGGGACGCATCAACGATGGCATTTTTGACGGCACAATTAGCGGCGACGCAAAGAAAGCGGAGTTTTATACTGATTTGAGCAACAACAAGTCGATAAAGACAACCATGCGGAATTTGATCATCAAGAAGATCAAAGATTGGTTGCTGGCGGGATAATTGCCTCAGAGAGGCTTATGTTAGCGGAGAAGATACCAAAATGGAAAGAATAGCTCAATTGTCATTTGAAGATGTCGCGAAATACGAAATAGTCAAGAAAGAGCCGCGTCGATTTGCATTTATTGATGAGGCAGGTAGTTTTGGATTTGACTTCGATAAGCAAGATGTTCAGAGCTTTTACATTGTCTGTGCAGTTATTGTGAATGAGGATCATATTCCAGAAATAGAAAGAAAAGTTGAGGAGATAAGAAAATACCGGTTTGGAGGAGGTGAGATTAAGTCCAAAAACATTGGAAATAATCATACCAAGCGAACGACTGTTTTTGCTGATTTGCTTGCGATGGATTTTTCGATTCTCTTTTTAATCGCTGATAAAAGAAAGTTTGCAGAGCAATCACCATTGAAAGACTATAAGCAATCTTTTATTAAGTATTTACATCAAAAGCTTTATGAGGCAATGTATAGCTCGTTCCCCAAACTGAGCATTATTGAAGATGAGCATGGCACTTCTGAGTTTCAAGCAGGGTACAAGAAATATGTCCAAGCCCACCGTCATGAGTACAATCTTCTTGAAGATTATAACTTTGACTTCGTTAACAGTAAAAACAGTAATATCGTGCAAATTGCTGATATTCTTGCAGGTTCAGCCTTGCATAGATTAGAAGATAATAGTTATCCGGATGTATTCAGGATTTTCAAAGGAAGCATAATTGATATTATTCGTTTTCCAATCGAGTATGCTGTATTACCTCAGAATCATAGTGACACGAATTCAGATTATGATAATAAGATACGTAAACTATCATACAAAAGAGCAAATGATTATATTGATAAGAATCAATTTTCAGAGCAAGATGAGCAACGCTTGAAAGTGTTGTTTCTAAAGCGCCTTCTTTTCGTCTCACAAAATGACAATCAGGATAAATACATATATGCTGATGAAATTATCAAGTACTTATCGCTGTTTTCGGATGAAAGAATTACAAGAAACTATCTATATAGAAGGATTATCGCAAAACTACGAGACGAAGGGGTCCTAATAGCCAGTAGTTCAAAAGGATACAAACTTCCTGTCCGATTAGAGGATATCTATGATTATATACAGCAAACGGATACGATCGTTGCCCCAATGTTAGCAAGAATTCAGAAGTGTCGAGTCGGAATTAAGCAAATAACTGATTCGAAAATTGATATATTTGAACTGTATGATTTAGCTCGATATAAACGATACTTTGATGATATATAAGGTTATTGGATAAAACTAGTTTGCCTGTGGTGATTGTTTGAACAGGTTGAATAACTTGAAACTGAAACAGTATTAGAAGCAATATAAGTTGCAAAGGAGCATTATATGAAAGGATCTGAAACAAAACTCGTATCCTATATGCAGGGTTCGGATAAGCGATTCATCATTCCGGTTTACCAACGGAATTATGATTGGCGCATTGAAAACTGTAAGCAACTGTTCGATGATCTGATCACCGTTATACGCAAACAGCGAAACAGCCATTTCTTTGGAAGCATTGTGTCTGTCCATAACGATGGCTCCTATAATGAGTTTCTTGTAATCGATGGGCAGCAACGGTTGACAACGATCTCTTTGTTGCTGCTGGCGATGTATAATTTGATGAAAGCAAACATCGTTGTGCCTGCCCAGGGCAATTTGGCGGATAAGATCTACAAGACGTATCTGATCGATGAGTGGCAGGAGGATGAGACCAGGATCAAACTCAAGCCGGTCAAAAATGATAAAAACGCTTTCGACTCTCTTTTTAAAGAAAGCTCGAAATATATACAGGAATCCAATTTGACTGTAAACTATAATTATTTTTTCAGCCGGATACAAAAAGAAGAAATCACTATTGACGAGCTGTATACCGCTATCACCCGTCTTGAGATTATCAATATCACGCTGAACCAGGACGATAATCCCCAACTTATCTTTGAAAGTCTCAATTCGACCGGTGTTGCCCTAAGTGAAGGCGATAAGATCCGCAACTTTATACTTATGGGGCTTCCGGCAAAGCTCCAGAACGTGTATTACGAAGATTATTGGAACAACATCGAACGCTGCACAAGCTATGATGTCAGTTCCTTTGTAAGGGACTACCTTAGTGTCAAGCAGCAGGCAATCCCTTCCATGAGCAGAGTCTATATTACATTCAAATCGTATGTCGATGATGAAAAAATTGAGACCAAGCCTCTTTTAGAAGACCTGTTAGCATATGCAAAAAGGTACCGGATCCTGCTAAAAGGGGAGAAAGACTCCTCACCAAAGACGAAAGAAGAGAAGCAGCTCAAAGTTTGCATTCAACGCCTCAATCGTCTGGAGACAACAGTCACCCGCCCGTTCTTCCTGGAGGTCCTGCGGCTATATGATGAGGGCAAACTCAGCATCCAGGATGTTCGTGATATTTTCCTGCATACGGAGAATTATCTTTTCCGCAGGACGATTTGCGATCTTCCCACGAATACTTTGAACAAAATCTTTCTCATGCTCCATAGGGAGATCGTTCGTTATGATGGAACTACCGATAATTATATTGAGAAATTTAAGTTTGCTTTGCTGTCCAAAGCAGAACGTGGCAGGTTCCCAGATGATACGGAGTTTTTGGACGCATTCTCGAATCGGCAGGTCTATTTAATGAACAGCAAAAACAAGCTGTACATTCTTGAGCGGTTTGAAAACTATGGGACTCTAGAAGATAAAGATATATATCGCCATTGTGACGAAGGCGATTATTCTATTGAGCACATTATGCCCCAGCACCTTACACCTAGCTGGGCAAAAGCTCTTGGTAATGATTATGAGCAGATACACGAACTATGGCTTCATCGCATCGCGAATCTTACATTGACTGGATATAATTCTAAGTACAGCAATAGTGATTTCACGGATAAGCGCGATATGAAAAATGGCTTCCGGGAAAGCGGGCTACGCCTAAACACATGGATCGGTGAACAAAACGAGTGGACATTGAATGAGCTTGAGGAACGCAACGCCATTCTAATGAACAGGGCGTTGGAGATATGGGCATTCCCCACGACTTCATATAAACCAGCGGAGAAGCAATTGGATAGCTATACTCTGGACGACGATGTGAATCTTGGCGGTCGTTCAATTATCCGCTTTGGCTTCAAGAATACAGAGCAGCCAGTAGACAGCTGGATCACTATGATGGAGATGGTGTTGAAGATCCTTCATGCAGAGGACAAATCCATCTTGACGAAGCTTGCTTATACTACGGAAAGCGGTAGCGATCTTGGGCAGTACGTGAGCAGCGATTCCAAAAAGTTGCGTGGGCCTATGGAGATAGATCAGGGCATTTATGTGGAACGCAACACCAGCACCAACACCAAGATTTCTATGCTGCGGAAGTTCTTCAAAGCCTACGAACAGAATCCGGAAGACCTCGTTTTTTATCTGAGGGATGAAGGCGAGAAAAAGGCAGAGGAAGAAGCGGGGACACGTGCAGCCCAACGACGGAAGTATTGGGAGTTCACATTGCCGCAGATTAAAGAAGCCCACGGCTCAGATGGATCATTTAAAAATGTGAATCCTAGCAGCGACTACTGGATAAACGGCTGGTTTGGCATCAGCGGCTTCAAATTGAGCTGCTGCATTAATTCCAAAAGAGTATCTGCCGGGATCGACCTTGCAAAAGGCGAGCGTGAAAAAAACAAAGCTGCTTTCGATTATCTTTTTGTCCGCAAAGATGATATTGAAAAACAGATAGGGGCATCTTTGGAATGGACGAGATTTGAGGGTAAAGCTTCCTACGTCAGCTATGTTCTTGACTATGGAATAGATGACGAGACGAGCTGGCCAAAGTTGGCCAAGTTCCAAGCCGAATGGAGCAAGAAGTTCTATGATGTGTTCGTGCCCCTGCTGAGGGAGTGGGATAAGAAGTAAAGTGTTTTCATTGGTTTGATAGTTTTATGATACCCTCTGAGTGTGTGATTGAAGTGGAGGCGGAAAACATGAATAATAAGGAATCTATTAGTGAAAAAGGCCTCAATGGGCTGACTTTTGCCATAGACGGAAAACTACAAAGATGGTTTCCTGATGTACTATCAGTTTATTTAGATATCCATGGTGCTAAGCTGAAACAGAGTGTTACGAAACAATGCAATTACCTTGTCAGCATAAATTCTTCAAGCGAAACCGCAAAAGCAAAACGTGCCAGAGAGCTGCAGATTCCTGTTCTCTCAGAAGACGAATTCTATTTCCTTATTCGGAAATTATATCATGATGGCAAAACTGTTCTTGTGCCTTCATGGGTAAAATGTATACCCCAAGGAGCCTTTTCTTTGTGCAAGACAATGAAAACGGTGATTCTGCCGGAAAACCTCTTGGAAATTGGTAGCGCGTTCATCGATTGTACTAATCTTGTAAACATCACTATTCCAGCCGGAGTACATCTAATTGATGCTGCTGCTTTTCAAGGTTGCAGCAGTTTAAAAACGATAGTCCTTCCTCTCATAAAGTCGATTCGTTATAATACTTTTCGGGATTGTAAAAGCTTAAGCAGCGTGACAATTCCTGATTGTGTAATGTTCATTGATAACAGTGCTTTTCAGGGGTGTGCTTCCTTAGAAACAATTAGACTACCTGAAAAGCTTGAGTTTCTCGGGAAGGAAGCTTTTAGAGGTTGCAGTGAATTAAAGACTATTTCTATCCCCAACGGCGTTCATGTGATTCGAAATCACACATTTTCAGGATGCAATAAACTACAACATGTTTATCTCTCCCCAGAGCTTCACACTATAGAATACAATGCTTTTCAAGGATGCAAAAAGCTTACGATCCATGCTCCAGCGGGTAGTTATGCAGAGCAATTTGCCAAAGAAAACGGTATCCCGGTAAGTCTAGTACCCTAACTATCCTATTACTAACTTATTCGTCTTCTTTAGATACTTTGCCGGGATTGGTTGATCGAGGCGCCAGGTAATGTTCATGGGGCGGGAGCCGTCGTGTTTCACGTAAGTGGCTGTACCCAGGAAGGTATAGGCTGCCGCGCCGCCGGAGAGGCGGTCTGACTTGAATTCTCGGACGAACAGGAGGACGTGACTGCCGCGCTCTTGGTGGTGGATGTACCGTTGGCCGGTGGGGGAGTTCTCCGCCGTGGTGCTCTGACTCTGCCAGTGGAACAGTTCGCTGTTGATGGAATAATCATTGTACATGGTGGTGGGCGAATAGTCCTTGTCCGCCTTGTTCAACGTAATAAAGAATACATCCAGTTGCTTATCCGGCAACCACTTCACGCCCTCACGGACGGTGGCCGGCTTCATGAAGTCCATGGCGACCAAGAGCTGATCCCTGGTGTAGGTACAGTGCAGGTCCAACGGACAGTCGAAGCCAAGGGACACAGGCATGTCGATGAAGTCGATCTGCTCATACCGATAATGCAAAAGCTCTATCAGCTCGTTCAAAAGCACCGGACTATCCGCTAGGGTAAACAGGTTTTCCAAGACCTCATCGTTTTCCCAACTCTCAGCGGCTTTCCCCCAAATCGTCACATAGAACATCTGGAGCATACGTTGGTCGATGTCGGAGAGAGCTAAGAAGTCCACATCAGCCAACCGGGGCAGGATGTCCAGCAGGAAGCCGATCCACCGCCGTGAGTCTATGACAGCAAACCGGGCAAACGCCTTGGTCATGGTCTCTTCGAGAGGCTCCGCGAAATCATCTATCACATCGGCGCGGGCACAAAAACGGGAGAAGGAAGCGAAACGGTACATGGTCCGCGGGTCGATATGGTAATAGTCCAAGAAACTGGCCAGCGATAGCTTTTTGCCCGTATCTTCCTCGAAGCTGGCAATGCGCATGACCAACCCGGCGCTGTTGCCATAGGAAGCGCGGATGTTGTCCAGGATATAGCGAGCCGCTTTCTTTTCCAGCTGGACGTAGCATCCCTTCGGCAAAGAGACGAAGCCGTCCTTGATCTCCCGGGAGACGCTGCGGGTGGTGTTGGAGAGGAGGGCCGCAAACTTGTCCTCGAAGTTATATCTGCGGTTCGCCTGGCCAATGAAGTCCAGCACCGTCAAACACTCTTTCCCATCAGCCAAGCGAAGGCCGCGACCCAGCTGCTGTAAGAAGATGGTCAGGGATTCCGTGGGACGAAGGAACAGGACCGTATTGACCTCGGGTATATCCACGCCCTCGTTGTAGATGTCGACCACGAAGATAAAGCAGACCTGCCCGGATACCAGCTGCTCCTTTGCCGATTTCCGCTCCTCATCCGGCGATTGACCTGTCAGGCACAGGGAGGGGATGCCGTGACCGTTGAAATAGTTGGCCATGAACCGCGCATGTTCCACGGTGACGCAGAAGCCCAGACCCTTCACATCGTCGATATCCGTCACGTATTTCAACAGGGACGATATGACCAAATCGGCACGCCGGTTCGCCACCGCACCGCTCAAGGTGTACAGATTGGAGAGCTCTGTCCGATCATATCCGCCGTTCGCCCATTTCAGGGAATCCAGATCGACCGTATCCGTCACGCCGAAATACTGGAAGGGAGACAGCAGTTTGCGGTCGATGGCCTCCGGCAGCCGGATCTCCGCCGCAATACGGTTGTTGAAGTAGGGCAGGATGCTCTTCCCGTCCATACGCTCCGGCGTAGCAGTCAAGCCAAGCAGGATCTTCGGCTGATAATAGGCCAACAGCTTCTGGTAGGTCGGTGCCGCCGCATGATGGAATTCGTCCACGATGATATAGTCATAGAAGTCCGGCGACGTTTTCTCCGTAAAGGATTGGGAGTTGAAGGTCTGGATCGACATGAACAGATGGTCGATGCTCTCCGGCCGATAGCTGCCGACGAACATGGAGCCAAAGTTCGCATCTTTCAATACTGCGCGGAAGGTGACAAGGCTCTGCTGCAGGATCTCCTCCCGATGGGCAACGAACAACAGCCGGCAGGGTTTACCGGCGTTCTGCTTACGGAACCGTTTGTAATCCAATGCGGAGATAACGGTTTTCCCCGTGCCGGTGGCGGCCACCACCAGATTTCGCCAATAATTCCGCACCGTCCGCTCTGCGTCCAGCTTATCCAGTATCTCCTGCTGATAGGAGTAGGGCTGAACCTCAATGGTATAGAGCTCTGGGTTGTTGGAGTCGTAATACTTCTCGGCTTTTAGCGCCCGGGCGAGACGCTCCTGCTGCCCTTCGTCATAGTATTCAAACTCGTTTGAATTCCAATAGCTCTCAAACGTGGCCGCGATCTTGTCTATGGTCTCCGGCAAATCCTTTCTCGTGACCTTCACGTTCCATTCCAGACCACTGGAGATAGCCGCGTTGGACAGATTGGAGGAGCCCACGTATGCGGTGGTGAAGCCGGTGTCC